>Ga0316221_1001958_pt1 | contig 19644 bp, 39 predicted proteins | sample TBH18007metaG_FD_206003 | JGI IMG/M metagenome (GOLD analysis project Ga0316221, IMG submission 206003) | Freshwater microbial communities from Trout Bog Lake, Wisconsin, USA - TBH18007 | ecosystem: Environmental > Aquatic > Freshwater > Lake > Hypolimnion/Profundal zone | place: USA: Wisconsin... | reverse complement strand
CAGCCCATTCTTCTTTTTCAGTCATTGACTTATGCCAATTATTTAGAACTTGAAGTAAATGCTTTCTAAAGTTTTGCTTAGTGACAAACTCACCTGGTTGATACATATTAATAAATAGCTGCAATGGATCTGATTCACCACGAAGAAGACCGTTATTATCAGGCAGTATATCAGTGTCTTGATATTCAGGTTTCTTCTGTACTCCATAAATCATGTCGGTAAGTGGCGCATCTTTACCTTCCATTAATTCTTTTAATTCTTGTTCTGTTTTTTCAGACATATTGATCCTTATTTAACTCTTGCTACTTTTGCTTTACGGAGAATATCTTCATATTTGCGTTTAGCTTCATCATCTAATTTACGCAAAGGAAGTTCTTGGAAATATTTATATTTAGCTTGGTATTCGGGAAGTTCTGACGGACGAATCCAACCATACTTAAGCTTCCATCTTTCTTCTATATCTGTTCCAGCTGCTGTCCAAATATGATCATGCTTCATATTATCCCCTTCCTAAAATTGCATAACCTACCATTGCCCCTAAAACTATACCAGTGGCAAATAAACAAACTAAATCAATTAATTTTTCTTTCATTTTGTTTTTCCTTTATTTAAGTTATATAAATAGTATACCACTTATTTGTATGTTGAAACTAATTTTTTCATAGCATTTAAAAAATTAATTTGGTTTAACTCTTTGTTTTTTAAACTTTCTGAGGTCATTTCATCTATAGTTTCCTCCGCAATTAATCTGTGGATAAATACAGGTTTAGTTTGCCCTGGTCTATGCACACGTTTATTAGTTTGTAAATATTGTTCACTGCTAGGTATAGGGCTAAACCAAATAATATGGTTACCACCTTCTTGTAAATTAATTCCGTGGCCACCACTCATAGGATGCAATAATAAATATTGAATTTTGCCAGCATTCCAATTCTTTACATGTTCTTCAGTATTACCTTCGTTAAACAATACGGCGTTTGGAAAAAGCTTTAAAATTTCGTCTTTTTCGTGGTTGTACTTATAAACAATAATAATTGGCGCATTAATTTCTTCTGCCATTTCTTCTAAAACTATAAGTTTTTGCTTATGGAATAGATGTATTTTTTGGTTTTCGTCATACACTAAACCATTAGCAAGTTGGGATAACTTACCGTGTAAGGTTACAGCAGATACAGCAGTAAGCTCTTCATTGCCAAACTTAGTTACCATGTCTCTAGTAAATTGTTTGTATTGCTTTAGCTCTTTATCGCTAAGTTTAACAATAACATCTAACTCCATCATTTCTGGTAAAGTTAAATAATCCTCAGCATCTAATCGGAGTACAATATCGGATAAAAGCTTTTCTATTCTTTCTTTGCTTCTAGGTCTTAAAGTCCATTTATACCCCATATAATCGGACTCAAAATACATATCTCTAAATCTACTAAAAGCAGTTTCTAATCTTTGCCCTTTATCCAAAATACCTATTTGACTCCAAAGATCCATTAAACTATTAGGACTTGGAGTACCAGTTAAGATATAACGCCTGTCAAATAGTTTTAAATTTTTCTTAATGGTTTTAAACCTTTTGGTAAAAGGATTTTTAAATAAACTAGATTCATCTATAACTAATGTATTAAATGCTGGCAAATCCTTTAAACCGAACAGCCACGGCAACAAATCTGGGTTAATAAGGTATACATCAGCCTTTTGTTTTAACGCGCTTATACGCTCATTTAAAGCTCCACGAACTAAAGCAAAGGTAAGTTTTATGCCCCATTTTTCAGCTTCTTGACGCCATACCGTTTCACATACGCGGATAGGAGCAATTAATAAAGTTTTACCCTGCATTTGTTCTAAAGCTTTTAGGGTAATTAAAGTTTTACCAGTACCCATATCAGCAAACAATCCCAAAATAGGGCGCTTAACCATTTCTTCTATCATGCGTTCTTGGTACGATCTAAGCTTCACTATATTTTTCCCATAAACGCCCTGCATTAGTCCATAGCGCTTTTGAAACTTCTGATCCTGGGTAATCTTCATTAAACACAATACGTTGCGTATTGGTGCCTAATAATAGCTTTAAACAAGAGGTACATGGACTAGTGGTAACATAAACTGTATGAATTCTTCTAGGATCGCCACAGTGTAGTAAAAGATTCTGCTCTGCATGGATAGCGGAACAGCCATCAATATTAGTACCAGAAGGGCTATTAGCCCCGGAACAAGGATTACCTTCATTGCAATGTTTACTCCCCATATATTGGCCGTTATAGCCTGTACCTAATAAATAGCCTTCGGCATCTACCGCCACAGCTCCAACAGCTCTACGAGCACAAGTAGTTCTTTTAGCAAAAAGCTTAGCTACTTCCATATTAATGGTGTCTCTATTTGGTCTCATTTTTATTAATTTGTATAAAGGATTTTTTTAATAGCTTCTTCTGGTGCTTCCCAACCTTTTGGTTTAATAGCATCAGCAACTGTGCCGTCTTGAGGTCTAGAAGCTTTTACTCCTTGCTTTTTAAGCATATTAGCTTTATGAATTGCATTAAAGCAATCTTGTATTTGTTCGGCAGTTAAACCTAAGCGAACACACCCGCCAATAGCAAAATAAGTCAGATCTAATAAACTGTCTATACAATCAACTAAAGATTGTTTTTCCGTGGCTTCAAGAAATTCTTCTATTTCTTCGTGTAATGCAGTTAATAACCAATTCCGTTCATTGGCAGTTAAAAGAGCTAATTGTCCTGTTTTAACACCTAAAAGTTTAGTATTAAAGTCATATATTTCTTTGATCATGAATAAATCTCCTTAAAGATTTTAATGTTGTCTTCTATTTGTTTAATGCCGCCATTTTTAATGCGTAAAGTTTTTAATGCTTTTTTCTCCCTTTTAAGAATTTCTTTTGGTAAAATATCTTTAAAAGCTTCTTTCAAAGGGGATTTATTTTGCCTTTGATGATAAGGAAGATCCAAAGCAGCTTTAACTACTTTAGAAGATAAAAATGGGGTACGAAGCTCTACCGTATGACGCATCATTATTCTGTCTAGTCTTGGTAGATGATAGTAAGGAAGCTCAGCAAATACATCTGACTTTTGACTATCATACTTTTCACTCCTACTATATCCACCAAATAGTTCATCAGCACCATCACCAGTTAGGCACACATGATAACCTGATTTACTTACAGATTGGCCAAGGATAGCTTGAGGATGAACTGATCCTAAGTCTACCGGGGATTGATGATAATCAATAGCTTCTTTATAAGCTAACCCTTCCATAGGCAAAGCTTTAGTATTAGGATCAATTAATTTAGCAAATTCTGCTTCTTCGTTTTCAATATGATACGATTGAATACGAGAGCCGAATTGTCGGCATAAACTATAAACAATAGAGCTATCTAAGCCACCACTAAGTAAGCAGGCGACCGGTTGATCCCCAAGCAATCTGTTTTTGGTTGCTTCAATAATGGCTTCTTTAATTCCAACATTATCAACTTTGTTCCAATCCCAATATGGCCTAATATCTCCGTCATACCAATAATGTCCTGCTGGTAATTGTTTAATATTAGTCCATGGAGTATTGCCAGTCATGTCGTAACCCCATTTACGGATATTGCTAAAAAATACTTCATCAAAAGTATTAGGTCCAAAACCTAATAATGCTTTAGGTTCAGAAGCAATAGCTTTTGTATCGGTTCGGTAATAAATTGGTTTTTGACTAAGATAATCGTTTGCAGCAAAAAGTTTATTACCATGAAGAATAGTTATGAAAGACCAAAATCCATCTACTTGGTGAAAACCATTAACCCCTTTTTGTAAAAAAAGTTCAAGCATTGCTGCAGTATCTGTTTCTTTATAGCTAAATTCCCGGAAATTAAAAGCTTCCCCAACTAAAAAACCTACATAATCCCCAATACGTGCAGGCTGATCGCCTTTACTAGTAAGGTCTACTATAGGTAAACGAGTGTGTGCTATAGCAATTTCTTCTTGGGTAACATATTTAATTTGCCCAACTAAGCCTCTATAGCTCATGTTTTGGATAGCTGTTTTTACCAAATCCAAAGGTTTATTGACTGCTGCTACAAAACCGCACATTATAGCCACTCCATTAATTGAGCATAATGCTCAGGGTTTTGCCAATCGTATTCAAAGATATTGACCCCATCTTTTTCTGCTTCGTCCATTATTTGGTCGTACATTTCTGTAATACGTTCGTGTTTAAGTTCTACTTCTTTTGTATGCTCAAAAGGTTTATGTGCTTTGAATTCCCTACTCATATTTTTTAAAGCTTCTGACGAATCGGAAAGCCTACAATAAATAATCTGAATAGGTAATTTCCAATACTCCATTAAAGCAATAGGATCTATTACTGACTTACGTTGCAGTGCAGCAGAATAAACGATTTCGGAAACAAATGGTACTCGATCACATAAGAATACTTTTTCATCTAATGCCATTTGCTCAAGATCATAAAGCATATTAATCATTGTTTCGGGGGTTTTAGGACCACCGGAATAAAACACTGAAAGATTAGTATCCCTTTCTAATTGTTTAAGCAAAGTGGTTTTACCATTGCCATCTGCTCCTTCAAGAATAATTAAGCTCATTCCTCTATGTCCTTTGGTAAATGCTCCCAAAAACTATTTGGGTATAACTTATTCATAATGCGATTATGCGCTCTAAAGTCTTTATTTGGTTCTTTTAACTGAGTAAGTTGATCTAATAACCATATACTTTCTTTAGCTAATGCTTCATATCGTTTATATGAAATAGTGTCATTTTTATTTTTTAGTATTTCTTTAAGTAATTTAAGTACTTCGTCTTCAAATTCAGTCATTTGTCTTGTGCCTTTCTTATTTCAAATTCTTTATTCCATACTGTTGTTTTGCCATCTGACCATCCATACTGTGTAAATAAAACAGGCATAAAGTAATCAGGATGATTTACCCATTGACTTTTGCTAACAAGATGTGGCTTTTCAAGTTCTGTCATTTCAGTCATTTCTCTTGTGCCTTTTCAACCAATGCTTTTGACCAATCAATAGGTTCTCGCTCAACAATTTCCTCATGATGACAATGGGTGCATCTATAGATTGTGCAAGTATTACTTCCACCACAAGCACCCATGATTCCATCAAAGTCTTTATTGCAATTTTTACAAGTTATTTGGTGCATTTCTCTTGTGCCTTTCTTAGTATTGCTCTAGCAAAATCTTCCATGTAAAGCTCACCAACACCATTCTTTTTCCAAGTATGGCAAACACTATCGGCAACTTCTCTTATTTCGTCTTCGGTTAGTGTCTTTGCTGGATGGGTGTAAAGAAACATACCTTCTTGTAATGCACCTTCATACAATGGCTTTATGCCGTATTCAGTCATTAACGCTACTGGTTCATTTTTCATTTCTCTTGCGCCTTTCTTATGTATTCAGCAAGTCTTTCACCATAAGTCAAAGAATGTATTTCCATTTTCAACGCCTCTATTTCAGCTTGTTGCTGGCGTAGCAAGTCAGGTATTTCCCAAACAAGGAGGTCGTATTCTTCACCTTTAAGGTAATGCTCCAACTAGTCAGCTAGTTCATTTGCATTCATCAAAAACTCCATGTCTTTGTTACTGTAATGCTAGCATTACCATTTTCTGCTTTAATATCAACATTAACAGTTTTTTCTTTTTCTTCATTTAGATTTTTATCAAAAATTTCATTCCAATTTTGGCGATATTCATCAGTTGTAGGCTTTTGCTTTTCATTGTTCATTTGTTTTGTGCTTTCACATAGCTGTGCATATTAAACCAATGCTTGCGCATAGACTCGGGATACATTTCAATTAACCAATCTTGAAACGCATTTGCTGGATTGATATTTAAAAGCAATCCTTCTTCATCTCTGCATTGCATCAAAGTAATTAGGAGGTTCTCTAAAGATTCCTTGCTTATGTTTTTTTTATCAGATTTCATTTTTCTTGTGCCTTTCTTAGTATTGCTCTAGCAAAATCTATTTGGTAGTGATGCCAATTTTTGTAATTTTTAAACACTTCATCTGCTACTTTTCGTATTTCCTCATCTGTTAGTGTCTTTGCTGAAAAACAATGTTCTTCTAGTTTCTTAACCCTAGCATCAATCCATTCCCAGTTTGCTTGTTCTTGTGTCATTTCTCTTGTGCCTTTTTTAGTGTTCGCCAGACAGTTCAAGTTGTAGATTACCTACTAATCCTTCTCTATCAACTATATTGTGGGTGCAGTTTTCAAATGCTTCATATAATTTTTCACGCAACTTCAGTATTTCTTGCTGGTTATAGGTAACTATTTGACAAGTAAGTTTTAATTCAATTTCTTTGGCTTTCATTTTTCATTAGCCTTTCTTAGTATTGCTCTAGCAAATTCAATTACTCCTGTTTGCCAATCCATATCTAAATGTTTTTCAGATAATTCTTTTATTTCCTCATCTGTTAGTAATTTTCTAGCATCACACCGAATACAACCTTGTTTACAGTATTGGCACTCTGTATCTTCCTTATCTGTTAGTGTTTTTGCTGGATGGGTGTAGAGAAATTCACCTTCAACTCTGGTCTGCCAATCACTACCACTTCCTGAGTCCATGTATTGATAGCCGTAACCATCAAAGTCATAACGAATTGCTACTGGTTCATTTTTCATTTCAATAACTCCTTGTATCCTTTCATTGCCTGTTGAGTGTGTTCATTAAGAATCACTTTCATGCGTAATGCTTCTTTCAACGCCTCTATTTCAGCTTGTTGCTGGCGTAGCATTGCTGCTATTTCTTTTTGATAAGCACAACAAGCATTTTCTGCCATATCAGCTAGTTCATATGCGTTCATTTCTCTTGTGCCTTTCTTAGTATTGCTCTAGCAAAGTCTTTTATTTGAATTAAAGTAAACGAAGGTTTTACATTTTCAAACCACAATTTTTCTATTTCCTCATCTGTTAGGTTTGCTAAATGGGTGTAGATTGGCTTTTCAACTGCCACAAAATTTTTATCATGTTTCTCTCGTGTTCCGCTAACCCAACTAACCCCATTTTTATTTTCGTAATACCACGCTACTGGTTCATTGTTCATTTCTCTTGTGCCTTTCTTAGTATTGCATCGTGTATTTCTTTTGCCATTTCACGCCAAGACTTTGAAAACCAATCGTGTTTATTGATAATTGCTTCACATTCATCTTCAGTTAATGGTGTTAATGTTTTTTCCATAGCTGCTTGGTAACCCTTATCAAACCCAATAGCTTCAGCAATTCCTAAATCATGTTCCGATGGATGGGTGTATAGTGGAATACATCCCGTATCTTCCCAATCAACATCACCACCATAGCCACACTCTAAAGTTTTAGGGTTCATCCACGCTACTGGTTTATTGTTCATTCCAATCTCCCATCATGCGTTCTTAATTCGGGGTTTAGTGCCTGCTTGCTGTCTTGGCTCAGTGACTCAATGACATCAAGGTAACGCTTTTCCCATTGTTTCAGATTGTTGATTTGTTCTTGTTGCTGTCGTACAAAGTCGGCAGCTTTCTTTTTGTTGTAGTTAGCATCATTAAATGCGCCATTTTCCATGTCGTCAGCTAGTTCATTTGCGTTCATTTAGTTGTTTTCCCTAAAGCATATTTATCGTTTTCAAAACAATGAAAACTTACTGCGTGAAATGTTAAATTACCAGGTATAGCATTTAGGTTAGCTTGCTCTATAAGCCACAAAGTTAAGCGTGCTGCAAAATACACATCATTATGAAAGTGCCTTAATGCATCGCAGCTACGCATTGGGTAATAACAATGGAGCATACCATCACGCAAAATAAAATGCCAACCTAAGGTGCATGGTACACGTTCATTACGCAAAGCAAACAAGCCGTCTTTTTCCCACCAAATAGGTAAAAATAATTGACGACTTGTTGGATCACGTTTAAGTAACTCTAATAAAAAGAAAAGATTCTTGTACATACGTTCTGGATAAGTGTGACTAAACTTTCCATTTTTTAAGCTTTCTTCATTACCTTTTAACCATTTAGTATGACTTGGCGGAGGATTTAAAGGAAATCCACTAACACGTTCTTCAAAGTGTTCATCTGCCCACGGTAGCATTGGCTTACATTGTTCAGTGATTTCTTTAATTGTTGCAGGTATTCGTGCTTCAAAACTAGCATTAAGGATTTCTAAAAAAGCAGGAGGATCTTCGATCCCCTGCCAATTAGCTGTATAAACTAATTTACCAAAACCATGAAGTTCTTGGCGTAAGTTTTTAATAGCTTTATCTAACATAGTTATTCCTACTTAAATTTAAGTTCTTGGTATTCTTTTACGTAATTAAATTCTTGCTCATAATGAATGTTTCTAGCTTCTTGCTCTTGTTGCAATTGATTAATAATTGTTTCCAAAAGCAAATCATCACAATCTAATAACTTATGTTTATAAATAATGCTCGCTGCAGTTACTTCTGCATCGGCCATTTTTTCATCGTAGTTATAAAGCAAATGTAAATTACTTTTCATTTGACACCACCTTTGCTTTTACATCGATGATTACATCTCCATGTTTGCTAATATGATGAATGTCCCCAGATTCTTTTGCTTTAATAAGATCTCTTTGCACCCATTTGGAAAATGATTCTTGCCAAGCTTCTGCATCACGATCTGCTCTTGCATTAAATTGATTTCTATTGAATTGATTCATTTGATTTTCCTTTATTTAAGTTATGTTGATTACTGCTTAGCCCAATATCCATAGACCATTTTCTCTGAACAGTTCCATGTGTCTTGGGGTACACCATCTACTACTGCTACAAAATGCCCTGCTTGTCTTGCTATAACTGTGCCAGCTGGCATGTCGCTGCACTTAGCTTTTCGCCCTACAAACTTAGGTGCTGCGACCCATACCCAACCAAGTGTTTTAAGTACATCTGAATAAATATCTTTGCTTATGCCATTACGTGCTGACTTAGCTTTGCCACAGTTTTTATTTGCTGTAGCTAATAATGTATAAACTTGTTTGTAATCCATACCTAAGGCAATTGCTATAGCACGTGCACTGCAGTCTCCAGCATTACCTTTATACCCTGCTTCTTTTCTACCACCGTCGTTATAAACATAAGTCATAATTAATTCCTTGTGTTAAGTTGTACTACACTAGTAGTATATCACAATTTATTAGGAATGTCAATCTTTTTTTGCCACAATATGAAATAGTTCATCTATTTTTGTAAGGTCATTGAACAATTTGTAATTGAATCCTAACCCAATTAAAATCTTTGACCAATACACTTGCAATGGACTTAACCTACCTTGTTTTGTTTTAAGTTCAACAAAGATTGCTGTGCCCCCGGGAAGTAATATTAGTCTATCAGGTATACCAACATAGCCCACTAACTTTAAACACTTGCCACCACGCTTTTTGACTTCAGCTATTAAGTACTTTTCAAGAGTACTTTCTTTCACTTTTTATACCTTGCTGCGACCTCGCCTTCGGCAGCTAAGGGTAAACCTTGAGCCCAATCTGGTAACACGCATAGCTGCTCAATAAAGTCCCCTATTGAGCCAGTATTTTTATCCACCATTGCTACTGCTTCGTCATGGCAATGCAATATGATTGGGTAACCGTTTTCTTCTGCAATTAACATACCATTGACTAAAAGATCACGAGCAACAGCTTGGCAAATGTTTTGGGTAATAAGTCCGCCATATAAGCCTTCGGAAACCGGTTTGCCATTAAAAAAGCCAGTAAATTCTACCTTTTGTGTTCCCCAGTCAGTTGTAATTAACCGTGGTTCATAAAAGCTTAAACTACGGCCAGAAGGTAAAGTAATTTTTAAGAATTTTCCGTTAATGCTAAATAAACATTTGCCTGCTTTAACAGTTTGTTTTGTAGTAATTGCTTTAACCGCAGCAAAGTCAACACGCTTCCAATAAGCAGCAATCTTAGGTACAGACTCCCGATATAAACCGATAATCCGATCAGCTTCCGACATCGGAACGTCGACTCCGAAATCTTTGCATCGATCTCTGAATCTTTTTGGGCCCATAGAATAACCCGCTCCGAGTATAACTTGCTTACCAAAAAACCGTTTATGGTTATCAATTTCTTCAAGGCTACAATTGTAAATAGAAGCCGCCATCTTTTTATAAACATCTTCACCTTGTTCATAAGCCTCCAATAAAAACGTTTCATCAGCGAGCCAAGCTAATACTCTTGCTTCAATAGATGAATAGTCAGCAATTAAAAAATGGTGCTCCTTAGTTGCACAAATAAATCCCCGCATGCATTTGCTTATAGCTGTTAATGGTCTTGGATATTCTTTTAAAAATGTATTTGTATCAGCAGTGTCTAATAAATGCAATACTTTATCTTGCATTGCATCACTATCTGCTTTACCAAAGTTTTGAACTTGTACACCACGTGCACCATATCTTCCAGTAGTGGCTGAATGGTAAAGGAAAGCACCTTTAATAGTGTTATCATTACAAACAAGTTCCAACATTTTCTTATTCTTTTTAGTTCCAACACGTGATGATTCATAACGCAGTTCTAAAAATTCTTTAACTGTTGGAGTAAGATCTTTACGTAGTATAGCTGCTTCAACTGTTCCAGCCTGTAAATTATCTAATACAAGTCCGTTATCTTTAAGCCATTCTAATACTTTATTACGTTGTGTTGCTCGTACACCAGCAACACGTAAGGATTCGTTTTCGAAATGTTCTTCTAAACCAGAAATAATTTTAGCTGATTTATGTAGTAATGCAACGTCAAGGGGTATACCTCGATCATTAACAATGAGATCGTGTAAAAATACTTTTTGTTCGTAATCTGTGAGTAAAGGTAATTGTCTATCTAATTCACGAGTAACTTCTACGTCGTCTCCACAATATTTGCTAAAGTTAACATAATCATCGCGGTTATCAATTAAATACTTACGTTTCTTATCTTTATTTGGTTTGCAGTATTTAGTAATTAATGCAGAGCCGAATTTGTTCTTTTGATGCATAAGCTTTAATGCTATAGCCATATCATCTAAACTTGGAGGTAAACCTAATGCTCTACCACGTGCTGCAGTACAACACCATTGTTCATCTTTAATTTCAGGCCAATTTAATTTAGTTCCAACATGTTTCCAAATTAGCCGTTCAAATGGAGCATTGTGGGCAATGATCATTGCATCTTGTTTAATTGCATCGAATAATTCAAACAACAAAAGAGAATCCGGTTCTACAATTTGTACCGGATTCTCGTCTATTGCAAAGCCAATTAATAAAATTTCAGTACTTAGATTTTCTGCATATTTATAACTACCAACCGATTTAAGATCTGCTTCTGAATATGTTTCGAAATCTAAATAAACTTTCACTTTAATTTAACGGCCTTTGTTTTACCAAGAAAAATGACCTCGACTTTACCATTGCTTAATAGAGTCTTTAAAGCCACAGAAAAACTTGCTGAACTATCTGTTTCCAAATAAGATTCATCAGTTTTGTAAAACTCCCATAGTCTTTTACGACTAAGAGTAAAGTCATCAGACTTTTTTAGCTTTTTTAAAATCCAATTAGCGAAATGTTTTTGTCGAGAATCCATTTTATTCCTCTGCGAAGTCCATCTCCGCTGAACGTTTACCCATTAATTTAGGTGCACTATTATCAGTAAGTTGGACATTGTTTAAGTAAATCGTTACACCCTTTTTAGATGCAACATCATATGCAACAAAGCCAATTGAACAACGACCTTTGCAACCAGACCAAACAGCTTCTTGTTCCAAAATAGGTTCACGATCTGCGTTAACTAAACCCGGTTTAGTAGCATTTTTAGCTTCAAAATACCATTGACCTGGGTAACGTGGTTTACCTTCAGAATCAGTTTCTGTATCACCATCTTTAATGGGATTATAAAACTTAGCTGGTTTCTTTTCACCAAAACGTTTTACTAAAGCATCGCTAATGCAGCTTTCCATTTGCTTCATTTTTTCGATAACTTTAGGATCTTTTTTATCCATTAGAAACGTAATGGAATATAAAGCTGGCTTGCTTGGATCAACACTATTTTCTTTTGGCTTATCAATAAATACCCAATTGAATCTGCCTTCGGAAGTGATCATATTGGTTTTTAATACTTTATCTGTAGTCATAATACATAACTCCTATCTATCGTTAAAAGTGATACTACTAATGTTAGCAATCTCATAAATTGTTAACAACAATCATTATACCACAAAAATTTATTTTACAGCAATTAATTTTTGTGATCCTACTTTTTCCCCAACTTGAGTAGAAAGTAAACTATTAAACTTTTCTTTTCCAAGTAGTTTTTCCATTTGGGCAACACTTAATAAACTCCGGGGGTATACTTCTTCTTCGTCGTATTCTTGCTCTAACAGAATATTAGCCACTTCTACTTCATCTGTCCAAACCCGCATTGCTCTTGCATTACCTAAAGTAAAGCCGGGAATATCAGTTCCGTTTTGCGCTTGTTCTAAAGCATAGCTTTCCACTTCGCTAATCCAAGATTTTAATTCTGGTAGACCTTTTAATATTTTAGCTAAGTCTTCAACAGTTAAATTGTCTGGTTTTTCAAGGTTCATAATGGCTCCAAAAAATCATTATTAAGATCTAACTTTGCTTGTCCTAAAGCATAGTTAGCACGGGTTTTACATACTGCATTTGCTTTACACCACCTGCAATGCTCGCCAGCTGTTTGTTTACCCCCAATAAGGTTACTAATAATAGCTTGGGTTGCTTTTTGTTCAAATTCATTTAAAATTGAATCAGTAACTACCCATTCCCGTATAGGAGTGTCACTACCTGGTTGAATAATCACTAAGCGGTATTTTTGCTTTTTACCTAAATGCTTACGTGCACTAATTGCATAACTAAGCAATTGCGGATTGTTTTCTGCTGGTATATATTGAAACCCGGTTTTCAGATCTGCAATCATAATTTCACCTGGGCTAATACCAATTAAATCGATTGTGCCACCTGCAACCTTTAACCAAGGGAAATAAATTTCGCTAAAAATTTTAGCATTAGGATGTGCTACACCATAAGATTTAGTAAACTGAATAGCATCTTTAATCAATTCAATAAGCTCTTCGTTATCGGTTAATTCTTTAGGATCTTTATCCTGCAATAAACATTGTTCCAATAGTGCATGTGCATCTGTTCCTCTAAGAGCTGCTTTACCGGATTTAGTAGGCGGTAAACCTTTAGTAGTGAAATAGTAACCTTCGCATGCTAGCCATTTATCACTAGCAGAAGCAGAAAAGACCGCATGCTTTGGCCTATCTATAGCAATATTGTTAAAAAGTTTTTGGTAGTTAATAACTCGCATAATTTTCCTTAAATAAGTTTATTTTTCTTACCATAAGAAAGTAAAGCCGATTTACTACGTTCGGTAGTTGCTTTCTCTAATAAGTCGTTTAGTAAATGGATTGCAATGCCTGTTTGGCTATACATTAAATAGGCATCGATCATTTTAATAACTGCTCTTTGCTTCTTATTCATTTGCTTTTCTCCTTTTCTCTTCTAAAAATGATAGCATTTCTTCGTGGGTATCAAATGACATTATATCCGGACCTCTATCGAGGATCCGATCCCTTTCTGTTTCAGCTTCTATAGGATTTGCCCAGAATATCCGTTTCTTTAACTTTTCTAAAGTTATAGTTGGGCTAATAGATTCACCTTCTTCGTCCGTGGCTAGCACTAAACCTTTACCAGCAAGCATCACCGATTTGCTAAGGTTTAAATCCTCCCGCACTATATAAAAGAACTTTTGATCTTCTACAAATAAGCCTTCATCATCTATAAAGATGTAATCCCCAGCTCCTGTAATTCTTACTGCAGTGCATATTTGACAATCAGTAAGTTCATTGAGATTGTCGTGGTATTCCACCTGCGTTACTGCCTTCTTTATTGGATCGACTAAATAGCCATACATGTTATGCTCCTTTAGGATTGTTGAAGTTATTGACCAACCAGTAAGCGGTATAGCCAAATAGTGCTACTGTTAATATGCTTTGGATAATTAGTGCTGTTGGGCCAAAGCAAAACACCATTGCTGCGACTAACATTGCCATAGCTTTAACTTTGTGTTGCACCACGTACTTTGTTATAGCTATTAAGGAAAGCAATATAGCCCCCCATGCATACCAAAGTACCACTATTGCAACTATTGCCATCATTACAAAATGCATTATTGTGTTTCCTTTTAATGTAATACATAGTTAATGTATCACTTAATTCCTCATTTGTAACCCCCTTTGTCACAAAAACTTTATCACAATATGACAAAGTTTGGGATTCTTTTTTAAAAAACTATGGTATATTGGACCAACTCGTGGATGAGTTTATAAATTAAGTGAAGATCTCCGGTTTAAGCTGCCCAGCCTAAATGCATCCAACTTCTACTTGCTAGATGGGAGATCTTCACCTAATTTTAGAGCACAAAAAAATGGCTTCTGGTTAGAGAAGCCATTCAAAAAAGGAAATAACAAATGATCAAAAAGAAGATCAGTCGGGATTATACCACATGATCAGCGATAATATTAAAAACCAAAAAAGGTTCATTCCTTGGTTTCATGAAGGCGATAAAAAGATTCCTGCAGTGCCTTGGCAAGACTTTAATAACCGCAAGAAGTTCGAGGATATACAAGGCAATGTAGGGATTGTCTTTGATAAGTCTATAGATTTGCTAGTTGGTTTAGATCTTGATGATTGCATTGATAACGGAACTTATAACGCTATAGCACTAAAAGCTATAGAACTGTTTAAGCATAAAGCTTATATAGAGATCAGTGTTTCCGGTAAAGGTTTACACTTTATTTTTTATGCTGATATTGGCGTTTCTTTTAATGCTAAGCCAATTGAATACTACGAACAAGGCAGATATTTCACAATCAGTGGCAATGTGGTTCAAGAATCTACTTCTGATCCACAAGTATGTCAAACCGAAATAAAACAGTTTCTGAAAGAGTTTTGCCCTGAAAAGCTTAGAGTTGCGGAAAGCAATGCAATAGTAAATTCAGACCCAAGTTTTGCTCCTTTACCAAAAATCCAAACAGCTTTGAATTTATTAAATCCTGATTGTAACCGCGGAGATTGGCTAAAGATAGCTTGCGCTTTACATAATGAGTTTGAAGGATTAGAACAAGGTTTTGATTTATTTCATGAATGGAGTAGCAAAGCTACAGCTAATTACAAAGGTAAACAAGATTGCCGGTTAGTTTGGGAAAGCTTAGGTAAATACACTGGACTGCAAGTTACTATAGCCACATTGTTTAAAATGGCTAATGAAGTTAAATTACAACTTCCTGGCAATATTGAAGTGCATTTGCCTGCGGAATTTAAAAAGCGTTGGTTTACCCTAAACGATTTGCAAAATAAACTTGGTCCAATTGATTGGATGGTTCAAGATTTCTTTGAGGAACACACGCTCAGTATTATTTGGGGTGATACGCAAGCATTTAAATCGTTTATTGCTTTGGAACTATGTTATTGCATTGCGGCTGGTTTGGAATGGCACGGCAAATCGGTTAATCAAGGCCCAGTATTATATGTATGCGGAGAAGGATCAAACGGTATAGCAAGAAGAATTGCCGGTTTGCGCCAAAAATACCAAGTTAAAGAAGATTTTCCTTTGTATGTTTCAGATGGAAGCCGGAACATTTTAGACCCTAAAGAAATAGAAAACATTTTGGAATACGGTAAATCTTTGCCACAGTTTCCTAAATATATTGTGTTCGATACATTAAACCGCAACTTTACGGGGGATGAAAATTCGTCCAAAGAAGTTGCTTTAGCTTTAGGTAATTTAGAAAAAATTACTAAAACTTTTAATTGCTCGGTAAGTTTAGTACATCATGGCGGAAAAGATGGCACAAGGATTCGTGGTTCTTCTGCTTGGCAAAATGGAGTAGATTGCCAGTACGAAGTTAAACGTAATGGAGAAACATTAGAAACCACTTTAATCGGTTTTAAGATGAAAGATGCTATGCTTCCGGAGCCATTAAATCTCCAAATGAAAATAGTTGATATTGCGGAAAACATTACAACGTTAATTACAGAGCAGATAGAATACCTAACGGTTTCCGAGGAAAATAAGGCTAAAATGAGTGTTAGGAATTTGTTACTGCAACTTTTTGAGAAAGAAAAACAGGATTTGTTACTAACTGTTATTTATGAAAGATTAGTAACAAATGGAGCATCGGAAGGAGCTATCCGAAAAGAGTTGAATTCACTTGTAAATCAAGGACTTATACAGAAAAAAGGGAAAGGTTTATATGGGATATGATGATTGTTACGCGTAACAAATTTAGTAACAATTCCTAAAATGTTATTTGTTACTGTTACTTCTTTTCTTAAGAAGTAACAAGTAACAAACTTAGGCGGTAACAAACTATAGAGACTGGAGCATCATTCAGCTTCATAATTGTCCGTGGAATATAAATTAGATGAGCCAAGGTAAGTAAACACATAACCCATTTCATTACCTCCGGCTGCATATTCTCCATTCCAACCTAATTTCATGGCTAATTGCATAGCGGCTTTGGCATGTGCTTGCTCTGTATCTAAAGAATAATCATAGGGGATAGTAATTGCTTCCCTTTCAAAAGAGGTTAAAGCTTTTATCCTACTTCCTTGGTGGTTTGTAGGTTTTAAATATTTAGTAATAATATATTGCATGATTTGTCCTTTTTATTCAACATCGAATGTAATTTGAACAGGATAAATAGTTTTAAGTTTTTCCGCAAAGATTTTTAAAGCTAAAGTTTCCATTTGAGCAACTTGTTCGGAACTGGTAAATTTTGAATCTATGTACTCTGGAGCCCAATCGCGGTTTATATTTAAAACTCCTTTACCAAAATCATTAAAAAATCTATTAGCTAAAGATTTTGCAAGGGTTTGAATTTCAGTTTGTTTCATAATTTCCTCGGTTAAAAGTTAGGGAGATTAAATAATCTCCCTAATTGATTTAAGCTATATAAAATTTATAAGCCGTAAAAGCTATGGCAGAATAAAGAATAACATCCAAAACAAAAAACATTGGAAAGTATTTTTTAGAGTTAAAACGGATTTGATTGAGTTTCATTTTGATTTCCTTTTTGAGTTAGGTTTTACTACAATTTAATTGTATCACAAATTGAAATGAAAATATACTTTTTTATTTCACAATATGATAAAGTTTAGAAAGTTTATTTATGTTATTTAGAGAATTAAAACCTCGCAAAGCAAAAACTAAACTTGCAAATCAACGCAGAAGTTTTTTAAAGTTGCGGATTTTTAATCAGTTTCATTCGTATAAAACTCGGCTAAAATTTGGGCGCAGAAAAAATATTCGGTGGTTTGAAAAAATCCGTACAAAGTTTTAAAAGTTGAGATAAAATCCGTTTCGTAACAAATGTTTAGAAACTGAGAATAAATTTTCAGATTTTTCTGTGGAATTTAAAAAAGGTTAGGAAATCTTATGATTAAAGAAAAGAGCGCGAAACTTTCTAAAGCTATGAAAGGAAACGAAAATGCCGCGGTTCGTGGTGCTTTCGTTGCTGCACTGCGTAGGAAAGTGGTTCAGAATCCAGCAAAGTTAGATAAGATTATTGATAAACTATTAGATCTCGCGGAAAAAGGTGATCTTGGTGCAATCAAAGAAGTTACCGATCGTTTGGATGGTAAAGCAATCCAAGCTCAAGAAATCTCTGGACCAAACGGAAACCCAATCGAGATCGAGGAAGCAGGAACATTTGCTAAAGAGTTAATGAATAAGCTCTTAACTAAACGGCAGAATGAAACAGATAATTGATAACCGCGAACTCCCTAAGCTCCCATTGATAAAGCTATTAAAGTTTATTAAAGCTTACTAAGCTCCTTAGTGCGGAAATGATCCTAGGTAAATCTTTAAAAATGTCACCACCACTCGGCGACGGCGCTAGTGTATCTGTTATGGTAGGTCCCGGATTTTCCTGGGTTTTTCCATCCTAATTAAAGCTTAGGTATACATTGCAATAACTTAAGATAAAATCCAAAACATTAAAAAGGAGTAAACAAATGACAACATTTACCACCGAAGATTGCATTGCTTTAGAACGCAAAGAAAGAAAACCAATGAGCTTTGCAGATATTCAAGAATTGTTTAATATTACTTTGTCCACTACGGATCCAAATTACAACCCAGCAAATGTTATAGAGTTTGTTCGCAAAGTAGAAAAATTCCACAACATTGGATAAAACCCTAAGCTCTCTTATTAAGCGGGAACTTGATAACGCTCCCAATCTAGATATATTGCCTTTGCCGCATCGCAAAGCAATGCTTAAAAGAATGGAATGGCTGGAACAAGCAAACCCGCACCAAATTCGCCCAAAAGGAGAATGGTGGAGCGTTTGGCTTTTATTAGCAGGTCGTGGTGCTGGTAAAACCAGAACGGCTGCAGAAGACTGTTGGTGGACTGCTTGGGCAGAAGAAGGCATTCGGTTCTTAGTATCAGCCCCAACAGCTGGTGACGTACGGGATGTTTGCTTCGAAGGAGAGTCAGGGATCCTGAACGTGATCCCACATGAAATTATAGCTCCTAATGGTTATAAAAGCTCCCTTGGGGAACTAAACTTAATTAATGGTTCTTTAATTAAAGGCATTCCAGCATCTGAACCTGGACGTTTCCGTGGTCCCCAATTTCATCATGGCTGGTTAGACGAATTGGCGGCTTGGGAATACCTCGATGAAAGTTGGGACATGATTCAGTTCGGTTTGCGACTTGGTGTTAAGCCTACTTTAATAGCTACCACTACGCCTAAGCCAAAAGAATTAATTATGAATTTACTAGAGCGGGATGGAGATGACGTAGCTTATGTTACGGCAACAACCTATGACAATATCCATAACCTTGCCCCAACCTTTCAAAAGCAAATATTGCAGTATGAAGGCACAACACAAGGTAGGCAAGAAATTTATGCTGAGGTATTAAATCCAGAAGAAGCGGGTTTAATGAAACGCAGTTGGTTTAAGATTTATGATGCTGACAAACCTTTCCCAGAATTTAGCTATGTAGTTCAAAGTTATGACGTAGCAACTTCAGATAAGACTATAAACGACCCTACTGCTTGTGTAGTGCTTGGCGTCTTTCGGCCAAGTCCGGATTCGGGAAATAGGGTGATGCTTATAGATTGCTGGAGCGAGCATATGCTTTATCCCGATCTCCGCAGTAAGGTTCAGGAAGAGGCTAAAGAAGTCTATGGTGATCCAGACCAATTTGGTAACGGCAAAAAGGTAGATTTAATATTGATTGAAGATAAGTCTAGCGGCATTGCATTAATTCAAGACTTGAAACAAACTTGGTTACCAATCCGTTCTTATAACCCAGGCAGGGCGGACAAAGCTACCCGACTAAATATTGTGGCCCCTATGGTTGAACGTGGATTGGTCTATCTTCCTGAAAGCTTAGAACGACGGGGGTATCCGCGAACTTGGATTGATCCTTTCCTTAGAGAGCTATGCGCTTTCCCTGAAGCTAAGCATGATGACTTTGTAGATGCGTTTAGTCAAGCGCTAAGGTTCTTAAGAGACTCAGACATTATTAGGCTAGACCACTTTGTTGATAACTCTGATATGTATGTTGATGACACTAAGCCAAAAAGAGTAAATCCATATTCTCAATAAAGTTACAAAAGCCGCGAAAAGCATGATATGATCTTT
>Ga0316221_1001955_pt1 | contig 19665 bp, 26 predicted proteins | sample TBH18007metaG_FD_206003 | JGI IMG/M metagenome (GOLD analysis project Ga0316221, IMG submission 206003) | Freshwater microbial communities from Trout Bog Lake, Wisconsin, USA - TBH18007 | ecosystem: Environmental > Aquatic > Freshwater > Lake > Hypolimnion/Profundal zone | place: USA: Wisconsin... | reverse complement strand
CTACTATATAACACCCGGGCGTAACGGTGTTGGGCGCATACTCAGCCCGGGTGATTATATAATGGAGTTTATCTATACGGGCTATAAATAATCATATGAGCGATTATAAACCACAACGTCCACCCTTACCCGGATCGGGTCCTACACGTGATCAAGCAAGATCTAACTTCTGGCCTATACGTAAACCACTAGTTCCAGGACAAGGATCAACTAGTCGTCCGGGCCAAACGCAGAAATCTTAACACACAGATATAGAACCATCCTATATCAAATTCCCACCATTTTTGACTCAGTTTAGGGCTACTGGCTCTACTGTGATGATTGTTGTGTAGTTCTTCACCACCTATGATAATGCCTATGGGCCATAGATTGTGACTAGTGTCACGAGTGTCAGTGTTGCGATAACCCACCCAGTGCGCCAGTCCGTTTACCACTCCTGCAGCCCAAAATGGAATCCACAGCATCTGTATGCCCCATACTAGGATACCCCAGTAGCCCCATAGCATTAGGTTGATCATCAACATGACTAGGATACCCCAAAAGTTCAAGGGTGTGTAGATGTTCTGTTCTATCCAGTCATCGGGTGTGCCCATGCCCAACTGTTCCGGTAAATCTGGGTTATCACGTATCTGTTCTGCGTAGAGTAGGGCACCGCCGAATAATACTCGCCATAGGCCGTATACCTGTGGTGAGTGTGGGTCACCTTCTTGATCTGACAGCATGTGATGTTTGCGATGTACTGCTACCCATTGCTGAGTAACCATACCCGTTGTGAGCCACAGCCAAAAACGCATGACATGTGCTAGTGCTGGGTGGAAAATCACTGAACGATGTGTTTGTGAACGATGTAGATACAGGGTTACACAGGCTATGGTCGTTTGAGTCACTAGTAGAGTGTATAAGAATATATTCATAGTCAAATACTTATCGTTTTTTGTTTAGGCGTAAATATTTGTATGAAGTATTCAACAGTAGATACTGCGCCCTGGGTAACAGCATTTACACCCATGGTTGATCAGGTGATAGAAACGCAGGCCTTGCCCGTGCCTCTGGTGGTTAGAGCCTATCTGGTAGCATTCCTAGCCGCGTGGGCTCAACGTAGCGATTTCGTTCCGGAACCATCGTTTGCCGAGCGTTGGATGACGCTGAGAACTGCTGAAGAAACCAAGGAGTTTGCGGATCAATGCCTATTCTGCGTGAGTCTGTTTCCCAACATGGGCGAACGTAGAGGTATACCCGCTGGTTACTACTCTGATCTAGGATCTATGGCCTATGCGCAGGTCTATAGGTCCAGTGGTAATCCTCTGTTTCAACTCTTAAGCCGGGGATTTGATCCCTGTGCACATGTCCTACACTATACCGTGAGCCTGAACAAGACTAGCAAATGGATGACGCCTTTTGTGGGCTAACCTAATTAACCGGGTAGACAATGGGGTCTAAAAAATCTGCTTGAAGAACGCTCTCGCGCTTCGCGCTCTTGAGCAGGGTTCCGGCCTAGCGAGCGAGAATGGGCTTGTAGCAGAATATGTTGGTGGTCAATACCCAACGGTCTCGACCTAGGTGATTTAGGTTGGGCTGAGTGCGGTGATCCAGCCATCCGGGAAACATTAGTACATCGCCTTGGGCTACTTTGAGTGGAGTCCATTGTCCGGGTTGATGACTGCGAAAGAACATGCGCCACATGCGTTCATTGGGATCCATAAATTCTATGTCACCCGACTGATCGGGCACCTGTAGATAAGCAGAAATGGCCATGGCGGCCACACCGTGTGTATGTGCCGTGGTTTCGCCACCGGGACCGTGACGATTGACCCAGGAGTCGTTAATAAAATAGGCCACATTGGGTTCAAAGTGCCAATCATCGAATAGAACTCGTTCTATTTGGGGGTGTAGCCAATCATAAAAGGGTTTGAACACAGCCAGGGTATGTGGCATGGCATCGGTGTTCATAACTGAACTTTGTGCGTTGCCCACTTCTAGATGTGAGTTTTCCCGGGCACCACGAACCAGTCCCTCACAGATGGGTATGATCTTGGCGTAGTTCCATTTGGGATAATGAACCCGGTGTACCAGTTGGGGGAATATTGATTCTGCTGTCATCAGGAATATTTACAGATCCAAGATTGCCTGCTCAGTTAATTTGGCACAGTAAATACCCGACGATAATCAATAAAAAGGAGATTTATCTATGAAGAAATTATTGGCAATTTTGGCATTGACCCTGACTTCAGTGGCCTTTGCTGACACAGTGACAATCGAAGCGGGTGGTGTTGATATCAACAGCGGTTACGCAAAACAATCTGCTCTTGGTATGGCCTACAAACATGATTTTACCGATATGTTTGCTGTTGATGCTAGCCTAGCCACACTACGTACTAATACTCTTGCTGGTCAAGAAGGTGTTGATACCACAACAGTACGTTCTGAAATTGGCGGCGATGTTAAGTATGCTGTTCTTCCGGGCATCGGCATTTACAACAGACTGGCTTTGGGCAATCAAAGCGGCAGTTGGCGCGGTGTCAACAGTAGTTTTGGCTACTGGGCAGAAGAAGCCGGCGTAACTGGTCAATACAAGCAATTTGATGCTAAACTAGGCTATCGTTGGAGAAATGCCTTTGATGACGGCTACGGCTTTAGAACACAGACCACACGTACTGGTCTAGGCTACTCTGTTACTCAAGCAGATCGCATTGGTGTAAGTTATGATTTCATTGAAGGTGACTATAAAGCACGTCAATGGGGTGTTAACTATACACGTTCGTTCTAAAATAGACCTTAACGCCTAGCGTCAAGCCCGGATAACTACCGGGCTTTTTTACGTCTAAAACATTTCAACAGGTATTCTATAATTGGCTAAATATCCTATTATAAGACCATCTTGAGGAATTCAGCCAGTGAGTAATATTAATCCAAACAGTATAGATCCAACCTTTCCTGTAGCAGGACAGGACAATTCTAGCCAAGGTTTCCGTAACAATTTCGCACAAATCCAAGCGGCCTTGACCACTGCTAGTATAGAAATTACAAATCTACAAGCAAACGAAATTCTCAGCGGAGCAACAAATACCAACAATCTAAGCGGTGCGGTATTGGATAACCTAGTGCTTAATCGCGCTATGCAGAGTTACTACTACTGGCCAACTAGTGTTACAACCAACACCATTGTTACCTTAGATTGGACCCTAGCCGAAGTACATGAAGTGGCATTTGAAGGAACAGGTTCTGTTACAGTTGATATTGTTAACATGCCGGCTTCTAACGGATTGAATCAAGTTTACTCTACAATGAGAGTTTACTTTGACATTGTTCACGTTGAAAACACAGTCAACTGGGAAAACTACACAAGTATTTCTAACTGGGGTCGTTTGACCAATGTCAATACAGGTACAGGTATAATGACCTTTGCTAACACTGGTAGTATCGGTGTTGAAATTTCAAGTTTGGGCAACGGGTCTTACGAAATTCAAGAATTGAACCTAGTCGGCAGTGGTGCCGCAGGTAGCAGTAACTTCTCGGGCAACTTCGGTGACTTGCGTGGTATTCCTTATGCCAGTACTGGTTCAGCAGGTCTAATGCAGGTTGGTGCCGGACTATTGGTTGCGGGCAATGGCAGTGGTCTAGTCAGTCTAGATACAGGTACTGTAACAACCTTAATTAACAACTATGGTTCAAATGCCATGGGCGACTTTATGGCCATGGGCCACGTCATGACCGGCCAACCAAATGAAACTATTGTATTCGAAAGTTTAGGTAGTGGTCGAGTTTATGTTTACAATACTGGTACAGGTGCCGCAATTTTAGGTACAGACGATGCCGGTTTTATTGCCAGTGGAACTAACGTATATTTGTATAGTCAAACTGGTCAAGTACAGATGCAGAGTCCGTTATTTTTCCAAGACGGTTCTCAACAACAAACTGCTTATTTAGGTACAGCCACAACATCAACTGTCGGTGGTATTGCTATTGGATTTGGTCTAAGCATTGACCAAAACGGTGTAGTCAGCGTACCGGGTATTGAAGCATCAGTCGGAGCGACAGGTGCTACTGGTCCTGCGGTTCCTGGACCACCTGGCCCAGATGGTGCTACTGGTTCAACTGGTCCACAAGGACCTACAGGTAATGATGGCGCAACTGGATCAACTGGTCCATACGGTAATGACGGAGCCACTGGTGCTACTGGTCCTACCGGAGCAACAGGTCCACAAGGATTTACAGGAGCCAGCGGATACGTTGGTGTTGACGGAGCAACAGGTCCTACAGGGGCTACTGGTCCAATAGGTGCTACCGGAGTTGGAGCAACAGGTTCAACAGGTCCACAAGGTCCTGCCGGAACACCAGGCGGCCCTCCAGGTGCTACTGGTGCTACAGGTAGTGCTGGTTCTACAGGCCCAATTGGAGCAACTGGAGCAGGATCAACAGGTGCTACGGGTGTTCCGGGCGCAACTGGTCCAGCGGGTGCTACAGGTGCGGGGTCTACTGGTGCTACAGGCGTACCTGGCGGAACAGGCGCTACAGGATCTACTGGCCCAGCAGGTGGCCCAGGTTCTACAGGGGCCACTGGTCCTCAAGGATTTACAGGTAACATTGGTGCTACAGGTACAACAGGTCCTCGTGGAGCAACAGGTGCTGGTGCTACTGGTGTTCAAGGAACTACTGGCGCTACAGGTGCTACAGGTGCTACTGGACCACAAGGCGCTACAGGTGCTGGTGCTACTGGTGCCACAGGTAGTCAAGGTGCTACTGGTCCAATTGGAGCAACTGGTGCGGGAGCAACTGGAGCAACTGGCCCAATTGGCGCTACAGGTGTTCAAGGTATTTCTGGCGGAACTGGTGCTACTGGTTCTACAGGCCCACAAGGTTATACTGGCGCTACTGGAGCAGGCGGTCAGGGTGCTACTGGTTCAACAGGGCCAGCAGGTGCTACTGGAGCAGGTGCTACTGGTGCTACTGGATATACCGGATCAAGTGGTATTAACGGATTAAACGGTGTAAATGGAGCAACCGGTGCTACAGGTAGCGCAGGAGCAACTGGTCCTCAAGGTTATCCAGGTGCTACAGGTCTTGCTGGATTAAACGGTACAACAGGTGCTACTGGCGCAATTGGTGCTACTGGAGCAAGCGGAGCAACAGGTCCTGCTGGAGTACCAGGTGCTACTGGTCCGATTGGCGCAAGCGGAGCAACCGGTCCGAACGGAGCAACTGGATTACAAGGTAATATTGGTGCTACTGGTTCAACCGGTATCGGTGCTACAGGAGCGACAGGATACCCAGGTGCTACTGGTGCTGACGGACGTCAACCTGCTTCGTTCACATATACAGGTAGTGTGTACATTGTTCAAGGTGGCGGATTAACAGTTACAAACGTTGTTGGTTATGGCCCGGGCGGTATTAGTCTAGGCGGCGGTTACACATCATATACTTCACCGTATGTGTTTGGTGATGCTACACAATCCGGCTCAACCAATTCCGGCGCATTACAAGTTGTAGGTGGTGTCGGTGTTGGTGGAAATGTTAACATTGGTGGAAATATTATTGCTAATGGTCCATTGGCCAGTTTCGCTGGAACATTAACCAATGAAGGTCCGTTGTTCATTCAAGATGCTACAGATTCTGATACAACATTAACCGGTGCTGTGATTGTTCAAGGTGGCATGGTTGTTAATAAGGTCCTTAGAGGATTCTTCTTGTTTGGTGGTAACCTAGTCGGTTCAGGTGCTAGAAATATTCAAGCATCAAGTACAGGTTCGATTATTGTTGCTTCATCTGATGGCACATTAAAAACCAACATCAATACGCTAACAGAAGGTCTAGCATCTGTATTAAGCCTAAAACCTGTTACATACAGTTGGATTAATACAGGCTACTATGGAACACAAAGTGAAATTGGTTTTATTGCCCAAGATGTTCAAAAATTGTATCCAGATTTAGTTGGAACAGATCATAATGGTAAACTGACTCTAAATTACGATAGATTAGTTGCTCCATTGGCATTGGCAATTCAAGAACTTAATGCTATTGTAGAAGCCCAAGAGGCTCGTATTAAAGCACTAGAAGCCAAGATACAATAATACTTGACAACAGGTCCGTAAATATGTTTTAATAACATTTTACGGACTTTTTAATGACTACAAAATTACAATTCAGCCATAGCGGCACATTTGGCGATATCATTTATAGCCTACAGATCGTTAAGCACCTAGGTGGTGGCGATTACTTCCTTAGACTCTACAACATTGACAACATGGCCAGAGAAACTTTCGGTCCGGGCGCAGTGGCAGGAGATCATTCTGGCGAAATGACAGAAGCACAACACGAAAGTCTAATTTCTTTTATGGAGGCACAACCATATATCAACAGTTATGGTGTATGGCAAGAAGGTCAACATATTGATCACGCATTAGAATATAGTGGACGTGAAATTGTAAAACGTGAAGGAAATTATTCTTGGGGTTACGCAAAGGCCGCAGGAGTAAATGCTGATCACTATTACAAAGAATTTATGTTAGATCCTTGGATCGTTGCTCCTGACCCAATCAAGATCAAAGACAAACCTATTGTTGTAAATTGGTTAGATAGACATCGTTATGGTTGCCAACCTAAACCAGAAGCAATTAGACAACTGATTCGCCGAGGCATGGCAGAACAAGGAGTGTTCGTAGGGTTACCACAACAACACGAAGCATTTGAAAAATATTGGGGAGTTAGAATTGACTACTATCCAACTAAAGATGTTTTAGAGTGTGCTCGAGTCATTGCCGGAGCAGAACAATTTGTTGGTACACAGAGTATGTGTTTAAGTATTGCTCTAGGATTAGGTAAGACTGTAGTATGTGAACCTAGAAAAGATTTAAAGCCCCAACAAAACGAATGTTTTTATGTTAGGGCCAATGCTCACTACATTTAAACTGATTTCAACGCACTAAGAATATGATCAAGTTCCGCAAGGGCTTGGTCATATTGTCCCTTAGCAACATGAACCGCAATTCCTCCACGTGATTCCCATTGCTCACAGTTATCTGCTCGATCATCAACTAGAATATCGTTTTTAACCAAACAGTGATCTTGTTTGTCGTGACTGTAAGGTCCGATGTGTACAGGAATATCTGGATAATGTTCACGCATCCAATCTATTTTGTCTTGTACGCAATCAAACACATCATTCTGACGTGGGATGGCAGTAAGCATTACCAAATTCCAATCTAGTTCGTCACGATATCGACGAGCGATAGCAACTAATTGATCAGCCTTGGGCATCTTTGGAAGACTACGATAAAAGTGAGGAGCCTTCTTTAGTTCTTCCCAAAGATGATCCGGCCAACGATCTTCTTTTTGACCTGCGGCATCAATTGGAAATGTGGAGTGTAAGTATAATGAAGCGGCCAAGTCCCAGTCTGCTACCACGCCGTCCATATCGAGATGTATTGTATGTTTAATTTTCATAATGTTAATTATAACACACATTCATCTTACGGTGTGTATTAAGATTGCCAAACTTCTTGATATTTTTTTAAAGCCTTCATTCGGGCCAATGCTAGTCTAATCTTAACATAGTCCGACAATTCTATTTCTTTATTTTCTACTAGTTCAATTCGATTGCGATTTCGACCTAGCACTAGATCATCATCTACAATCACTTCTTCAGGCGCCGGAGGAATTACTGCCAGGGTTGATTTTAATCTCAGTTTTGGCTTTCCATGGACCCGACCTTTTTTGGTCACATTCTGCATTTGGGCAACGACAGGAGTAAGTGTATTCGCTATCGTATTTTCCAGGTTTATCATCATAGCGAAAGTGATAACTGGTATTAGTAACCGTTTCATGCTTGGTCCTCATTAACATAAATCCCTCCTTAAGGGTATATAATATATTAACGCACTAGCCCAACAAAACGTTTACAAACTTAATTCTTTGTCGCCCAAATATCTAATTGTGCCCATTAGTAATTTGATTTTATTTGAGTTTCTTAGACCCTTAAATGTTAAATTGGCAATTCCATATTCACCATCTGTAGCCAATCCTTTTTTACGATATTGCGACAGCATATCTTTAACTTTTTCGCACATGGACAAATTTTTTGATTCTACAGCCGCATCGATCATTTGACTCCATTTGGCCATTTCTTTCGCTACACCTTTAACATCGTAGTCTGATGCTGGCGGTGGAGGTGGGTCTATCCAATCATTTTCTAATATTGAATATGTAGCACTTACAGCAGGCTCTTCTGTATTTTCTGCGTAAAGTTCTACAGGTATTCCATAGATAGTAATATTGTGTTGTTCTTTCCACAGTTTACGCTTAGTATCAAAATATTCAGCAACATCCATATCACAAGTAACTTGATGGAAAGGAATTATAAGATGTAAATCTAAATCACTTTGATTAGTAAAATTGTAATTTGCTTGACTTCCGCTAATGACAATATCAATTAGGGGAGCATCTGTCCCAAGAAATTTATAATACACCTTAGAAATTTTTATTAATGCCTCACGAACTTTAGGACGTAGGTGACCGTCTTGCCATAGTTTGGGATTTAGTTCTTTGTGTAACTCTATTGGAGGGGAAAAATCAAACATTCTCATATTGGTTATTTATTTGATTAAATATCGAACATGCAAGGTTCATTAAATTTAACAGGCCATATATTATGCGCTCAACCACAAAGTATTGACCCGTATTTCGCACGTAGCGTAATTGCGGTAGCCGCTCACGACTCTTCACATAGTTGGGGGCTAATTGTTAACAAAGTTCATCCTAATATCACTATCACTAACATAATGCAGACAACTGGAATTGATTATGTTGTCCACACATTAGACTGGAAAGGGCATAGTACTGTAGCAGTTACCCCTGATATAGGAATTACTGGAGATGTATCCATTTTAGCCGCGATTGCGGGCGGAGAAGGACCAAATTTATATCGTATTGTAGCAGGTCTTTGTGTATGGGGACCAGGCCAATTAGACGGTGAATATAAAGGCCTACCTCCGTGGAAACTAGAACATAGATGGCTCGACGCACCGGCCACAATCGAGTCAGTTTTTAACGAAAAAGGCGACAGTCAGTGGCAAAAATCCATCGAAATTGTCGCAAATTCAGTCATTTCGACCTGGTTCTAAATCAGGGTGTACTTAGACCTATCTTTAGTCTTTTTCGCTGTTTAATCCGGCCATTAATTCTTTCAAACGAGATCCTTGGGTAGTTGCTTTAATTTTACCCACACTTATTCCTTCGGTTGGATCTTGCCTAATTTCACCGGTTTCATTGTCAACTTTTTCAAGAACTGTTGATGTTTTCTTTAAGTTGTTAAACACAGAACTTCCGCCCCCTGCTTTAATTTGATTAAGCGTAGGTTGTGATTCTTCTTCACCTAAATCGCTAATACGCAAGGTATCAACATCAAACTCCAAATCTACTTTTTGTCCTACACCACTACTAGAACGTGTCTTCATAAACTGAATTTGATAACGTCCACGCTCTTTCATAGCACGACTTGTAAAGATACCAATCACATTATCTGCTGTCATAATCTTTGACAAACCGCCCGAAATATGACTGTGATCAAATTCAATTTCTTCAACAGCACTACGATTCAACTGTGAAGCAGTTACAGTAATACATTTTGTTTCCATAGCCAAATTACGGATTTCTTCCGATACATATTTGTCCTTAACAAACAAATCGCTCGGGCTAACTTTAACACTCAACGGCATCATCAAATCCAAATAGTCAATTAAGATAACATCTGGAGCAAAGCCTTTCTTAACTTGATATTCTTTTAAGTAAGCACGAATGTCGTTACAATTTTTGCCAGATGGCATATATTTGATTTGAATGTTACCTGCTTTTTTGCCTAGTATTTTAACCTTAAGTTCAACGTCTTCGAGATTCTTAAAAATCTCTCTAGTACCAATACCAGTCATCATACTGTCAAGACGCATCGCAACTAAATTTTCTGCCAACTCAAATGTTAGATATAAAACATTAAGTCCTGCCTGCGCCCAGTTTACACCCAGATTAGCCAAGAATAATGATTTACCTCCACCTGAACCGGCACAAAATATATTAAGTTCTCCACGGTTAAATCCTCCATAAAGTTTCTTATCAATGCTTGGCCAACCTGTTGAGATTTGACCATTGCTATTCTTAAGTCCTTCTAATCGACCACGAGGATCTTCAAAATAATCTGTACCCATATCTTTGTTAAGACTCACTTGGATAGCATCTTTGATTAATTTTTCTACCGGGCCGTAGTCACCTTCCTCGAGTAAATCTGCCGATTTTAAGATTGCTCTTTCTAATGCCTTGTGTCTACTAAATTGTTCAAATTCGTCTAGCAACCAATCGTAATTTTCCTTAGGTAATGGAATTGGAGTAAACTCTATTCCAGTAGAAGCATTAACGATTGTGGCTTCGGGCATTACCTTATACTGGTCAACATATTCTTTAATAAAACCTGCGGCTTCTTGATATTTCCTATCAAAACTTTCTGGTTCAAATATGTTAGCACACCTCATATATGTTTCAGCATCGCTTAGAAACATGTCTAGATATAATTTTTGTACTTCGGGTGTGTAGTTTGTTTTGTCACTCATCTATTTTTTCCAATTTCTTTTTTGCTATTTCAATTTTGACTTTGTTTGATTCTTTACTGGCTAATATTGTTTGTAAGGTGTAGATACGGCCATATCTTTTTACAGCGTCTGCTACATCTTTAATATCTGCCTCCCACTCGGGTAGACTCATGGACCAACCGTTGTCGATTGCCGCCTTTAATAATTTAGCCCCTGGCTTATCTCGATCAGGAACAATAATGACTTCTTTACCTAATTGACGAATCCTTGTACATTGTGTTTCATTTGGTTCATTGTGCATAATTGCTACACCATCTACAGCAATAGCATCAAATTGTCCTTCAACAACGATTACAAATTGTCTATCATCTAATTGTTTGTCTAAGTTGAATACATATCCAGGTTGTGCGTCAGTTAGATATTTTGGTTTACCTTCTTTGATTTTCCTGCCTGTATAACCTACAATTTTCTTTTCATTGTAAAAAGGAATGATAACACGATCTTTGTAACCAGGAGAAACACTCCACATCCAGTTGTACCATTCAAGTTTCATTCCTCTACCTAAGACATACTCGATAACTGGTTCAATATCATTTGCTATATCAGGCAAGTATGCTGAATTTACCCATTCTAAAATAGACATTGTACCTTCTGGTAATTCGGTCTCGTTTAATTCAAATGTAATTGATTTTTTTTCTACAGGTAGATTTTCTTGCTCACGTAATGCGTCTAATGATAACTCACCAATTTTAGTTTCACTCATACCGAGCCAACCAAAAAGCATTTTTGTATTTTTACTCAGTAATTTGCCTTTAGTCCATCCTGCCTTGAATCCGCAATTAAAACAGTGATATTGAAAACTATCAGGGCCCATCAGGGTGCCGCCCCGTTTACGTGAATCGGGCTTTTCTCCTCTGTGGTGACAACACACAGCGTTGAAAGATATCCAACCGCTAGGTGTTTGCTTTCTTTTTGGAGGTAAGAAGGCTAGTAGTTCTTGGTCAATTAGACTCATACTACTATTTTAGCCTCTGTATAGCAGTTTGTCAACAGTTCCGGTGTATTGTGTTTGATCGTTCAATCCTGGATAACCAACAGGATTATCTGGAATATGTAACAGATTAACATAGGTAAATGCACCTTGGAAATTGAAATAATCAATACCTGTAAAATTTTGGTAATGGCGCGATTGGACATTAGCGAATGTGCTAGGATTGCCTGGAGGAGGCGGTCTGTTGTCTACAGTACCTTGTATATAAACTTCGCCTGTATAATTTGTCATATACACAGCCGCAGTATGATATTCTCCGTTTGAATGAAATTCTGGATAGGCTCTTAATTCACCACTTACAAATAAAAATGATCCAGCATTGTAATCTCGATTTAGAAATTTTTGGAAAGTAGTAACTTCCTGACTTGGAGCCAATGCGGGCATGAAATCATGTGCCAATTTAATTGTCCCCGCCATGCCGTAGTAAGTATTAGCATACGCAGGTGTGTATGTACCGTCTGTAGGATCTAATTGTTTGATACCAAATTGATAGTTACCAGTGTCTAATCCCCATAAATCTCCTTCAAGTAAACTTAATTGAGTTAGTCCTTTTAACGATAAAGTAGAACCATCATCTAAGATAGTAAGTGCTTTTTCAATGATCAATCTTTGATTAGAAGCGTCAAACATACTGAACACAAACGAACTAGAAGATACATTCAACGGCTTTTGATCAGAGTTCTTAACCTGAAATTGTATGTTATTTTTCACTCCCTTCTGAAGGGTAATGTCGCGTTGGTACATAGTATTATTGATCCTCGAATTGTTGTCCAAATCCAATATAACACTGAATGAGTTTGGGTATAAATAGACTGGTAATTTTTGCATAATGATATTTATTCAATGACATCTAAGGACGAATTTCAAACTAACTTTCCATTTATAACCTGTATAAAAATAGGGGATAACGAGTACGTCGGGATTATCATAAATCTCGATAATAACGTAGTCAGCCTTTACAATTATAGCGATATACGTACAGATACTGAGAAACAACTTTTCTTAGAAATGGGCGAAGTTTGGTGGTGGGAATCAAATCGTAAGATTCCTATTAACATTTTTCTTAAAAAAGAAATGGGTAATTTTAAAACCTACATCAAAACTTTTAACAGTAAAGATGTTGAAGTAATTTTTGGACCAACTGTCAATTTAAGTGAAATTGCTGAAAAACGTGTAAAACGTAAATCAATTCAACTTATTAGATCCCCTAAGCGTCCGCTACGCTAACACCTTCACAAATTAAATTCATCTGGATTACAATGGCCATAGCATAGGCTACTGCGTGGGCCTTTTTAAAGAAATATTCATCATTGGTTGGTTTCGTCCAAACTTCGTTCATAATCGTAGTCCAGTCTTTCCCAATCAGATAACGTTTCGCAGGGCGAATCATTGCTAGGACCGCACTTAATTGTTCCACGGAAGTAGGGCAGGTCTTCCTTAGTATATCCCCGTGCCCGTTCAAGTGAAATAACAGATTTGTAAATTCGTCTTCCAAAAGCAAATTCCATAATGGCTCCTGATTCATTAATTTAATTAAATGATCCTCGTCTCGAACACCGTTATACATTCCAACATTTAAAAAATCAATTTTAAAATATCCTCGTTCTTCCGCTTCTTTGTAGTCTATCGAAGCCATATGTGTTAGAGGATTGTACGGAATAGAAGTACAATAAACTCCTGTGTTGTGCTTTTTGAACCCGTCGATAGTCGCAGGGACATGTTCAACTATGTTGAGGACCTTGCTTCTATCGGCGAAATCAATATCAATATCAGGCATTTGGTAAATCTAACTTTCCACTGTTTGCTAATGATAACATTAAACTGTAATTTTCGTAAGCCTTTTGAACAGCCGCAAATTTTCTTCTCAAATATTTTTCATTTTCTTTTTGTTCCATTAGTATTTCAAACAGATTATAATGTCCTGTTTTGCCCATATGGTTGAATACTTCGGCTTCAAAATTTGCTATTCTTTCTAATTCACTTTCACTAATTTCTACAGTATAAAGTTTTTCAGTCTCATAAAAAATAGGTTGATCTATTACATTATAGTCATCTTGTGATACAAAAAATCTTGTACTAACTTTAGTAACCTTATGAGCACGTTTGTTTGTATCGACTATTGTTACTCTATGACGACTACAAAACTCTCTTATATTTTTCTCATCGTTAGTCAATTCCTGCCTCCTTACAGACTTCTTTAATCATAGCGATGTCGGCTTTAGATTCTTTAAATTTTTTAATCCAATATGCTACATCGAATGAAGGAGCAATAATATCTAATTGCTCGTCATTTAATTTACTGATTAAATCTTTTCCTGATTGACAATTTAATACAAGCCAAGGACTTACATAACCATTACGAATATCATTAACAGCACGATTAAGATTAACATATAAAAAATAATGAGCAAAGTTGGCGTTATTGTTATCACCCCATTCCATCATATGAGACAGACTTCTTTGAATAGCACTTTCGCAAGGTTCTAATTTTATCATTTCAAAAAGATATGTATCATACAGTTCATCTCTACACCAATGATCTAATTTAACTCCGCTTTTAATAACAAAGTCAACAAACTTATCTGGGTATAAAGGATTAACATTATTAACAAAACTACCAAACTTTACAAAGGCATTGTAGTACGGACTTTTACAAAATTCTTCGTATGTTTTATCTTTTTTAGCGCCTTGTGTTAACTTAAAAAATCTATTAAAGGCCATGTAGCCTGCTTGGACACGTTTTTCATCTTTTTGCATTGCCCTTCTTTTATTTTCACACATGTGAGCGTATAGAGTTTTTTCTTTCATAAAACTCTTGCCACAATGAAAACAATTGAAAGGTTGTTCAACCAATGCTATCATTTAATGTTCCGTTAAGTGACCTTGCTAAGTTGCTAGCAAAGAATGCCTTTTCATTTACTGAGTTAAATTCTTTTCCTTCAAGATATAATTTAACATCTTGTTTACTTTCGTTTTCTAGAAAAACTTTTCCGTCGGCATCTATGCCCACTGTCCAGAAATTATTCATAATCTTTCCTTTGTTTCTTATCAAAACCCATTTTGTCGAATAACTCAGTGATGTCTTTTTTGTCCATCATTGATGCTAGCAATTTGATTTCATCCATCTTCATGGCTGGGTACAGTTCTGCTAATAACTTTTCAATTTTGTTTGCTTTTTGTTTTTTACCTGCGGCTAGATACGGATGGTATGCGCTCATGCCTACACCTGTTGCCGCAAACATTTTCCACAATAGCGCCTTATGGTCTTTACTCAGTTGCCAATGGCCTTTGTTGACTAGTTCGTTAGTCATTTCTAAAAAATGTTCTTGTACGTCTCTATCACCTTCAACGTTAGAAACATATCTCATAAGAATATAAGGAGAGAATTCTTTTTTCTCCTTATCATCTAAATTATCGTAGAAATTATAATCTTTAAGATCTACGGCCTTAAGTTCTCTTTTTATGTCCAATGTCATCTTTTATAGTATAATACACAGTTTTTGCTTGTTCAAGTATATTGGCTAACGTTGTATTTTCTTTAGCCGCCCGACGAATTTCTCCCCATAATTGATCTTCTCTCATTTGATCAATCAATGGGCGTCCATCTCTAGTCCTTGGATCAAACGTAGGATTGTCTTTATTGTAATCCCAACCAACAACTTGTCTAGTGCTAGGATCAGAACCGAACTCTCTTGAGTAGACTACGTTATCTACACGTTCATGAATATAGGTTGCGCCTGGTTTAAGTGTGCCCATATTACCAACATTTGCTATAATCTACTAGTTCACTTTGACGACTAACATCTTTAACAAAGAAGGCGCACGGTGATTTATGTCCGGGAGCAAGAGGAGTAGTAAGAAGTTGACCTGGCTTCATTTTAGGAAAATACCATTTAACATCTTGATACACATCAATAATATCAATATCAAAAAATTCTGGTCTAAATCCACTTAATGGATTAAATGTAAATGTTCTAAAACCTCTATCGTTTAGGCTTGTTAGTGGTAACACTTCCATTTCAGGGCCAGTTGGATCTCCTACAATAGTACACCAATCAAGTGGCATATTAATAGTATACGGTCCTACTTTCAATACAGCCGCAGGTGCTGTAAAACTTTCTAAAAAGATTAAAGGAATGAAAAAATAATCAGGATTATTAGGATCGCTGTTATCTAATACACTGAACCTCAAATCCTCATCTATCTCGTCGGGCAGATCGTTCAAATAAAACGTCTTATCCTCTAATGTTAAAATTTGCATTAATATTTTACCTTATCTATTGTGAACGGATATTTTGCTTCTTTATAAAACCTTTTCCGTTCTGTTAAATGTTTCTTAGCATACTTACTACTTGCGGTTAAGTCCCAGATTTGGACGAAATCTTTGTCTTCAGCCTTTCGGATACCTCGTCCAATACTTTGGATAACCCTAACAAAACTTTTTCCCGGTTCCAGTAGCACCAGGTTAAAAATCCGAGGAATATTGATACCAACAGCAGCCACCCCATAAGTCGCAACAATGATTTTATTATTCTCAGTACGAATCTGATCATATTCCTCTTTCCTATCTTTAGTCTTAACCTCTCCGCTAATAAACACAGAGTCTTCTATACTACTACATATTATACGCCCAGATTCTATTCTGTCAACCAGTACCAGTGTATTACCAGATTCGGCAATGGTTTTGACTAGTTTAGTGATATATGCCATTCTATCTTCGTTAGTAACCAAGTATTTTAATTCTTCTGGGTAACTTCCAAATTCTTTCCATTCGGCTGTTTGAATAACATTGACATGACAGGTACTTAATACACCGGCTTCTTGTAATTCGTGTGCCTTAACTTGGTGTACTACTTCACCTAACCCTACTTTTATACTCATAAATTCGAGTTCATCTTTAGGTACAGTACCAGTTAGCCCCCAACGAATAGCACAGTTTGACAAGTGGGTGGTTAGTAGTTTTTTCAACACTTCTGCCTTGGCCATGTGTACCTCGTCAACCATTACTGTCTGAACACCGTCAAGAAAAACAGCCAATGTTAGGACGTCATCTTCGGTTACATCCTTGGATTTTTTGTCTAAAATATTGAGACTTTGCCAGGTACAAATTGTGTGAGTTTTATTCAGTTCTTTTCTGTCTCCGTAGTAAACTCCTACGTCTAATCGACAGTTAATAAAATCTTCTTCAGTTTGTTCTACTAGACTTTTGTTAGGAACAATGGTTATTGTTCGACCGTATTTTTCACAAATTTTTGACAAAGTTGCGGTGGTAATTGTCTTACCAAAACCAGTAGCAATTTCCTGAATACATTGTGGGTTTTCAAGGAACTTATTGACAACCTCAACTTGGTCTTCACGAAGTCTAATCTTTTCTCCGGCAAATCTGTGTCCTTCTGGCCATGTTAAATCACCCCAAAAATCTTCAGAAATTTTGGTGAAATTTAGTGGTGGACTAACTCGAAGATCTTCTACCTCTGGGTCATAACCTTGACGAAACAATTCTTCTAATAACTGAGGTAACAAGGTCATGTAGGTTGTACCGCCAAGACCAAAAAAACTGGTACAGCCATCCCACCTACCTAATTTATATGCTGGTAGATACCTTGCTTTTTGGTCAAAATATTTGAATTTTTTCACCAAAGATTTACGTGTGTCAAGATCTAAATTATCAATCTTAACATTAACTTCATCCTTGATTACAATTTTACATTTTTTCAAACAAAATCCTTATCTTTCAATTTGTCCAAGTATACAACTGCGTTGTATTTGTCATTTAAAATTTTTCTTATGGCTTGATTATTACCTAAACTATCACAAGTTATGACAATATCAAAATTTATTCCAGATTTTATCAAAGGTTTTTTAATACGTCTACTGACAAACACAAATTTTATATTTTCTGACAATGCTGAGTTTAATTTATTTTCTCTAATATAATCATTAAATGATTTGTTTGTGATATTATCAGTCCTAAACATTACTGTCATTTGATTTTCTGTGAACCCTAGTGATTTTAGGTGTAGATGCCACTTACGTAGGTGTGGCAATTCGTTATCCGGTGGCACAACAATCATGGCCGCATTGATATTGGTCAGTAACTGGTCCCAGTCTTCGATAGGATGGTCCTCGGCCTTAATTGACATTTCACTAGCAAATTCTTTTTCGATGAATTTTTTGGTGAGAGAGGTGATTTTTTCAGAATTTATGAAATTTTCATAATTATTGTCCCACACCTCGATCCCATGGCGTTTGGCCATTAGGATACCTTTAAGTAAATCAGGTGTATCTGGCTGGGGTACCTCATGATAAACATTTTTAAACATTGGTTGGTCATTTTCAACAACCAGCATGGGAGCGTATTTTTCAATATTTTCATGAATTTCACAGATTTTTTCATAAAATTCCAAAATTTGTGAATCTACCTCAAATTGCTTAGGTATAAGTGCTTGACATAACCAATAGACGCTTCCTTCTGTTAGACTAAATTGCCATTCCTTCTTTTCACCGTGCCAGTCGGCCCAATCACTTTTGTTATTTTCCTTAAATTTTCTGATTTCTCCCACCAAATTTTCATTATAAGGAAAAGTTACTGAAATATATTTCTTTTCCTCCTTGACTAATTTAATTTGAGAAAGTTGTTTGACTGATTCTCTCAATGGTAACTGAAAATGTGGACCTGCGATAATGGTATCAACGAGAGGTCCAAAGGTTGCGTGTAGTTGTGCCTTGTATTTTTTACACATTTTCACGGCAAGGTCGCCTTGCTTAACAGTAAATGAAACTCCACGAAACAATTGATCAGAAAAACTGTCAATAATTTTAAAATCATTAGGAGCAAGGATAACAGACCTGTAACTCAAGTCTAATATCAGATCCTCAATGAATTTAGGAGGTTGTAAATTGGCGACAAAAAAACTCATATTGAAATATCTTCCATACCTGCTGTACGCAATTTGATAATATTAGAAAGTTGCCACTGTTTGATATCGATTGCCTTGATAATTCCCAACCATTGGTTTCTCAACAAGGCAAATTCATTAATAATTTTGTCCATGTCAACCACATCTGCTTCACCGTCGACATATTTTTCTACATCTTTTGAACTCAGAGCACGTTGATAGTTTTCAAGATACTTCCTAAACAACTTTGAGCGCAATCTTCGAAGTTCGATGTTTAGGTATTCAAGTATTGCCTCAATTTCTTGAAGTTGATTGAATCTATGTTCAACAATACCCGGCAAAGCCGCCGAGGCTTTTTCTACGTTTCCGTAAATTTTTGCCTCAGCCCTTGCTTCATCTAACTGTGTGTAATAGTAGTCAATACAATCAGGTAAGTGAGCAATATCTTTGCTTACTTTTGAATACCAGGTCATTAATAATCCTCGTCTTCATACCCATAGTCATCATTTTCCTCATCATCGTAGCCTTCTTCCTCAGTTTGAACTGATTTGATTGCGTCATCTAAATGAGGGTCGTAACCCGTATATGCTGTTAAATCTTCTACGGAAACATCCTTGCCAAGGAGAAAATCTACGTATTGATTTGCAGCCATTTCTCGGTTTTTTTCTGGAATATATTCTCGGAATAGATCCCATAGTTCCATAATTAATGATTCTTCCATTATACTTCCTCAGTGTCCTCGGTTGTTGTAGTCGTTGTTGCTACAGATTTTTCATCCCATTCTTTCATAATCATCATGAGTTTATCCTCAGTCCAGTTCTTGCGGAATTCGGCAACAATTTCACCAGTCTCTTTACTAGTGTATGCTAATTTATTCCCTACCTTAGATAATACACCCATTTTCTCGAACATGTCAACCAAACCGGAGGTTGGAGCCATGCCAGTTGAATATGGAATCTTAACTTGAACACTTTCAAACGGTTTAGCGTAACGTGTCTTCATAATCTTACAAGCAGAACGAATACCCAATACATCACTAACCTTATTACCATCTTCGTCTTCTTTCAATTTCAACTTCTTCATGGCAACCACGATAGAAGATGCGTAAACGAAGCCTTGTCCGCCTGAGATTTTATCATCTGGA
>Ga0316221_1001954_pt1 | contig 19711 bp, 19 predicted proteins | sample TBH18007metaG_FD_206003 | JGI IMG/M metagenome (GOLD analysis project Ga0316221, IMG submission 206003) | Freshwater microbial communities from Trout Bog Lake, Wisconsin, USA - TBH18007 | ecosystem: Environmental > Aquatic > Freshwater > Lake > Hypolimnion/Profundal zone | place: USA: Wisconsin... | reverse complement strand
TATTCTGTTCTTCATCGTTATCTGCCTTTTGTATTCGGTCACCTTTGTCGTGCAACCGATCAAGGCCATGGCACCAATCGACCAAGCCTACACCAAGATGCTCAACGACATCGTTTTGCTGTTGGTTGGGGGTATAGGTGGCATTGTTGGTAAGCGAGTAGCGGGGGGAGTTGCCGGCACGTTAGCGGGGGTTAAAAGTGCAACGAACCCGACTCCAGTAATGCAGCCTTGCTATGGCGCTCAACCTATGGCGCAACCTATGTTTCAACAGCAGCGTGTTGACCCTGCTTTTGGAGCCATGCCTACGTTTGTGAACCCTGAGTTTGATGAAGCTTGGCGTCCACCACCACCGCCTACTACGCAGCCAGATCACCTGCATCCTGAGCGGGAAGAGATCGCCGCCGAACGCGCCGCCGCAAAGGAGGCAGAATGACTTGGTTCCTCACCTTCTTCAGTGATCTGTTCTACGTCATCGCCTGTGCGGTCATGATCGCTGGCGTGGCCTTGTATGGGGTCAGTTACTTCGCCAAACTGCTGCCGGTGATCGCCACCTACGCCCTGCTGATGCAAATCGGTGGCGTGGTAATGGCTCTGGGTGGCGGTTATTACGTCGCAGATCACAAGGGCTATGAGCGCCGTGTGACTGAAGACAAAGCCGAGATCGACCGATTGAACGCCGAGGCTCGACAAAAAGAAGCCGAACTGGCCCAAACCCTTAAAGATAAGACCGCAGCACTCCGAAAGGCAAACAATGCTATTCAAGCCAAGAAGACTGATACTTTTAAGCGCATTGACTCTGGCGAGTTGCGCTTCCCCTCCACCTGTAGTGTTCAAGCCAGTTCAGATGCCGGAACTGCCGGAGGAGATACAAAAGATGGAGCCGAATCTGAGCGACAAGCTCTTAAAGATATTGCAACCATCGCAGCAGACGGCGACCTCGCCATCACCCGCCTCAACGCCTGCATCGACCAATACCAAGCAGTAAAGGACAAGGTCAATGTTAAACAGTGATCAACTTCAAAAGCTGGGTATCAGCCCCGCGTGGGTTGATGGCTTGAACAAGACCTTTGAGCGGTTCCACATCGCCACGCCCAAGCAACAAGCCATGTTCATTGGCCAGTGCGGCCACGAGTGCGCCAACTTTAAGATTCTGGAAGAGAACTTGAACTATAAAGCGGCCACTCTTATGCGGCTGTGGGATAAACGCTTTCCTACTCAAGAAATTGCTAATCAGTATGCAGGAAACCCAAAGAAAATTGCCAACATGGTTTACGCAAACCGAATGGGCAACCGTGACGAAGCTTCTGGCGACGGGTTTCGTTTTCGAGGGCGGGGATGCGTTCAGCTTACCGGCCACGCAAATTATTATCACGCGGGACAAGCGCTCGGGTTCGACTTCGTCATGCACCCCGAACTCATCGCCACCCCAGAATACGCAGCCCTAACCGCTGGATGGTTTTGGGACACGCACAAGTTGAACGCCCCGGCCGAGGCTTGGGACTTCATCAAATGCACAAAAATTATTAACGGTGGCACAATTGGCCTTGAAGAACGCCGTAAACACGCAGAACATGCGCTTGCTGTTCTCACCTCCTAATGGGAAAATAAGGTATGACCACACCAAGCTTTGTCCTCACCTATGATTCCCTGACGAGTACCGTCCTTCAGTACTTGGAGCGGCAAGACCAAGCGGTCGTTAACTTCATCCCCACAGCCATTTCTTTGGCTGAGTTTGAGATCGCCCAAGAAATCAAAACATTGGGCCAACTGGAAGTTGTTGATTCAACCCTCCAAGCTGGTAGCGCAGTTATTCAAAAGCCCGCACGTTGGCGCAAGACTGTGTCCATGACACTGGTGGACGGTTCTGGCAACAAACAGCCCTTATTGCTGCGCAAACTAGAATACCTAAACAACTACTGGCCCGTGGTGAGCGCAACCGCACAGCCGCTGTATTACGCCGACTACGACTACGACCATTGGTTTGTGGCGCCTACACCTGATGCGGCATACAGCTTTGAGGCTTTGTGCTACACCCGACTCCAGCCGCTGGACTCAAACAACCAAACCAACTGGCTCACACAGAATGCACCCAATGCCATGCTGTTTGGCACATTGAAACAAACAGCCCCATTCTTGAAGAACGATGCTCGACTGGCTCTGTGGAGTCAGATGTTTACCGAAGCATTGAACGCCCTCAAGACCGAAGACGTATCCCGCGTTGGCGACCGTTCTGCGGTGGCTGTTGACAGTTAAGGCAAACCATGACCACATATACATCGCCATTTACTGGCCAGACGATTTCACCGAGCCAAGTCTCTTACGAGTCGCTGACGATCAGCGCTAACACGCCCTTGTCGTGGCCCATCAACGGCAACAACACGGTTGTTTCGGCCAACATCATTGACGTGACTGCCACAATCGGCGGTGCGGTTTTCCGCGGAACAATCTCAGGCGTGACCTTGACTGTGACCTCTGTGACCTCTGGAACGATTGCCGTGGGTCAAGTGATCACCGGAACGAATATCGCTTCAGGAACGACCATTACAGCCCTTGGAAGCGGTTCTGGCGGCACAGGCACATACACCATCAGCATCTCGCAAACTATCGGCACGGCTGAGACAATCACCGCCAATGCTTTGCTCTTGGAGTTGCCACCGGCCACTCAGGTGTCGACCGGCCAAGCCATTATTGTGCGCAACGTCGGCTCTTTCACCTTCACAGTGTCTGACAACTCAGGCAACGCTGTAGTGTCTATTGCACCCGGCATTGCGTATTACATCTGGCTGACAGACAACACGACTGTGAATGGCGTGTGGACTGAAGTTCAATTTGGTGCTGGCACATCGGCTGCTAATGCAGCTACGCTGGCTGGGTATGGTTTGGATGCCATAGGCAATACGTTGAACACCACCACACCTTTGGTGGCCTATTACACCAATGCTACTTTGAGCGCTAATGCTCAGTCTCAATTGTCGGTATGGGAGGGCGGTGCTGGCACGATTACTTTGCCGAGTGCTTCAAGTGTTGGCGCTAATTGGTTCACCATCATTAAGAACAACGGCACTGGAATTTTGACGGTTCAGACCTCTGGTTCGGACACGATTGATGGCGTTTCAAATTCAACTCAGTTGCAAATTGCCGAATCCTTTGCGCTGGTATCTGACGGCACATCCATATACAACTCTTGGGGCTATGGCCAAAGCGCAATCTTCTCGTTTACGCAAGAGCAAATTTCGGTCACCGGCGCAGGTGCCACGATCACTTTGTCTTCGAGCCAAGCCTCTTACACCCTTCAAGAATACTCTGGTGTCCTGAGTCAAAACACGAACGTGGTTGTTCCTTCCACGGTTCAGTTCTACGTTATCACCAACAACACAACTGGTTCATACACGCTGACTTTCAAGACAAGCGTTGGCGGTGGTGCAACAACAACTATCCCCAACGGCTCAACCGTTGCGATGGTGTGCGATGGCACAAACGTCTATGCTGTTTCGACTGTGTCTAACAACGTCACCTCGCTGACCTTGAGCGTGGGATCATCGACTAACCCCTCGCTGAACTTTGTGGGTAACCTGACAACTGGTTTTTATTTGCCCAACTCAAACCAAGTGGGTATCACAATCAACGGCTCTGAGCAGGCTTACTTCAGTTCAACTGGACTGACCGTGTTTGGCGGTATCAGCGGGGGCACATTTTGACCTCTAAAGTCATAGCCCTACAAATCCCGCCGGGTATACAGCGGGATGGAACTCAATTTGCTGCGCCGTCCTATGTCGACGGCGAGTGGGTGCGTTTCCAACGTGGCTTGCCCAGAAAGATTGGCGGCTACACCGGCGCATTCTTGAACGCTTCGGGCATCTCTCGTGGTCTTACCATGAGCGCCTCAAACGGCCTCAACTACATCATCTCGGGCTACAGCGCAGGCATTCAACAATGGGTCACCAACAACGTGACGGCCATTGGTACTGGGCCAACACCTTTCTCCTTGAGTTCATCGTTCACCCCAAACGCCAATAACTTGTGGCAGTTTGACATTGGTTGGGACTCAACCGGTGGGAATGCTCTTCAGTTGATCGCCCACCCCGGACAGAATCTGAACTTCATCTCAAGCACCGTCAATACACGTCCTTTGTTCGGGCCGTTTACTGGTACAACTCTGGCGCCAGTTGGTGTGTTTACGGCCGCAGGGACAACAACAAATACGCTGAAAACCGTCACGTTTGCCACCACCATTGCTGGCATCGGGCCGGGTGTGACCGTGACAGGAACTGGCATCCCTGCCAACACTTATGTGGTGTCTGCCAACACTGTAGCCGGTGTCTGGACGGCAACTTTGAACAACGCCGCCACCGCATCCGGCACGGTGACATTGACCTTTGACAACAACATCTCCGTGTCCGGCGGTGTTGTGATGCTTTATCCCTATTTGTTCGTGTACGGCAACAACGGGCTGATCCAAAACTGTGCGGCTGGCGACTTTACCAACTGGACAAGTGCTGACTCAAACGCCAACAACGTAGCCTCTACAAAGATCGTAAAGGGGCTTCCAGTTCGTGGTGGTACTACATCACCCTCTGGGCTGTTTTGGTCGCTGGATTCGGTTATTCGTGTGTCCTACGCGCCCCAAAACGTGGGCACATCTACGCTTTACTGGCGGTATGACTTGCTGACCCAACAAAGTTCGATCATGTCGTCCAGTTCCGTCATTGAATACGACGGAATTTACTACTGGTGCGGCGTGGATCGGTTCTTGATGTACAACGGCACGGTTCAAGAAATTAAAAACGACCAAAACTTGAACTGGTTCTTTGACAACGTCAACTTCAGCCAGCGTCAAAAGGTCTGGTGTACTAAGGTTCCACGTTGGGGCGAGATCTGGTGGTTCTACCCCCGCGGTGACGCCACAGAATGCACCGACGCAATCATCTATAACGTGCGTGAATCACAATTGACCGGCAAACCGGTGTGGTACGACGCTGGATCTGCGCCCGGTGCCCGTCGCTCGGCCGGTATCTTCACCGAAGTGTTTCCCAAACCAATTTGGGGCGGCACAGACGCTACTCCGATTGTTTCGTTCCAAGGCTCGGTGAGCGGTACGACGTTGACCGTCACCGCCATGAACTATGGAACCATTTTTGTGGGCCAGATTCTGCAAGGTCTTGGCGTCTTAGATCAAATGGTTATCACCGCTCAAGGAACTGGAACCGGTGGCACTGGCACATACACCGTCAACAACCCCACAGGAACGGCCGTAGGGGCCACAACTTTGTATGCGAATGGCTATACAGTGTGGCAACACGAAACCGGCACAGATCAGGTTTATTTGACGAACGTCGATGCGATCTATTCGATGTTTGAGACACCAAGCCTTGGTGGTTTGGCTGGCTTGGTTGGCTCAACTCAACAGCCGGGTGACAACAACTGGACTCGCTTAGAGCGTATTGAGCCTGACTTTGTTCAAAATGGACAAATGGATGTGATTGTTACAGGCAAGGGTTATGCCGATGAAACGGATCAGCCCTCTCTTCCATACAATTTCGATCCCACCACTTTGAAAATTGACATGCGTGAACAACGTCGTGAAATGCGGTTGCGTTTTGAGTCGAACACGTTTAATGGGAATTACCAAATGGGCAAGATCATCCTCAGTGTCGACACCGGCGACGTGCGCGGCACCGGCAATCCTTAAAGGGGAATAAATTGGTCACATACGATCCCCGCGGAATGACTTGGGACACCTACTGCAAACTGATGGAGGAGTTGTTTGCTCCGAATCAGCTTGGCCATGTTGACGAAGAGCATTGGATGGACTGGGTCGACGGGTTAAACGGTATCGGTTACTTCACGCAGTCGGGCATCCCTGATGCACGTCAGTTCAGTGATTGGCGTGGTTGGGCAGAAGCTATGTGCGGAATTATGAGCATCACGGGGTAAATATGCGCGGAACTACAATTAACAGAGCATATTGCTGTGCATTTTGTTGCAGATCATATACGCCTCCGCTATCCAATCCGATTGTTACTGGTGGTGCCGCCACCACTTCGGCTGGTGCTTTGCCTGCGGTGACGCCCGCACCTGCTCCCGCACCCGCTCCTGCTCCTGCTCCTGCTTCGCAGTACGGCAATATGTCTTCGCTCGGCTGGAGCAACTTAACCCCTGATCAGATTGCCAACATCGGCACATACAGTGAAACAATTCCCGGCCTGCAGGCGCAGTACAGCTACAATGGAAACTTGATTGGCTACAGCGGAGGCCAAAACGGGTTCACATACGACACGCAAGGTCGGATTACAAGTGGTCTTGACAATAATTACGGATACAGTGTTGACCCCAATACAGGCAACATCACAAGTAAGACAGCGGTGGGGGGTGGTGGCGGTGGGTTTTTTGGTGGAGGTTTGGGTGGAATTCTGGGTATTGGCGCAATGTTGCTTGCCCCTGAGTTATTGCCTGAGTTACTAAGTAGTGGCGGCGCAGAGGCTGGCCTTTTAGGTGCTAGTGATTATGCTGCCGGTACAGCGGCCACCCAAGCCGCTCTCGCCGATGCTGGAATTGGCACCGGTATAGATGCCGCAACGGCCGCTGGCGCTGGAGCGGGTGCTGCTGATGCTGCCGCCAGCCCATTGTCAAACCTTAACTTGATGCCTTCCGATCAGGCGATCAATAATGCCGCACTAAAGACTGGTTTGTCTTTGGCATCTGGCCAAGACCCCACGAAAGCCCTCGAGAGCGGTGCTTTGGGTCTTGTTGGCGGTGTGGTTGGAAGTAACGTCAGCAACTTGGTGTCCCCGACTATTTCTTGCCTTGTCTGTCAGAATAAAGGCCTTACAACTGGGCTTTCAAATACCATCGGCTCAACAGTCGGCAATATGGTGACTGGTGCCAGCCCAACCAATGCGTTGATCAGCGGTATTGGTAGCGGTGTTTCTTCTGGGCTTGGCCAGAATGGGGCAAACTTATTGTCAGCACCTTTGGCGGGTGCTGCTGGTGCCGCCACTTCTGCTGCTTTGAAGGGTGCAGACCCAACACAAATTTTGACCAATGCTGCAATCGGCGCTGGTAGCAACTACGTTGGCAGCCAGATCAGCGGCGCCATCAATAATGCTACAGCACCCACCCCAACAGACATGACGGGCTTTTATACGCCTACAGATACCACTTCGCTGGCTAACTATCAAGCCAACCAACCATCACCTGATACAACCGGTTTGGGCAGCGGCAACTACAACACCGACACATCTGGTGGGTTGGATTTCCTGAACAATGCAGGTTCTTCCACCCCTGATACCACAGCCAATTCAGCGCCTACTGTTACTGACGACAGCGGTGGCTTACAGACAGTTGTCGTGACCGGTCAAGATGACTCTTCGACCATTCAACCAACAGAACCAGATGTCCAGCCTATTGGCGCATTGCCAAGCGACTTCTTGGACAACATTGATACCAGCGATCCGTTGCAGACTGTTACGGTGGTCGGAGACAAACCAGCCGACACAACCATTCAACCGACTGAGCCAACTGCTGGTGACATAACCCCAGTTAAACTGGATGTGAACACCGGCGACACCTCTTCGTCTTCTTCTGGTAAGACCAGCAGCGGCTCAAGTAGCGGTTCAAGCAGTGGCTCAAGTAGCGGTGCCGAACCATCAACTGCACAGCCTACACAGCCTGCGTTTGGTAAAGCTGAGTCTGTTTTGAAGTCGTATATGCCTAACACGCAGTTCAAGCAAGAGGCTGCGCTTAAGCAACTGTACGATTCACTTGATCCGGAACTGAAGGCCGCCATGGGATCATCTGAGTCGACCAAAGAATCGGCGCCAGAAGAAAGCTATAAAGATTTTGTAGCACCAGCAGATTTTGAGAAAGAAGTCCCACTTATGCCAACCTCTAAACACGGCGGACTCATTCACATGTCGGGAGCCGGTAGCGTTTCAGATGCGGTGGATGATCTGGTTTCGTCCAACACGCCAACCATGCAAAGCATATTTAATGATGCGCAAAAAGCTTTTCAGCCCACTCCAATGCGGGCGCCTGCATCTACTGGCCTTGAATCCAGCACCAAGTACATTCAGCAAGTCAAGCCACATCAATTGCAACAACTTTACAACTCCATCAATCCTGCCCTGCGCAGCCATTTGATGGGTGGCGGCCCAGTTGTTGGTGTTGGCGGTATGGCTGAAGGAGGCCTTCCAGCGCGTTATCACCCCGAGGCGCCACAAGGGCATCACCCAGAATTTATCACTGGCCAAACGGGCTATTACGCCGCTGGACGGGGCACTGGCCAGTCAGACGACATTCCTGCCATGCTCAATTCAGGGGACTTCGTAATTGATGCTGACACAGTGGCCCAGTTGGGTGACGGTTCTAGTAAAGCTGGCGCTCAGGCGCTCGAGCATTTCCGCAACCAGATCCCCCACCATGCGCACGGCGGTTTAACCGAGTCAGTTCCCGCCAAGATTGCGGACGGTGAATATGTTCTCCCCGCCGCTTTTGTAACTGCTTTAGGCGGTGGAGATAACAAGACAGGATCGAAGTTGCTGGATAAAATGCGCGAAGAGTTGCGAGAACACAAGCGGTCTGCGCCTGTCAACAAGATTCCACCCAAGGCGAAAAGCCCGCTCGATTATTTAAGGATGGCAAACCATGGCTAATTTGCTCCAAAGTTCACAAAACACGGCAACGACAGCGCCGTGTTATTACAACAAATACCTTTCTTGCCTTGCTACGCAGGGCATCAATCAAACTGGGCCAAGTGGCGGTCAGTTTGTTGGTGCTCAACCCCTTCAGAATCAAGCATTCAACGCCGTTGGCCAGAACTTTGGTGCCCAGCAAGGCAACTTCCAGCAAGGCCAAAACCTTTTGGGTTGTGCCGCTAATACCAACATTACTGGTGCTGGCGCTGGTTACATTCAAGCAGGTACTCAAAACAGCGGTTTGGGCGCCATGCAGCCCTACGCCAACCAAGCGTTGGCCACAAGCGGCACTCAAGTCGCCAGCCCTTACGTTAATAAAGGCACCTCTTTGTGCGCAACCGGTGCTGCTAACCCTTACATCCAAGCCGCCGCTTCTCAGGGTGGTTTGTGTGCCGCACAAGGTTATCTGAACAAAGGCACGAACGCCAACATCGTTGGTGCTGCACAGCCTTTGATCAACCAAGCCGCTTCCCGCGGTGGTCTGTGCGCTGCCAGCCCTTACTTGCAACAAGCCGCAACAAATAACCCCGGTCAATTGGCTCAGTGCTACATGAATCCGTACTTGAAGAATCAAGTGCAGAACGTGTCTGACATCGCCATGCGGAACATTCAGCAGAACTTGGCCCCTCAAGCAACTGCGGCTGCTGTAGGCTCTGGCCAGTTTGGTTCTCAACGTGGTGCCCAAGTATTGGGTCAGGTTGAAGCCAACGCCATGCAATGTCTGAACAGCCAAATTGCTAATTTGGAAAGCCAAGGCTACGGTCAGGCATTGACGGCTGCTGGCGCACAACAAAGCTTGCTGGGTCAATTGGGCGGAACTGCTGGCAACTTGGGTCAGTCGCAACAAGCCCTGCTTGGTCAGTTGGCTGGCACGGCTGCATGCGCTGCTGCGAAGTGCGCTGGTACTGCATTGACCGCTGGCCAGACTGCCGGTTCGTTGGCTCAACAACAGCAAGGTCTGCTTGGAACTTTGGGTCAAACAGCCGGAACTTTGACCTCGGCACAGATGCAAAACCTGATCAACGCAGGCGGCACACTTGGTGGCCAACAAACCGCGGCAAACCAAATTGCTGCTGGGTTGGGATCAACCGCTGCTGGCGCACAAAACGCCTACAACGCAAACCTCTTGCAAGCTGGCGCTACATCGGGTTGCTTGGCCGCTCGTCAAGCTGCTACAAAAACCGCTGCCGCACAAGGCATGGGCAGTCTGGCTGGTCAGGCTGCAACACAAAATCTGGCTTGCATCAACGCTCTGTCTACGCTGGGTGGCCAACAACAGACCATTCTGCAAAACCAACAGTGCTACCCACTGACCAAGCTGTCGAACATCTCGAACTTGCTGAAGGGCTACACCGTACCCACATCGACAAAACAAACGATGTGCATGTCGCCCTTGTCTGGCTTGGCCAGCGTTGGTTCGACTGCTGCTGGTTTGTTTGGCGGCACTGGCAAGTGTGGAACTGGGACACCTGTGTTCTGCCGAATCAAATGCTCACTAGGGTTTGGCAGTACTACATCGCCAACGGGTACTGACATGACAGGGTTTTACACGCCGCCACCAACTGGTACTGACATGAGTGGTTTTTATAATCCTTCAACACCCGGCAACACAAGTTCTGTAGACCAAACTTTGTCTGCAAGCCCCGGTGGATGGACTGGCCTTGGCCCAGATCCAGCTTTAAACGGTGGTTTTTTCACGCCGGGTTTAGGTTGCGCTGAAGGTGGTTCCGTAAAAGCGGCACGAGGCGGCTCAATAGGTTGCGCATCCACACGTCACATGGGCGGTCTGCCCGCAACTCGGAGATAAGACATGGGTCAAGATAATTCATCAAATCCAATTGCTTCCGGTTTGGAAGCATTTGGGAAAACCAGTTATTACGGCGATGATGCTACCAAACAACAGCAAGAAAACATTGATGCTGCTGAAGCTGGATTAAAGGCTTTAGAAGACCGATATGCACAGCCCAACTGGTTCAAAGTAGCTGCTGGTTTTGCAAAGCCACAACTGGGTGGTTTTGTTGCTTCTTTGGGAAGTGCATCCAATGCTTTGGGTGATTGGCAAGAACAACAACGCGCCAATGAAATCCCAATTTACAACGCTCGTGCGCAACTGGGCTATATGCAAAGTCAGCAAGCACATCGACGTTCTGCCGAAAAACTTTTTAGGCAAGGCGCTACTAATGGGTTCACCAATTCTATGGTGACCGAGATAATGGGCCATGACGATAAAGAATTAGGCCCGAAGGCGTTGGAACTTTACAAGCAACAGCAAGAAAACTTGAGAGGTGGCAATGAAGCCGCGGTTAGCGCAGGACGTGTTGCAACCGAAATGACCCCATCTATTGCTGGTCAAGTTATTAAAAACATTAGAAGCCCAAATGAGCCTGCTGGTTTAGGTCTTTCTTTGCCCGTAAATCAACCCAGCGCTCCTATTGTTGGTGGGACGGACTATTCGTTAACTGGGAATACTCCGGCTCCTGCGGCTACTCCATCTGCTGCGGCTACAAATGCGCCTTTAATCAATCTGCCTGTGGGTGCAGGCGGTGTGTCTGCAAAAGAAGATCAAGCCATTCGAGAAGCGCAAGTCAAGAAGACAAACGATTTTGTTAACGACTTAGGCGCACGTTTGCCGAATGTTCAGCAACGCGCTGCCAATTTGATCTCCTTGTACGATTTGACTAATCATCCCGGCGTTCAGCAAGTTCTTGGTCGTGATACAAATGGTTCTGTTGAATCTGCTATTCGCAATTCTTTGAACAGCACATCGTTGCCTGACATTATTTCTGCACAAGCGCGTTTGTTGGTATCTCCTGAGTTGGAGAAAAAATATCCCGGTACTGCTGACAAAGTTCAACAGTTGTTGAGGGCGCATGCAGAAGAGTTGTTGGCCGTCAATAATTCGACCCTGCATCCAACGGTATCAATGCAGCACAACGAACAGAATGCGGCATTTAGTTTGACCGATACACCTGAGTCCACACGCAAAGGTGTCTTGTCAAAACTTCACATCCTAAAGAAACCGTTTGATCAATACGATGTTTATCGTGATCTTGCGACCAATGGTGCAGACTTTAGAAATGTTCCGAATGATCCACGGTTAAAAGACATTGATCAAGAATGGCAACGACGCCATGATTATTTGCAAAACCGACCTTCTGATTCCGTTGTTCCCAAAGACTTGACCGGTACGTCTTTTACGGTTCGTCCTTGGAAAGATGTAATCGGTGAGATTGAAGCAAGAAATAAAAAGCGTCAATCAATTGCTGAACAGATTAAAGCAAATGCACAAAAAGGAACTCAGTAATAATGGCCTTCGATTACTCCAACCTTGATCCTGAACAAAGCAAAACTGCGTTGAAAGTATTGAACGCAGCGGAGAAGTATGGGTTGAACCCAGAATTTGTTTTGCCTATGGTGATGGGCGAGAGTCGTTTTAAACACATCCCAAGTGATCGCAAGAACAAGGATGGCACACCCGTTGCGCACGGCGTGATGATGCTGACACCCGGTCTTGCGAAGCAATACGGTGTCAATGATTACCAAAAGGCCGATGAGGACACCAACATTGAAGTTGGTATGAAGTACTTGCGAGACTTGGCATCCAACCCAAAAATTGGGAATGACGCCAAGAAGTTATTGGCCGGGTACAACGCTGGCCCAGCATCAAAATTCGTTCAAACTGGTGATGAAAAAGATCTTCTTGATGAAACAAGAAATCACATCAAAAATGTAACCGCATACTCAGCAGGTGATGAATTGGCAACACCAACCTTAAAATCAAATGAAGACGATGTATATGCCGAACTTCATCAAAAACCCAATGAAGAACAAAAGAACATCGATGATGAGGTTTATGGTGATCTACATGCAGGAACACCAGCTACACAATCAGAGCCTCTACCAACCACTTCAGGAAGGCTTGGTGCTGGGTTAGGATTTGCTGCTGGCGCCGCAAGTGCGGTTGCACCAGCAATCATTAAAAAAGGCGCAAGCTTTTTGGGATTTGAAGGTGAGCCGCAACAAGATTTGGCTCGTGTAGAGCCAACGATAGATGAGTCTGGTATGTCTCCCGGTGAAAAATGGGGAACAAAAACTGGATACGGTATGGGTGAAGGTTCTGTTGCTGATGTCAATCAAAGATACAAACGCGCAGCCGCTTCCAAAGAATCAAAAATTGTTCGTAGGCAAGAAGCCAAGTTTGGTGTTCCCCAACCCGGTGAATCTAAAGACATCGTTCAACGCTTGATTGATTCAAAAAATGAAGCCGAGCGAATTGCAAAAGAGGCAGCGGTGCGTTCTCAATTGGAGCAACAAGCCACTTTAAATGCCGCCAGAGCACAGCCAACTGGTGGACTTGGAAGCAAGGTATTAGGAACACTTGGAGAAGCGTTTAGAACGGGTTTAGGCGGCCTTGTGGCTGGCTATCAAGCCCAAACTGGCGCAAACACAGAAGACCCTACAGAAAAAGGTTTGCGCTATGGTGCAGCAGGCGCCTCATTGGCTGATCTTGGCGCCACATTGTTCCCGACGGCTTTAAAGACTGCCGCCAGAACGGTTACTGCGCCTTTGACAATTGGCCTGTCTACCGCGGCAGATGTCAAAAAAGATTTGAACAAAGGTGATGTTAGTGGCGCTTTAGGTAGCGGTGCAATCGGTGCATCGGCATTTATACCCGGTGTTGGTGTTCCCACTGCTGCCTATTTGCAATGGGCAAAAGACAATCCCGAGCAGGCTGCTAATGTCCGCAACCAACTCAGTGATATTGCACCGTTTATCGGCCCATAACTGACTCAATGTAAAAAGCCAAGCCAATTGGCCACAAAAGCAGTAAAGCCAAATAAATCGTATAAATCATTTTTACCCCTTTGCGTCGGCTGTCTCCCCGACGTATTTCCTCCCCCAGTGTTGGGGGGGGTCTTTTTCTTACATCCCGCCTCGCTTCTCACCAAGCTTCTTGGCAACCTCTGGGTTGAGGCTGGCCACAAACTCGATGCAGGCGTTACGCTCTTTGCGGGCGTAGTCCAAGGCAACTTCTTTTTCGATCTCGTGCGCAAACGCAATCAGATCAACTTCTTCGGCCACCAATGCTCCGGGCATGCGCTCATCGGTGTTGAAGTACAACTGTTTGATTTTCTCTTCGCTTAACATTTCATTCTCCAAACTTGTTTTTTAAAGTCCAATAACGCAAAAGACACTTAAACATCTCCCAATGCTGATCCAATTCTTTTTCAGTCCACTCGTGAACTTTGATCAAGCCGGGACGCTTTACCGATACGAACACGTTCGCACAACGGGCTTCTGGTAAGCCAAGGCCGTACCGGTAAGCAGCAAGTTGCATAGCGTGTTCTGGATAACCAACAACGTCATCGTCGTAATCAAAGTCCTTTGACTTGGCATCCAACACGATCCCCGTTGGGCTTGTAGGATCAATGCCAGTGTACAAGTCAACCTTACCGCCGAAGCCCATCTTGTCGGTGAACGAGCGCTCAACGATCCATGGGTTCATGGACTTCAAGTTGAAGTGCTTGGCCACTTTCTCGTCAAATGCTTTGGCGATGTCTGCATGTTCAACCGCATGGCCACCCAAGAAGTACTTCTCAATCGACTCATGGATGCGCGTACCACGCTCTGCGGCGCGTTTTGCGGTTTCCTTTGAGTCTTGGATGATCCGTTGAACAAAGTGAACTTCTGGCTCGTTTGGAAGCTGTGGAAGGGTCAGTGCCGCTAACAGCATCTGCTCCATTTTCCAAGCCTCTAAAGCGGGCTTTGCGGCGACTTTTAAGATCGTGGTGACCGAAGGTACCAGATTCATCTTTCGCGCGTCCCTGAGCGTTGTAGGGCGGTCTGAGCCGTCCTTGGCCTTGACCGTGTAGGCAGGGGCGCCTTTTTGGTCGTACCAATGAACGGACTCAGCCGAACGGGCGATGATTGTTGTCATGCTTGCGCCTTTTTCTTGGCCCACATGGCTTTGATGCGATCAGACTGGGCTTTACGGTTCTCAAGGCTCCAGCCTGTTTTCTTCTCGCCCTTGTCAAAAGACTCGATCTTGTTGTTCAACAACCGAATAATTGTGGCCGCCTCTTCCATGGCCTTCTCCTGAACTTGGAGTCGTGCCTTGAGCGAGATGATTTCCATCTTGATGTTTTCTTTTTGCGCGTTAGAAATGAACATGATGTCTCCTTAGAACGGGATGTCCGAGTCGTCAGCAAAGCCAGTTGTAATTGGCTCAGGCGGGGCTACTGGAGGCGCTTCTTTGATGCCAAGGCGTTGCCATTCTGGTGAGGCTTCAATCTTCTTCTTGAGGTGTTCGCTGAACTTGGCAAACAAGTCCATGTCAGGATCCTCAAGATTAAAAATCTCATTGGGATTGACGCCTTGAGGCAGACCGGCTTGCTTGATCATGGATGGAACTGGACTCACGCCGCTCACGTTCACATACATCTTTCCGTCTTGGCCAGCACGTTCGATCACATTCAACATGCACCACGCGCCAAGGACGTTTTTAAGGTCAAAGCGGCGCATTTCTTCGTTGGAGAAGGGCTTACCCCGCCACGACTGCAAATCAAGCCTTAAATTGGCCTTATCGCTCCACGACAGCGTGTAGTTCTTAAAGATGGCGAATGGACGGCCGTCACGCATCTTGATCTCTTTTCCTGAGTCGTCTGTGCCGTGGATTTCCCAGCCCAGCATGATCTTGTGCAGGAACTTGACTTGGCCCATGTACTCGGTTTTCTGAGTGCCAAGGTCAACGATGCGGTAGCACCGTGCGAGGTGCATGCCGGGAGGGGTGGCCTCAAAAGAACCACCGCGGTCTTCAACAAAAAAGCTCATAATTTTCTCCATAGAAAAAGGTCAAGAAATAAAACGATGAACGCCGCTAAGTAAACGACGAACATCACACGTTCGTAGGGGGTGTAGTTACGCTTCATAGGTGATCGCCAGCATGTTTGCCAGTTGGTCGTCAATCTTGCGCATCTTGGCTTCGTAGTCTTTTTCAAGGTCAGACTTCTTCTTCAAGATGTTGGTCACCATGTCGGCGGCAATGTCGCTCTTCTTGCGGAAGTCAACATCAACGACAGACTCGCCGACCAAAAGATAGTCGGGGTTCCAGTCGCGCAAGTTGGTAAGGATCAGATCGCCGGGCTTGGCGTCTTCAAGGTTGTCGATGCCTACTGAGGCGTAGGTGGACAAGAAAATGTAAACTGGCAACTTCATGATTCACTCCTAAATGCAGAACTCTCTGCGCTAAACCGTTCGAATTGAACGTGATGAAATTCTAACATCAAATTAAAGCAAGCTGTAAACACTTCTTGCAAATTATTTTTTCTTGATGTTGTTTTCTTGTAACGTGAAGTTTGTGTAGAATCGGGCTTTGGGAGTTTGTTATGACATTAAAAGAATACTTTGACAGCGATGTCCGCGGGGCGAAGTCAGAGATGGCTGAGTACCTTGGGATCACAACAACGTGGCTGGCGCTCTTGATTGCGATGCGCCGTCAAGCCTCACCAGCGTTAGCACGAAAAATTGAAGCCGCTACAAGCGGACTGGTAACAAAAGAAGAATTGCGGCCGGACATCTGGCCTGCGTGAGTTTTACGGTGGCCCGCTTTTGGGTGTTTTAGGAGATGTAAATGGAAAGATTGAAACTTAGTGAAATTCGTATTGACGGTGGAACACAGATGCGTGCCTCCATCAATATGGACTTGGTGAAGGAATATGCTGAAGCGTTCCGTGGGGGCGCACAGTTTGTTCCATGCGTTGTGTTCTTTGATGGCGTAAATTACTGGCTGGCTGACGGGTTCCACCGCTACCATGCAACCGAGGCCGCCAAGATCATGACGCTTGACTGCGAAGTAAGATTTGGCTCTGTCCGAGAAGCAATTTTGTATGCGCTCAAGGCCAATCAAAATCATGGATTGCGTCGCACCAACGAAGACAAGCGAATATGCGTTCAGACGATGTTGAATGATGCTGAATGGTGTTTGTTGAGCAACATCAAAATTGCGATAGCTTGCGAAGTCTCTGACACGTTTGTGGCCGCTATCCGCAATCCTGAAGTCAAGGCCAAGCAAGCCAAGAATATGCAAAAGCATATCGAAAAGAAGGCCAAGGCCCCAGTTAAACTGGACTCAACTGAAACTGACGATCCAGTTAAACTGGACGACTTCGGCCCCTCAGACGAAGAGATTCGTGCTTCTGAACGTGCGCATAATGAATTCTTGGAGTTCATGCAAGAGGCCTTTGAGGCTGATGACGTGCTGGCTGACACCTCTGAGAAGCTGAAGCAAGCCCTGCTTGAGTTGCACCACCTCAAGATCACAAACAATGGTTTGGTTAACACCAACACCGAACTGACCAAGATGGTCAAATCCCTCCAACGACAACTCGACAAAGTTAAAAAATGACCAACGTCCTAGCACCAAGTGGGTGTGATGATGGAACTACATTCCCTGAACCACGCCCGTTCCAATCTGCCGCCCATCAAGCCCTTCGCCAAGGGTTCCGTGATGGCCACAAGAACCAGTTGATCATGGCCCCCACCGGGGCTGGAAAGACTTACCTCGGCTTGCGTATCTGCAACGAGGCCATGCAGCGCGGTAAACGTGCTGTGTTTCTGTGTGATCGCACCACGCTGATCAACCAGACCTCAGCCGCTGCCGACAACTACGGTCTGACCGAACACGGCGTGATTCAAGCGGATCATTGGAGGCGCCAGCCTCACCAGTTGCTCCAGATCGCCTCAGCACAGACCATCGCCAAGCGTGAGTACTGGCCACAGTTGGACGTGCTGGTGGTCGACGAGGCTCACACCCAGATGAAAATCTGGACTGAGTACGCCATGTCAACTGGGGCGGCTGTGATCGGTCTGTCTGCAACGCCGTTCTCGCCGGGTCTGGGAAAGATATTCTCAAACCTCATAAACGCCACCACAATGAACGAACTGACAAAGTCAGGGGTGTTGGTGCCCATGCGCGTTTTCTCGTGTACAAAGCCCGATATGACCGGCGCAAAGACCGCTGGCGGCGAGTGGACGGACGTGGCGGCTGCCGAGCGTGGCATGGAGATCGTCGGGGATGTGGTATCGGAGTGGATTCGCTATTCTGAGCGCCGCAAGACGATTGTGTTTGGTGCGACGATTGCCCACTGCAAACAACTGGCCTCTGAATTTACACGTCACGGCATCATGGCCGCGGTGTTTACTTCGGAGACAACTGCCGCCGAACGTGAATTACTGTTGAAAGAGTACAGGAAGCCCAACAGCATGCTGAAGGTCTTAATCAGTGTCGAGGCCTTGGCAAAGGGTTTTGACGTGCCTGACGTTGGTTGTGTGTGCGATGCAAGGCCCTTGCGCAAGTCCTTGTCGACGGCCATTCAGATGTGGGGTCGTGGACTTCGTTCATCGCCTGAGACTGGTAAGACCGACTGCATCTTGCTGGACTTTTCTGGAAACATCATCCGGTTTGCCGAGGACTACACGGAGATCTTTTTCAATGGTCTGGCCGAGTTGGATTCTGGTGAGAAGCTGGACAAGAAAATCCGCAAGGATGATGACTACGAACTGAAGGGCTGCCCGCGGTGTGGGTACAAGCCGTTCACGAAGCGCTGCATGGCGTGTGGTTTTGAGAAGAAGCCGCAAGCATTGATTGAACAACGTCCGGGGGAGATGAAAGAGATCTTTATTGGCGAAGGCAAGAATCGAAAGAAACTTGCAGATGACGCGAGGCATCTTTGGCATCAGTTATGCAGTTATGCGCGGATGCACAGCGCTCCTGAGAAGCAGTCTGGTCGTGCTTGGCACTTGTATAAGGATATTACGGGGCAAGAAACGCCGTGGCAGTTCAGTACGGCTCCGCAAGTTGAAATTACACCGGCCGTTAAAAACAAGATCACGCAGATGAACATGAAGTGGCGCAAAGGGGCAGGGAAATGAGTTTCATCGACTTTGCCCGCGCCCATGGCGTGGAGATCAACCCCGACCGGTTGTTTTCGTCCGAGCGCATTCGCCGGTGCGGGACGGTTGACAAACCCCGGTCGACCAATGGCGCTTACTTTTGGGATGGCCAGCGTGGTTGGGTTTTTAACTGGTCTGAAGGTGCTCGAGTTGAGTGGTATCAAGACCCCAACGCGAAGCCATGGACAGACGCCGATAAAGACGCTTGGAAGCGCCAAAGACAGTATGAGGCACAGAGGCGTCAGTCTGAGCAACAAAAGGCCGTAGAACGCGCTATGGAGTTGCTTAAACACGCCGAGCGCCGTTCCCATTCATACCTCGAGATGAAGGGCTTGCCGGACGAAATGGGACTTGTCCTAGAAGACCGGTTAATGGTTCCGATGCGTAACGTCATCACGAACGATTTGCAGGGCGTCCAGACCATCTGGTGGGACGACCGTGAGCGCAAGTACCACAAGAAAATGATCTTTGGTATGCGGGCGAAAGATGCAGTTATGTGGATGGGGCCGAGGAACCAAGGGGCATGGCTTGTAGAGGGCTATGCGACGGGCTTGTCGCTCTTGAAGGCCTTGAGGTCGATTGGCCACCAAGATGCGGTTGTCGTTTGTTTTTCTGCGAACAACATGAAGTCGGTTGCTGAGAAGCTGCAAGGCTCTGTCAAGATATTTGCTGACAACGACGAGTCGGGTGTGGGTGAGGCAACTGCTAAGGAAACTGGCAAGCCTTACGTCATGGCCGATGAGAAGGGTTGGGATGCGAATGACTTGCATCACAGAAATGGCCTTTTTGCTGTTGTGGCCAAAATAATGGAGATATAATTTTTTCGTTGGTGGTGCATCGGGTTAGCGCCGGTGGAGTCAATTCATCTTCTATTCCCCTAGGTAACACTGCTTTATGTGAGCCACCAACACCAACACGCATGGGGATTGGGGGTGATCTCGAGAAGCACCCCACAAAACAGTCCCCAGCCGTGTTGGTTGTTGACACAACCGAATTGGTTGTGTGTATAATCCAAAACATCAACGGATTGGTAACCCGTTGTAGTTCACTGAAACGCAACCGCAAAC
>Ga0316221_1001953_pt1 | contig 19760 bp, 18 predicted proteins | sample TBH18007metaG_FD_206003 | JGI IMG/M metagenome (GOLD analysis project Ga0316221, IMG submission 206003) | Freshwater microbial communities from Trout Bog Lake, Wisconsin, USA - TBH18007 | ecosystem: Environmental > Aquatic > Freshwater > Lake > Hypolimnion/Profundal zone | place: USA: Wisconsin... | reverse complement strand
AAGAAGGAGGAGGCGCCGGTGGCGGTCGTCCCGGCCCACGTCGAGGAGAAGCGCACCGCCAAGCGCGAGCGTCCCAAGGCGCTCAAGGGGTGGACCTACCAGATGCAGACCGGCTGCGGCCCGCTCTACATCACCATCAACGAGGACAACACGGGGCTCTTCGAGGTGTTCACCACCATGGGCAAGGCGGGCGGCTGCGCGGCCTCGCAGTGCGAGGCGATCGGCCGCATGGTCTCCCTGGCCTGGAGGAGCGGCATCCAGGGGAGGAGCGTCGTGAAGCAGCTGCTGGGCATCTCCTGCCACTCGCCCACCGGCTTTGGCGACAACAAGGTGCTCTCCTGCTCGGACGCCGTCGGCAAGGCGATCCAGGCCCACCTCACCCTGACCGGCCACACCGACCTGATAGAGGCGCCCCAGTTCGGCAAGGGGGCCTGCCCGGAGTGCGGCGGCGTCGTGGAGCACGAGGGTGGCTGCGCCGTCTGCCGGGTCTGCGGCTACTCGGAATGTAATTGAGACCTAGGAGTTGCATAGATGGTAAAACCTGCATATATGCAGGGTAAAAACAGAAGAAAAACAGCAAAGAAACAGCAAAAAGGCCCGCAAATTCAGTTTTGCGGGCCTTTTTACGTCAAAAACAAAGATTCGGTTTTTTGGGGTTTTGGGTTGGTTTTTTACAGCTAATCAACACCAGGAAGTTGTATAGTTAGCACAAAACTCGGTTTTAATATTAAATAACAGCAGGTTACGTCAGTTTAGGCCATTTCTATCTATACACCTACAAAAAACAGCTCAAGTGGACCTTGGATGACCCAACTATTCGAAAGACGCTCACCCCAGTCTTCGAATCATTTCTCCAGCTTCCATCGATCCTACCATCTCGGCTAGTCGGTAAGGCCCATTTGAGACAATTTCCAAGCAACTTCTTGGACCGACAAACCCGTGCCTATAAAGGATCTACAGGATTTATTACCGGGTGATCTGCCGAACATTACCGGGTGATCTGCCGAACATAGCCCAACGTGCTACTCCCGATGCTAGGTCTGTCCGTAATTCGAGTTTTCATTCGTATAAATGAACGGTCGCCACTATTGGCTTTGTACGGATATTTTTGCTAAAGATCGTGGTCCAGTGAGGCCTGACGAATCCAATGGCCCAGTAAAACCTGTTGGCATATCGCGGATGCTTTCGCTGGAGATTCGACTGGGTACAGGCTGACTGATAGTACCCTGTCGATTTGGGTCGTTGAAGGTAAGACAGCCATCGGTCTGTTTCCGCACCAGGGGAGCCTTTATCTCAAAAGATAATTTGCATTTTAGTTCCACATATGACACTATAGATCAACTTAGATGGATTATAGTTTCATTTTTGAAACTAAAGGGGCCGTATGTTTTCTCTTAGCACACCAAGCGACGGCTTGAATGCACTGGCATTATACGTTCGCAAAACCCGGCTGGCACTTAACATCAGCATAGAAGAACTAGCTGTTAATTCCGGGGTCAGTCGGTCTACTTTGATCCGGCTTGAAAAAACCGGAGTAACATCCACGGAAAATATCTGCCGTATTTTTGGTGCTTTGGGGTGTTTGGATAAATTCATCGAGACGCTCTCTCCTCCACAGCCTACGTCTATTGCCGAGGCTCGGCGTCTTGCCGGGAATGAAAGGCACAAGGCTCGAAGGAAAACGGTATGAAGCAATTCAGAGAACTGCAGGTGTTTTTTGACACCGGTACAGAAAAGATATCGGTTGGAACGCTTGCCTCGTTCGAACACAAAGTGATGTTCGAGTATGAATCGGCATGGAAAGCGAAAGGCATTGAACTCGCACCGTTCAAACTCCCGACCAGGCAGGGTGATTTCCAATTCAATCAGGCACTACTGATACACGGCCTACCAGGTCTGTTTGCCGACTCATTGCCGGATGGGTGGGGATTGCTGATCATGGACCGATTCTTCACGCGGCAAGGAGTCGATAGGTACACCATTTCTCCTCTGGACAGGCTGGCGTACTTAGGGGACCACGCAATGGGCGCCCTCACCTATCACCCTTCGATGAAAAGCGACAATACCGTCGAAGCCATTCAGGTCGGAGATTTAGCCAGGGAGGCATACGATCTTTTTGCCGGCAATATCGAAGATGCTGGTCGACTGTTGGCAAAAATAGGTGGAAGCCCGGGCGGCGCAAGACCTAAGGCTCTGATTGGAATATCCGATTGTGGCCATAAATTCGTCTCAGGGACCAGCAATCTCCCCACAGGGTACAGCCATTGGCTGGTCAAATTTTCTAGTTCTGAATTCGGCAAAACTTCAGAATTAGGCCCTTACGAGGGGTTTGTCGAAAGCATCTATTTGCAGATGGCAAACCTGGCCGGTATCAACACACCGGAATTCAGGTTGATCCCGGACAACAACATGCATCATCTGGCTGTGAGGAGATTTGATCGCCCAGTACATAACCAGCGACTACACATGGCGACGGCAAGCGGCCTTTTGCACGCCGATCATCGTCAACCGTCCCTCGACTACGAGATGCTACTCAAGGTCGCATGGGGACTGACAAGGAGCGCCGCGTCGGTCGATCAACAGTATCGTCGTGCTATTTTCAACCTCTTCGCAGCAAACCGCGACGATCACGCGAAAAACCACGGTTATCTGCTTGATGGTGCATGGAAATGGCAACTCTCGCCGGCATATGACCTGACTTTTTGTTTTGGTCCCGGCGGGGAACACTCAACTGCATACTTAGGCATGGGAAAAGACCCTTCCATCAAGGTCATCTTGGCACTCGCGGCCAAAGCCTCCATCGGCAACAAGGATGCCGAAGAGATTATTGACCAGGTGCAGGAGGCTATCACCCAGTTCCCGCATCTCTGCAAAGACCATGGTGTACCACTGGGGAAGATCAAACACATTACTCAGGAGCACAACCGGCTGCATAAAGTGGTCAAAGCCTAACAAGGTAACGTGCCAGTCTGGTAACATACTTATATTACGATATTTTTTCGGCAATGAGTCGTTTTGTATTCGATACAAGTAGGCTAACTATACCTGGCGGTTTCCGTATAGTGGTCTCCATGACTGGAAAGGATAGGGAGTAAGCAGATGGGGCATACAATAAAGAGAACCGAGCAGGCCAGAGCAGAAAGGCGCGAATGGGCACAGGAGATTGTGGGTTCCAAGGCGTATCTGTGGGTAAAGAAAGACAATGCTGTCGGTAACCAAGTCTGCTTTCCGGTCGATATTAAAGAGGCCAGGATATCTTTCGGCAAGATCCACTTCCGTGTCGTGCCCCACTCTGTGGCGACGGAAGGGCTTGGCACTAGGTGGGTAGAGGAAAGTCAGCTCTTTTTCCCTTTTGACATGAGCTTTAAGCGGCTTGAGGGCACCTTCTACAAGGACCTCGCTCAGTGCCCCGTTCCGGGAAGACGCGCCAGCGATGCAAAGAATGACAAATTCTGGCAGAGACACTACGATGACCTTTTCGCGCAGTGCCCCACTGCTGCACGGGAGTTCCGGGGGTTTTTCCGTCTGGGGAAAAAACTTTCGAAGGATGTGATGTACGTCCCTATCCAGGTTCAGGACGCACGGGTGTCGTTTGGCACAGCTCAGTATCAGATCATCCCTTACGGCACAAGCCATTTACGGTTTTGGATGAGGGACAAAGATGAGAATGTTGGGAACATCTGGGTGGAGATTGGTACGTTAATCTTAGAACATGACCGTGAATTTGAAATTTTAAGGGATCATTACAGCCCATTTAGTGAAGGCAGATTGCTATATTTTTCGGAGAGCGATGAGGATGACACCGTAAACCAAGAAAGGCTTTAACTAAATACTAAGAATGTAAAAAAATGTATTGGAGGAATAACAAAAGTGAGCTCAAAAGCCCTCATTTATCACCCGCTGAGATGGCATCACATTCGTTCGGAACCTGACGTTTCAGATTTGTACGCAGATTACGGCAGGATCAAAGAGGATTTGCTTGCGGATAAAATAACGGAGAAAGAAGCCGCTTTGGAGATGGAGAAAGCATACTATGGTGTCCCCGGAATGAGCTTTTATGGGATAGGAGACATTCTCGATGACCAGGATGAGATTTATGATGAGGTAGCAAATTTTGAGGCCGATGGGAGCAACATTTTCCATTTTCGCCCGGTTTTAGTAGAAATGTTCAGTAATTCTAGCGCTAGTGAAGTACCAATAGATGCGATAAAACTTCCCTTCGACACCGTATACCTGCATTGGGGAGCGGAAGCAGGGATCACTACTCCAGATGGTAGTGCCGTAGTAGATGGGGCATATGTTCGAGTTGGGCCAGATGAAGTCTTCGGGTTTTTCTATGCGTTGACAACAGGCGTCCCTCAACTACAGGATCTCATGAGGGAACCGATCCTGAAGCGTCTGAGTCTTGATAAATACCGGTTCAGTTGTCTTTTTGAGGATTCCCCACTCGCTATAGGTCAGATGTTTGTAAATCGATTTTCAAGCTATAGTTCCAGGCAGACCGAAAAAGAATACTACGAACATGAAAAATCTATGAAGGACTTCATGTGGAAGGATCATCCCCCGAGTGATATCCCGGAAATCACGCCATATAATGATGCCATAACCAATTTCAAACCCGAACCGATCGACGTACTGTGGCGGGATCAGGAGGAAAAGGCACTTAACATCATCGTTAATGCACTGTGTTACCTCTCCTATGACAAAAAGGACGTTGTCCATCGCTACCCGAAAGAAGCCCCAGAGAAACTGGTTGTACAGGCAGAAAACACTCGGAAGCTGAGTGAGTCTCGTCGGGGTCAGAGTAAACTTGCGGCCCTTGGGTTCCGCAAAGTCTATGTTTGCGGCGATAATGTCCAAAAAAAGGCGAAGAGTTCGGTGCATGAGGGAGGCGTGTCCACCCACTGGCGCCGCGGGCATTGGCGCAATCAGGCACACGGGGAGCTTCGGTCAAAACATAAGCTTATCTGGATTGAACCGATGCTGATCAAACCAGGTAAGAGTGTCCCTGCAGGCCACATTTATGTGAGCGGTGGCAGCCCAAAATCAGCCACCAAAATGAATAAAAATGCAAAGTAAGTCTAGCTTACTGGCGGCTTGAGAACTCTTTCTTCCGGTATTACCAGACCTGGCAAAATGGAAGCAACGATCTTTATTTTAGAGCGTTTAGAGCATCAAAGCAACGTTTGCTTTGTTCAACGGCAAAACAGGCGCGAAATGGCAAATCGTTTCGTGAAAATTTGGAGGAGTCTGGGTACCGGAACTGCTACTTTTCCTGGATCATGAGGAGACAAACGGAAACGCATCCCTGATGATGTGGTCGACAAAATTTGTGCAAGATCTCGGGCAAATCAAGCTCAGTAAGGAGAAATCATGCCACAACCAATTAAAGTGATGGTCAGCCCATCTGCCCATTTACATCAACTAAAATCTGGTGAAATCAAATACCAACAGAGCAAGCCTTCAAAACCGATCTGGCGAATCCTTGTCCTAGACGAGACATTGAACAGAATGCACAGCCGCGCATTTGCCACACTACCCTCCCCCACCGACATTGAAAATGTGGTTTTTGGGGTGTTGCAGGACATAGGTACGCCCTCAGTTGATATCATCATCCCTGCCACCACTGAAAAACTTTGTCCCGGGTTACAGGCAAAACTCATGGCCGGCGGAGCAGCGGTCTATTCTCCCGGTGACGGCTTTGCCTCGGGTGCACGCGCCGGCGCCGAGTGGGAGAAATTTCTTTCCTCCATTGAGACATCCTTGCGAATGGCTGGGGATGAGATGGCCTCCTGCGAGGAGATCTCTGCAACAAAACCACCTCTGGGGATTATCACCACTGATCTCTGGCGTAGAAAATCTGATGATAGCCCCATGCCGTCTTTCCGTGTTGCCTTCCTCATTGCCGATCAAATAATCCGTAATCGAGGTCGGAACCCCGAAAATGGACGTAAAATGTGGGACAAGCGCCTGCGTGGCGCTCCACTCAACACAGCGACCAAAGAGGCACCACAACTGGATCCTCTGACCGAATTGCTACTCGATCCCAACCGTCATCTAACCATGGCTTCTGACGCGGATTTGGTATGGGGCATCGTGCAACAACTGAAACGGGTAAGAGATGCCGAATTAGGAGAAAAAACCGAACTTCTGACCAACCTTGGAGCCCTGGTGGTCGCCAACCATCTCAAGATGAAGCCGAACCCCCGTGGTTATTGCAGCAATTTCTTCTCCAGCCTTCGGTTCGGCATCAGGGACGAATCGCTGCTATACCAGATTTCGCTGGGTGTGAAGAACGCTTTCGACCGTCTCATCGTTATGAACGACAGCCTCGTGCAATTTGCCACCGCTAAGGTCCTTGTGCATTACCCGGGACACTGTGTGGATACCCTAAGGCGCCTCCCTGCACACGACCACCTGGAGAAATTAGTGCAGCAGACCTGCGGCGGCCGGGTTTCTATCCTTCCCGACCTCTCAGACATCGAGCCTAAATCCATCCACCATCCGGTCTACCCTGCTTTCCTGGACACACATTTCAGATTCACCATCAATGATTCTTACGTGCGTAGTCGGACTCCCATAAGCCCTGCACAGTGTTTCCATAAACCAGACTCGGAAGACAGAAAAAGTGAATTCCTGCTGCATGTCGTGGCAACCCTACCTAAAGACACTGATCGTTCTCTTCCGCTTGGTGATTTAGAGTTGGCAGACCGGATGACGGAGTTGGTCAATGCAAGGCTGGCACGTACCGGCAAGGGAGTTATCTGCACCATCTCTCCGCTAGAATCGTTGGGTGATTTGCTGGTGATTGGTGAGCCTCCTGCGTAAAAGTGGGGGACGATTTCCTTTAGTCCCATAGGGGAGGCCCGCGGTTTGGCACCAGGCGACTAACAAGGTAAAAACGAAGGTCATAGCAAGTACCAGGTCACTCAGGAGGCGTAACTTGAAGAAATCGAATGATAAGCAAGTCAAATCAGTCCTCGAGACTTTCCTTTACCAGGATAACGATGCTTCGCAGACGAGACGTTTCGAACGCATAATGACATTCAATGCCGGCATGGACCACGAGGAGACCCTTTTCGATATCAAGGATTTCTGTCAAGATCGTCCGGATCTTGACGAAGAAAGCTACGCTGCCTATCTGCTGGACCTCTTCAAAGATCAATACTTTCAGGACTTTTGCGGGGTCAGAGTGCGACCATGTAAGGCTGCCGTGGGGATGCAGAATCTGGATGCCGTAATCATTGGATATAATATTGATGCACCCATAAAACGTGCAATTTACCGCGTTGGCTTTGTTGAGGAAGGCAATTTTACGTTGGCTTCTGGATGGACGCGCCTCACCGGACCGGATCATCGAATTCCGGTGCTCCCGCAACCGGACATAATCATGACAAAAATCAAACGAGCTGGTTTTGTCACACGAAACGGCGCAAACTGTGGCGACAGGGCATGCTTTGCGGTGCGCGGATTGGGTGATCACGTAGTCGTCCTGACGTACGGGGCCGCGCTCGATGAAGGGTACCTTGAACGAATAAAGTCAACCCTGGCAGACGGTGGACTTAAAAGCGAGATCGGTCTCTCAAGGGACTGCAAACTCAGCAAGGCAACTGGGACGCCAGACGAAAGGATGCTTGTTATAGGTGTCCAGTAGGAGGGCATCGCTTGGCATTGCACGGATATTTTCGCTTTAGATCCGGTTCTAGTGGGCCTTGACGGGGCCAATGACCCAGTGAGAGCTGTTGGCATAACACGGATGATTGTGCTGTAGACCTGAGTACGGCCGTAATTATTGGTGGGAAATTCTTGTAGGTTTCATTTCAAGGAAAGCTAGAAAAAGTGGTAGTTTTTTCTAGCTTTTTTTATGGAGCAAAGTCTTGCAAGGTACTAATAACAAATACATTACAGCTTTTTTTGGCCAAGATAGGGGTGAGCTTTATCCAAAGTGACTTCACTGGGGAATTTAACAGAATTACTACGACTCGATAACTATGCCATAGTAATGCGCTACGGCTGCATCATCGACAATTACGGGTCATCGGTAAGGCCCTATGCGGCCCGGAAATGTTTCACCTGTGTTTTTTTGAAAACTGATTTTTTATCAACATTTTTGTTATGACTGAATTGTAACATGAGCACTGCCGCTAGAAATGTATTTAATGTAATTAATGCTACCACTTATTGACTCTGATATTTTTTCACTACCTTATCAACATATCAGGAAACCGCCAGTGTCTCGGACTTGGCAACCTTTTTCCATTACATCAAGCATCGTTTTTCTTTGTATTTGGAATTTTTTTATAGCTTTTTGCCTGCAGACATTGTAATGTCAGCCCCGCCTCCAGATTTATCCATACTAACAGCATATCACCTCCCAAAATTAGCAATTCATATCTTTACACCTACGCACAGGAGTGCAAAGTGGCAGCCGATTTGGATTCCTCCCCCCTCGCCTACCGGGTTTCTTCCTTTATGTCGGATGGCAAGCCCCGATTTATTGTCCAGAGGAGAGACACCCTGGAGCCGTCAAAGGTTCTATCCGTATACGAGCAATACCTGACCCATCGGACGGATTCCCATAATAGCGTGAAAACCAGGCTAGGACAGCTTTTATATGTCTTCACTTGGGCAATTATTGAAAATATAGACCTCGAGGAACTGATTTTGAGGGGGGAGTTCTTGAGTGCCGTGGATGTCAGGAGATTTGCCCATTGGCTCGAGTCCCGCGGCAAATCCAACGGAAAGGAAATAATACCTTTTGCGATATCAGGTTATAATGGAATCCTGATGCATGCGTCTTGTATGATGGATTACTTTGCAAGGCATCATGGGATCGGATTATCTCCATCCATTTCGGTTGTTGAAAGGGAGAGCATTATCAGTTTGCAGAAGAAACTTTTTTCGGATGTTAAGAAAAAAGATCGCAAATTTAAATGTGCACCAGACCTGACTGAGGAGCAAATTTATACCATCGACCAATATCTTAGGCCTGAAAACAGAAAAGATGTGTCCCCTGAGCTTGCCACACGTGATTTTCTTTTCTGGCGCCTATCAATTGAGTTTGGGTTACGCGATGGTGAGATCCTCGCATTAAGGCTCTGCGATTGTCCACACAAGGATCAAGACTACATCAAGATAGTACGTATCGAGGAAAGAGGCCCCAAGTATCGCGATCCGCGTGGTGCGAAAGCTCCCCGGCCAAAGACGCTATCTCGCGATCTAGGCTTCTTGTTCGTTTCGCCAATCCCTAACCTAATCGGTGAATATACCAACGAGCATAGGTTCAAATTGGTCAATCGAGGTGAAAAAAGAAGCAAGCAATTTTTTGTGGGTCACGAGTTTCTCATCGTCAATCACCACCGCACTCCTGGAAATGCTCTTTCCATATCAGGGTCCCAGGCAATTGCTCAACAGATTTCGAAAAACACAGGCATTCCATTTCACTGGCATCTTTCGCGGCACGCATTTTTCAATAGAGCCTACGAAGCAGTCATAGATATTCAGAACAAGGAAGAAAAGAAAGCCAAACTGATGGATCTAGTCTACTGGGGCGGATGGGCTGATGAAAAGAGCTTACAAATATATACCAATAGATCTCGACAATCACGCGCTCAGCAAGCATTGAAACTATGGCAATCTGGAGGCAATAAATGGGCATCACTGGGTTTATAACTGAAGAAAAACGCTATGACCCTGTTGATGATATCTGGACCAATTCATCTGGTAGAATTTATATTAGAAATGAGTTCAATCCAGCTATCCCAATTTGGGTTGATATATCTACTCCACAATGGAGTGTGGTGTATGCTGGCAATACTGAATCTATTGATTGGGATAGCTTAAACATTCCGATTGGGATGCTCAAGCCCATACATGACGTTGTCAAAGAAAAAATAAAAAGGGTGAGCCCGGGATACATGAGTGTAGTAAGCTGTATGCTTGAGCAGTTCCAAACCACGATAATTAAATCTTGTAACGACTTTAGTGATTTGTCAACCACTGAAATGCTTGAAATATTTCAGAAACTTATACCTTCGTATCGATCTTTATTCAGATCACTTTATAAGGAATTGGCTACTCGTAGAATCGGCGGTGCACGCCCCGACATAGCTCATGAAATGCGCTCATGGAAGTCCCGGAGCGAAGTGCTACTTCTCAGAGAGGTGCTGGAATGGGATCCAGTCGCGGGTGCTTTAACAAGCTCTGAGGAGGAGGTTCTAAGAGAAATATTACGAATGCCTGCAAGTGATAATGAATTGACTAAAAGAGATGCAACCAGACTGTATGGTTGGCTCCTTCTGGAAACACTGAAGCGTTCTTCGCAGATCCTAGAAATATCATGTGATGGACTCAAGTGTGTGCCGGATAGTGGTCATGATGAGTGGTTTGTCGAGGTTCGTCCTATAAAATATCAAACGGGTATGCCGAAACGTTGGTGTCACATAAGTGATGATCTAGCCAAAGAAATCGTGTCCTTTAGCAAAAGGACTGAAGTTGCATACCTTCAAAATAAATACAACCGATTGATTGTTTGGAATGCGCCATCACTACTTGAGCGTGGCGTTCTGAGTTCTGCGGATGGCAAACAGGCCCTTATGGGGTTCATTTACAAGCGCCAGGCGATCAGTCCCCGGACTGGCAAGGTTCTCCATGTAACACCTACGAGAATCCGTCATACCGGAGCTACCCGGTTAGCATTTGCGGGTGTTTCAAGGGATATTATTCAGGAAATTCTGGAACACGATTCTCCGTTATCCTGCCAAGCTTATATAGATGCGATCGGGTCGGATATCGTCCCAGCAATCGAGAAGGCAGGCCGGTTGATGGGGAATATCTTTTTCGAGCTCAACAAAAGCTTCTTTCAGGGCAAAGTCGTACCTGAGGTCACAGGGGCACCAATTGTCGTGCCTGGATACTGCACTACGCCGTTAATCGTCGGGTCTTGCGGCCGAGACCCGATCACGGATGGCGGCTGTAAAAAACATCCTTTCCTTTCCTGCTATGCCGATTGCAGCAGTTTCCGCGCCTGGAATAATCCTGAACCGCACAAAAAGGCACTTAGGTATTTTGAAACGCAAAAGTCCCGGTGTAATCCGACAGGTGACCCTAGCATCACAATGTCCCTTTCTATCCCTGAACGCAAGTCCCTAGCAGTTTTTGACAGGGCCATTGAGTCAACCAAAGAGATTCTCACACAAATTCAAGGTGAGTTAGCATGACGTCCGCCGGAAGTAACGTTTCCTTCAAGTTAAAAGAACTTCTCTCCGGATATACACTCAGTCCAACTTTGAGCGAATTATTGCCAAAACTTGGGAGCGTCCTACCGATTGGAGTCGATTTTGAATCCGACACCTGGGAACTGATATCATGGCTAACACGTCCTGGCAACTCAGAGACATTCCCTATATATTATTATGATATAAAAAACAGCGACTTACGCAAGTGCCTTAAAGTGTTCACCCTTCACAAGCGTCTAACCAAAACAGTCGGTGGCCGTGCAGCCCATATGTATCTCGATACTTGCAAATTTCTCGACAAGGTAATTCTTGGTAAAGATATTAGCAAGCTACGCAATGTTGATTTTTACAACGCCGAGATTTTAATCAAGAAATCGTGTGAGAGGACAGCACCGAAGAGATTCGCAGATATGCTCGAAGAATTCGGCGCCTGGCTAAATTGGCAGCTTGGAATTTCCATTAGCTACGAGGCTGGGCTTCCTTCCGTGTACATGCATGGCCGAAAGGCATCGGAAGAAGGCCGGCAAGAAAAACTTATGAGTACAGAAGTGATCCGCGACATGGTTGCCGCTAACAATAACACTGACAATTCAGATAAAGACCGCTTTTTCCTGTCGGCGTTCGTTATTCTGATTGCAACAGGCTTTAGAATTAATGAGCTTGCAACTATGCCTAAGGACTGCCTTCTTCAGAATAATGGGAATACCAGTTTGCGTTTTTTCCCTGAAAAGGACGGCAAACTCGGTACCCGATTCATTGCAAGCGATATGGAGCCTTCAGTTGTAACGGCCTTAGATCACATCATCTTGATTACCGAACCTGGGCGGGCTGCAGTAGCTGAAATCAGGAGGTCTCTGCCACCAAATTGGTCAGCCATATTAAACAATCAGGCGGCGACAGATTATTTTGTCGGTAGGTTCGCCCATAACTGGGCTGCTGACCCTCTACACAAAATGATCAACACAGAGGGAGCGTGGCTCGAAAAGCAGCAACGTTTCGTTGATGTCATCGAACTTGTAAAGTCGGCCGGTTCCAAATCAGCCGCGGCAAGAGAATTAGGTGTTACAAGAAAAACGATCGCTGGCTTGTTGATAGCACAGACGAATGCACATGAAGGTTTACTGCCGGGCCCAATTGAAACCGGAGGAAAAGGAGTGCGAACCTCTTGGGACACGGACACCAGGGTTATCTCGCTCCAAAGGTTCCGATTACACTGTGGGATTATGTTGCAAACTCCGAAACCAGCATCATATCGTCACATACTCGACGAGGCTCAACGACTGCAACTTGCTGGCCAGGTGTACCCCTGCCCTGTTTTAGACAAGGATTTCGAAGCTAAATTTGAGAGGAAGATCCGGGCTGTCATTATGGATAAAGAAGGGAAGTCCCGCCTTGAACCAGAGGACGCCCTTTTCGTTATTCCAAGGTACGGTTTTTCGACATGGCACTCTACAAAGGATGAGGACTACCGGCTTATTACGGACAATGGATTTAGTCGATGGCTTAGGGGTGAGACACGGTCACAAGGCTCAGGGAACCATGAGGATAGCTGCTTTAACCGGCTCGGGATTGTAGATCCCAAAACCGGAGAAATCGCAAAGTACACCTCGCACGATGTCCGTCACTGGCTCGACACCATTTATGCCGAAGGAATGATGGACGAAGACACAGTTGGCGTTGTATTTGGCCGCAAGAAGGGTTCAAACCATACCTATGACCAGACCAGTAAGAAACAACGACTAGAAAATCTGCGTCAGGCTGTTCGTGATGGTAGTGTCTTCGGCCACATAACCGACGCCTACGTACGTCTGGCATCCCAATCGCGTGAAGAGGCGGAGCAATTCCTGATGGCATACACTCTAATGATCAACATCATGCCACACGGTGCCTGCACGCTCAACTGGGGGCTCGATCCCTGCCCCCACCATCTGGGTTGCTTTACTAAGGATGGCGACAAGAAGGGGCCTTGTGAGCATTTCTGCGTAGATAAAAGTGATCCTGTCGAGATCGAGGAACTCAAGCGTATCGCACGGGAGGTCGAGGTGACCTTGAGAAACCTTCCAGAGGAGTCACCCCAATATGACCACTACAATGGAATCGGCGAGAACCTTGCGATACTTTTAGAAAATTGTTGAGTAAGGGGGTACGGGATGAGCAAAGATAAACAGGTTAGAGGAGACGATCTCCGCGACAAAATAGAGGCGGGGATAAAAGAATTGGCTGCGGAGGCCAAAATCGCCAAAAAGAAATATGTTTACAATGCCACACAATTGGCAGCAAAAATCTGTACCACTCGTGCTACCCTTACCAAACATAATGATGTGGTTGACAAGGCATTAAAGGAACTTGCGGGCCAAAGGCGGGTGGAAAAAGGTGAAGGAGCGCTCCAGACATTGAGGGAGAAGGTAGAGCGCCTGGAATTGGAAGCCGAAAACATGAAGAAGGAGCTTGAGGTCCTCCGCAATCACCACGCTGAGATTTATCAAAAGGTATATTACAATGCGGGAGACCTCGAGCCGCTTGTCCGCCCGATAGTGGAAGAAGAAATGTTTGATGCTGACAGGTGTATACTTTGCCTGCACAAAATTGAGGAGATAGGTGAACCAGAAACCGTCGAACAGAAACCGAGAAAGGTAATCACGCTTCATCCACAGAAGGGCAAGGGCCGAAATCCAGGCAAATAGCGGATTTAGTTCGCTATCGCTGCGTTCTCTAGCGAATTTCTAGATCGGCAGTCCGAATATAGAAGGTATGTCATGGTCCCTGATAAACCCAAGCCTGGTATTTTGAAAGAGAAGATGAAGATTGCCGATGATATCGAAGATGAGATGCAACGAGTCCCAGTAATCGAGAAGTCAGAAGAAGCAAGCCTGACCGTCGAAGAACAAAATGAAATTATGGGGCAAGCCCTTCTGGATATTTTCAATATTTACATGACGTTCGATTACCCCAAAGCTGAGGATTTTGGCATGATTGCACAACGCACTTTGAAGAAGGTTGGTCGCATATAAATTGGTCGAAAGGCAGATCACAATGTAGCAGATTTGTAACGTTATCCTCTTGGAATGACCTTAATGCACCATTTATCTTCCATTATGAAGCAGCCTAGCGGCGGACGGTAACACGTTTGGTGTGGGTATAGGAACTGCAGGACCTTTTGCATGAGCTTCAGGATTGGCGCTACCGTACTGTGTCCTCGATTGTACCTTCTTGTTGGTATTTTTGTGCGTCCTTGATTCGAGGGTCTTTTTCTGACTTTTTATAGATATCGGAAATCTTATGCGCTAATTCTTTGAAAAGTAGATGTTTGTTGTCTAATTTTACATTTTGTTCTCTACCGTCATCTGTGCCAAAGGTCATTGTCTTACCATAATCATCAATAATGAATTGTTTAGTTATTTTGGCAGTTTTGTTGATGACGTCAAATGACACCCATTCAGCCATATATCTAAATGTCTCAGGATATTGTACACTGCCATTAGCTTTTATGAAGGTTATTACTTCATCTCTCGCAGATTTGCTCTTATAGCTGGTATAAAGAATTACCGAAAAGCTGCCTGTCTTATAATAGTCCTTATTGTAAACTACGTTATTAACAATAGAACCGTCAGTGATATAATACGACCTAGCTTTGTTGCTGTGTATCAGGATTGGCTTTTCCCATTGTCCGTCTATCCCTTTTAGTGCAATCGGGGCTGCGTCATTCCCAGGAACAATCTGCTGAACGATACTATTGATATCAATTCCAGAGGTTATATTTACTGCATAAGCGTTAGGGACCAAGGCTAGCATAACCGTCCCAAATGCCAGCAAAGTTAGTTTTCCCATATGGCCTCTATCTATTTTATTGGGCTTAAAAACCGCTTAACAATTAGTCACACAAGGATGATAAATAAAATCAGTTCATTCACTTAGAATAAGCTGACCTCCTATCTAGAGCATTGGCTTGTGTCTCTAATTGCTCACAGGGGTTCTTAAGTAGATGTTTAACTTTTTCAGGACTTTTAGCACCACCCTTTAATTTCTTGTAAACAGCCCAATTGTCTCTAATGGCGGACTTGTATTCAACTATTAATTGGCCATTTTCATACGCCTCAGCTAGGTCCTTAACTCCAGATTCTCTTTCTACTTCGCGAGCGTAGTTTTGGTTTACTCTACAATTCCTAAGCTGTAAATATGCTTCTATAATATTCTCCTGTGCGGAATATAGAGCAAACATATTAGATGCGTGGCATGTTTTTAGTTCAAAGTCCTTTTTCTCTATATCTCTCCTGTTATTATCCTCGGATTGCTGCTTTTCCATGTCTTCATGTATTTGCTTTTCCTTGGCATTTTGTTTTTCCTGCTCAACAAGTGCTACCCTGTTTGCTTCTTCTTGACGTCTCTCATTTTTATTAGCCACGCATTCTTTGATTTTATCTGAAACCGACCTCAGCTTTAGATTAATATCGTCAACCACACCCCTATCTATTGGTAGGTTATTCTGGTATGTACTGGATAACGTTTGCTGAACCCATAACCAGGAGCTGTTGTAGTATTGGATCGCAGCGTCACTATTATTATGTGATGATAATTCCACAAAATAGTCATACCTGGCATTGACTGTTTCGTAGAAATGGATGAACGATATCAATGATTGCCTAAATTCACACAATTGTTGATATTCGTTATCGTCGTTGACATCGTATTTATATGCATTTGTTTCCTCTTCGGCTTTATTGAATTGCTTTGCAAGAAGCAACTCGCTTACTCGACTTATGAATATCTTTTGCCAGTTTTTATTGTTGACTGTATCTGCTGATTTATCTGATAGGCTGAAAACAGATAATATCTTACTAAATGCAGCATCTACGTCATTTTCAGATTCTGCGTAACTTACTGAATGGTAATTTACCAAACAAACGCAAAAAATCAAAAACAATGTCTTCCGAATCACAGCCCCCTCCTATTTTTAACATTATTCCAAGGGCCTCTTCATTCCGAAGCCCGACCCATGAATGCACCATTTGGAAGTCATGTAGTCCAGGGACGGCATTATTACATAATTTTTATGTAATGTACATTTTAAAGATTCTAAGACCGCTTAAGCAGATACAGCATGGCTCGCACCTTCAGTGCCAAGGCCCGACGTTCCGGCCAGGCCCTCGAGGTCCTCTCGCCCAACCCTTGCCCGCATGTGATTCACGATAAACCTTTATATGCTGTGATTAATGTGGTATTGAGAATGTTGGTCCATGAGGTCCACTATTTATGCGATGTTGTAGGAAATCTCTGTCACCCTCAAATAAGGAGAAAACATGCGAGAGTTCAATCCGTCGTCAAAGCATCCGGATCGTGCTGTGCAGGCATGGCTCATTCTTGCCAATGCCGCTATGAACCGTCAAACGCTGACTTATGAAGGTTTGTCGCTATTGATGTACCGTAAAAAGGCGCAGGGAGTTCTCGACAGGATTCTCGGGCATATTGCCTTCTATTGTATCGACGAAGACCTTCCACCCCTTACCTCAATTGTGGTTGGGAAAAAGCGCGGGGCACCAGGTGCTGATATCCCCATTGACCCCACTGAGTACGACACTGCGCGTGAACGCGTTTATACGACTGACTGGTACAACATTTACCCGCCGAGCCCCGAAGAGCTCAGTGAAGCACTTGCCAACCACACATAACTACTTACTAGCAGAATGTTAGTGTCCGTCACGAGACGATCCATGAATAGGGAGGAGAAAAAACGATGAAAAACGACATGTTGTCTATGAAAGATAATGGCACCGCTGTATGCAGAATTTGCGAACTTCTTTTCGTACCGTCTGAACCAGATGATCAGGAGATGCATCGAAAGATTCACGCTGACTTGGCCCGTGGGGGGATGCCACGCCGGGTCAGAGATTTCTCAAAAGATTTTGGTTGGGCCGTGGCCCATAACGATGGCGGCATTGACCGGTTGAAGGGTAGCTTTGACCCAGAACTAGGCAAGCTGGTTGTCGCTTATTCATGGTGGAGCAGAGCCCGTTCTAATGGCGCCTCAGAAAAGGATTTCAACGCTTATATGGAGGCTCACATTAGGTTTGCCGATGCGCTCGTGTCGAATGATGCGAAGCAGATAGATGCAGCTGCAAGCGCAATCAAACCATGGGAGAAGTTTGCAGGCTGAGGTAAGATTTCAGGGGAATAGCGATGCCAACCATCATCAGCAAGAGATGCCCAAAGTGTTCAACTCTGTTAGAACGTACTCAAATAGGCTGCGATATCGGCGATCCAGTTCTTGAGTGTTGGAACTGCAAGACCTATTGCATAGACAGGCACAAGAGCGAATGGGATATAATGGGCAATTACAGGAAGATAGAATTGCTCACCTACCGCGGGATGATCGCTAGCATCTACGGCGCGGTCATAGGGACGGTTCCAGTTCTGGCAATATGCTGTTTCTTCGGGGAAAACAAGATTTTCGGCCCGGACAAGGCGGCACTGCTCATCCCGGCATTCTTTCTCGCCATAGGCCTCGGCATCTCTTTCAAGATCAATATCAGGACTCTGCAGGCAGACATCATTAAATCTAGAAACAGATTGAAGATTAAAAGTTATCAGGACAAACTGAAAAGGGCGGGATTATTGTCCTAATGCACGAGCTGTATCAAGCGTATCCTTGCCAGCAGGCCGTACAAGGCAAAGTATGGAGGTATAAAATGAGGTGTTTGGATAGGTTAAAATTTGCGTGCACCATTTTTTTGTTACTAGCTTCAAATACTGCGCAAGCTATTGACGATTGCACGCCATACATAGGGAAGTTTTTCTGGGTAACAGGCTATTCTAGAAATCTAGTTGATAGAATGGATGGTGAAGCTAGAGTCAAGATATTTCCGAATGGCGATGCATTGAATTTTAAAGTCACTAGATGCATTGAGCATGACTCAAGAATGCAGATATACGTACCTACAGCCGAAGTTGGGTTGCCTGATGCTTCAATATCATATCTAGATTCATTTCGCTTATCCTACCAAAAGCCAAACATAAATACATCAAATTGCGAAATTCCGGACAAGGACCAATATGTATTCACCTATAATCCGTTGGAATCCGAGCAGAAATGCAAAGATGCCAAAGCAGCGCAACTAACTGAAAAGTTTAAAAAGTACTTAGATATGTTCATGGTTAATAAAATTATCCCTGGTACTAAGGTCTGGGTTCAAATACCGATTGTTTTAAATGACGGCTCGTATTTGCCAGCTTTCACACAGGCTGTTTTTAAAGGCATCAGTACATCATATGACGATAATGCAGAAATAATAGGGATCAAGCTACTATGCAATGGAGTCGAAATCGAGCCAACACAATATGCCGTTAAATTAGCACGATATGGATGCCGTATATAAGAAGAAATGGAACCTTAAAACTATCAAAGCTATCAAGGAGCGCAAAATAGTACTCGGCATGTCTAAAGAACAAGTGACAATGGCATGGGGTGAACCACAAGCCATTCACAAAACAACTGTTAAATGGGGCACGCACGAGCAGTGGGTGTACCGTAGTAATGGGCAATACGTCTATTTTGAAAACGGAAAAATGACTTCATACCAAGATTGACATGTGGACATGCAATATATTCGGCTGCAGCATCAATGAGGTAGTCGATACTCAAAGCCAGCCATCTAATTAAGCAATATGTCAATTTCCCTAGTTTCACTACCTCTAAGATATTCAATTCTAACATTTTTGCCATAATAATTTTTTATATTACTAGAAAGGTCTGCTGTGTCAACGATATCTTTGCCATTAAATTTCAATAAAATGTCTCCAGTAAGAATATTGGCATTAAAGGCTGGAGAGTTTTTAACTACCATTGTAACTATTGCACCTTTGTTCCGTTGCAACTCATGCTTAACATCGTCTGGTAAATCTTTAGAGGCAACTCCAAAATGTATAACAGGAATTTTAGCCCAATACGTTGCGAGATAGTTATATCGATTTATTGTATATGGGATATTGTATGATGTGTACCCACCTGGTATAACAGTAGACGTTGTGCCATTGTACCTTGTGTTTCCGTAGTAATTTAAAGAACCACCATTGCCATACACTGCCCCGTTACTGTTTATATTTCCAGAGCTATTAGATATTATAGTTTGATTAGGATTTTGCATTGAATAGGTATAACTGCCAGATACCGAGTTAATATAATTTGCATAATATATAAGAAATTCAGCTCCTTTATCTTTTGCAACTCTTACGGCATCTTCAACAGGGCCTTTCGGGCCATCGAATGAAGAATAACCTAATAGCATATTGCCATTTTCAAACATGTTCTTATTGTCTATTTCTGGAGTTGTACCGTTAATTGCCTTAGGTTCACCTGTGTAGAATTCTACATAGGCTGTTCTGCCGCCAGGCACGCCAACAAGATTGTCATGGTAAAACGTGGAGTATTGGTTGCAGCACCCCTGCAAACCAGCTATAACCAACATTAATGCACCATATATTATCCTATTCATATTGCCCCCTTAAATTTGTATAGATTCCATTGCTTGC
>Ga0316221_1001950_pt1 | contig 19777 bp, 28 predicted proteins | sample TBH18007metaG_FD_206003 | JGI IMG/M metagenome (GOLD analysis project Ga0316221, IMG submission 206003) | Freshwater microbial communities from Trout Bog Lake, Wisconsin, USA - TBH18007 | ecosystem: Environmental > Aquatic > Freshwater > Lake > Hypolimnion/Profundal zone | place: USA: Wisconsin... | reverse complement strand
CATTCAAGAATCTTACTCCAACTCTGCAATGGAATGGGGTACTCAAACTGAACCACAAGCAAGGGTAGCTTATGAGGTTAGAACCAATAATTTTGTCGATCAGCTCGCTTTCGTTGACCATCCTAGTATTGATTGGTTTGGTTGTAGCCCTGATGGGCTTGTGTCTGATAGGGGGCTTGTGGAAATTAAGTGTCCTAATAGCACAACTCATTGGGAATATTTTAAATTTAATAGACCGCCTCAAAAATACGTTATCCAAATGCAAGCGCAAATGGCTGTAACTAACAGAGATTGGTGTGACTTTATTAGCTTTGATCCAAGGATGCCTGAACGTAGCCAGTTGTTAATTGTGCGAGTTGACAGGGATGATGCTTTTATTGCTGAAATGGAAGAACAAATTAAGCAGTTTTTGAGTGAAGTAGAAGTGGAAGTAAATTTGATGAAGGGAAGTTAAATGGCTATTAAATGGTATGTAAAAGCTCCAGTTTCAGAATATGTAGCTCAAGATGGCACAAGCAAGAAACGCTATCAAACAGTTGGCATAGTGACAGAAACTAAAAAAGGTGACTTAATGTTGAAATTAGAAATGATTCCATTATTAGGTCTTAAAGAAGGCTCTTTTTGGGCATATCTCAATGTTCCAGAGGAGAAAACTGAAGGAAACCCCAAACCAGCTAACTTAGCTGATCTTGAATCTGATATTCCTTTTTAAGGAGCTTATATGAACGAACATATTTGGACTGCAAGTGGTACTGATATTACTTTGCGCTGGAGGAAGGCTGGATGGACTCCTCCATCAGAGATCCAATCCTACAAAGATAAATGGAAACATTATCAAGAGCTTCCATTGCGTTCTTTAGATGAGCAAGGCAAAATTGAGTATGAAAACACTCTTAAACTCAATAAAATCTTTAGGATTAAATAATGGCAACTAAATTAAAAGTTTTAGTTCCTGCTATCAAGGAAAAATCTGGAAAAGTCATTGTGGCTAAGTCAAAAGCTTATAGCCATGATGACCTTAAAAAGATGGTTGGCAAAGAAGCTAAACACGCAAAGCATGAATTTGAGCTTTCTAATGGAAGAATTGTGACTAGAAAAGTAGCTGCAAAAGTAGCTGAAAAAGCTGGTGAAGTTCCTAAATCTGTTGGAAAAAAGCTACATTCTCATGATTTGCGTAGAGCTGAAGGCATTAAAAAGAAAAAAATGTAATGGGCAACGATGAGGCCATGTTGTTTACAGGAGTCGTGATCCTTGGCTTTATTATTATTATTTTTTATTTAATCGGACAAAACAATGACAAGTGAACCAGTACCATTTGGGGGTATATTAAAAACCCCATCAGATGCTTGTGAAGAAGCATTTTTTACTTATTATCCTGATTTTTTTTATGAGGGATCTACAGCTCTTAATTTATGGATTCAAGCCTGGCAAGTAGCTTTAGACCATGTAGAAGATAAAAAGCCAGTAATTCAGCTTATATGAGAAAGAAAAAAATTCGAGTTACCTATGAAACTAGGTACAAAGAATTGCTTAAAGAGTATCAAGGTGTATTAGATAAAATGGGTAAACAAACTGTCAGAATTATTAAGCTTCAAAAGTTAATTCGAGAGGCCCATGAAATCATGATGAAGCATATGGAATATAAAGAGTAACCCTCTTAAGGGCAGTTAAGCCGACCTTCAAGGATGTCAAAGTGTATAGTTTTTCGGCTTTCTTATACACATATACATTAATATGTATAGAAAACGACCAAATTGATGCCCTACTTTTTTTGTGGATGCGCTTTATTTATAGGCAAAGATTCATGCTTTTTAAGCTCTCGCTTAACTTCTACAAGGCCATGTCTAAGTTGCATGAACTCTTTATCTTCTTTCTTTTGTTGAGATTTTGATTCAATCTCCATGTTTTTTGTATTCATATTAAGCCCCTAAAATATCCATAGCCTTATGGATTTTATTGATTCGGTCATCTAAGCCTACAGTACCACCATTAATGCGCTTAGTCATGGTTGTCCAATCTTCATTGTCAGCCAAAGAATTTAAACCTTTTTTGTTCCAAAACCAGCCAGCCGACATACAAGCCCATATAGGCTCTAAAAGAAGCTCAGGATGCTCCGCAAAAGGTTGTCCTAGGGCATTGCCACAAGTAGTTACATTAGATCGCCCAGTAAGCTGAAAAATGCCTCTGCCATGAAACTTAAACCCATCGCCATCTTCAGTATTGCCAAGGTCGGCTCTACCGCCATAAACCTTATTGGCTAGTTTTTCAGGATTATTCGCATATTGATTAGCCACATCCATAGTAGGAAATCTGCTGAGCCAAACAGCCATAAGTCGATTAGCTGAGTAGGAAAGTCCTTCTTCAAGGGTTTTAAAGTTGTTGGACTCATGTTGTGCTTGTCCTATAAATGCAGCCTGTCGCTTTGGGGTATCAATGCCATATTTGGCAAAAGTATCATTTAAAGCCTGTAGCCATTTGGCATCAATACCAAGGGCTTGTAATTGTTCATTTGTCATTTACTAATGTTTCCACCTACAGGATAAATTGCGCCTACTGGAGCTTGAGTAAATGCTGTTTCACCTGGTTTTACATGGTCGCTATTCCAAGGGCTTTCCATAATTGGGCCATAACAAGAAGCCAACTTTGTACCATTAACTTTTTTCGTTTGAATATCACAAGGAAAACTCCACATATTACTCATGCCTGTTGTAGGTGTTGTGCCTACAGTAAATGACCTAAATTGAGCTGCTGTAGGTGTCCAATTAGGTGCTTGTGGGTAATTAGTTACAGGAGGAACTCCAAATAATGACCAAACTTTTCCAGGTTTACTATCACAAGAACCATTCATTAAATCCATATTGGCAACAGCAGCACCAGTAAGAATGGGGCAAACTGCCATACCTTCTTTAAATACTTTACCATTAACAGTTATGCTTTTGCCTGTAGGAGTTGTGCTTGATGCAGCGCATAAAGCATATTCTCCATGACAAATTGCTAAAGTATGAGCTTGTGTATTAAAACTAAACAAAACTAATAAAAGTAATAATTTTTTCATTTTTTATTCCAAAGTTCAAATAGGCTTTTAACTTTTTCTTCTAAAACACCAATACGAACATCCATCTTAGCTAAGGCAATAACTAAAGCCACAAATCCTATAACCATAGGCCAAATCTTAGCCAAAACATCTACCATGTCCATTATTTAGTTACTTCATCATATTGTTTGTAACAAGCATCTAGGGCAGTTCTTATTTGGTCTGCTCTGGTAGCTTCCCTGACAAGAAATTCTGCATCCTCGGCAAAAAGGGCTGCCCCAGTTCCGTTTTGTCCATTGCTGGATATTTGACTTGTCCTACTGGGCCTGCTGCGCAACTCGATAAGAGCATTAGCAAGCTGATTGTTAATAGCATTGATTTGAGCATCTTTATCTTTCCTTATTTGGTCTGTTGCATCTTGCATCCGATGTTCTTTTTCTTTGGCATTTTTAATTTCTTCAGCTTTATATTCTTCAAAAGCATTGTGCTCATATCTACCATAGCCAATTCCAGCCATAGCGATTACCGCCAAACCAATCATTAAATAAGAACTAATTGGTAGAGGAAACATCGTTTTCCTTTTGAGTTGCAGCTTTAGCTCCAATCATGACACCTGAACCGCCTAAAACTGTGCCAAAACCTACTCCAAGCTGTGAAAAATCTATGTCATGACCATGTAGAGCATGAATGATAGCAATAGCCAAGAAACCAAAGAGAGCAGCAACAGCACAAACACGAGCAGCACAATAAGTTTCATTATTGTCCTCTGTCAAAATGTCTTTAAATAATTTCATTTTTTGGTAGTAATAGTATCTGAACCTTTAGTAACTGTTACTTTATCGCCATCAACAGTTACCGACATAGGAGGCTCTTTATCGGCTAAATGATCTAATTTATCAATTAGGTTTTGAATAACAGTAAATTCAGGCTTTTCTTCTTTTTCAGTTGTGCCTGATACTGCGTTCATCATATTGATAATAGCCATAATTGCACCGCCAGCCATACCAATAACCGCAGCAATCTTAGCCGTATCTAAAAAAATGCTGGCTGCAACAGAAATAACAATAATAGCTGTAATGTAAGCAAGACCATGCTTGCCAATAGATCTACCAGCTACTTCTTTTGCTGAATCAAAGTTTTCATTTTCCATAATTATTTAGTTAAATAATGTTTAATTAAATCAATTACAAATTCTTTGCCAAACAAAACTGAAAATATCACTATATAAAGCATATATTCAATTTTTTGCATCCTTGCAATACCTTTAGCAAAAGACTCTTGAATATTGTCATAGCGTTCTGCACAAACAGCTTCATGAACTGATAATCTAGTATCAGTATGATGAACTGTATCTTCTATTGAATCCATTGTTAATTCCATTAGCTAAATAGTAAAGATAGATTTATTGTTGCCATTACTGTCATTGAGATGTTGGTTGCCCAGACAATAAGCCTCTTAAAGCTGTAGCTGGAATATTTTTAGCTCTTGATTCAAATACAGGCATTTCACCTAATCGCATCATATCGCCAAGTTTAGATATTTCATTTGATTTTAATTTTTGAGCAGCAATTTTTGCAGCATAAGAACCAGCCATTAAAGGTAGAGATGCAATATTTCCACCTCCTACATGAGCTGCTCCTGCGCTAACAAGTCCTAAAACACTATCAGGCGCAAATTTACCTACAAGAGCCAATGCTTTTTGTGGACTATTTCCTTTTGCAACATCAATAATTGCGCTTTGTTCTTCAGGGGTAAAAGTTCTCATTCTTCTAGGATTTGTAGCAAGCTGTTTCATTTGTTTTGTCAAAGAAGTGTTAATGTCTTTATCAAACTGAGCATTTTCAAACATATCATCAAAAATTTCAGCTTTTTTGAGTTTGCTATAAGTTTGACGAGCATCTTGCCAAATTTTTAATCCTTCAGGATTTCCACTAGTTAAATGCTCAGGTGGAGCACTTAATACATATTCATCAAAGTTGTCTTTTAAAATACTAGCAAGTCTGCGAGTTTCTGGATCTATGCTTTTTTGTTGAGTTTGAATCATTTTACGAATAGCTTGCAATCTATTAAAGTCTTTTGACTTTTCAGTTTCTTGCATTCTATTAAGAACACCTTTAATTCCTGCAAATCCTTCAGGTGTAAACCCTTCATTTTCTAATTCATGTTCAGCAACTTTCATTGCATCAGAAAATTTATAACTATTAAATCTAATATCAGAAGCCTCAGCTTGAGCATAAAGATTTTTAGCAGCTTGCGCCAACTCAGATTGTTTTGGAGCATTTAAAGCATTTTGTTTAATAGTAAATCCAAAAGGAGCTCCTACTAATGCTCCAGCACCCATCGCTAAATAAGGATTACCTGTTTTTTCATATACAGCTTGACCAGCAACAGCAGAAGGAATTGCAGCAGCAATTTGAGATTTAGGAGCAGCAGCAGCAGTTTCAGCAACACCCCTAATAAAAGGTGAAGCTGCTGTCGTTGCTAATTTAGTAACAGCAGGTAATTCAGCAACAGTACCGCCCATTGCTCCACCAGCAGTTTGAATCATTCTTTCTGGGCCTGTTTGTGCAACAGGAAGCCCAGCTTGAGTCATGTATTGCTGTGCAACATCACTTGGCATTTGAAGCTGAGGAATATTAGTGCCAGCAAAGCGATTGATGCCACCTGTAACAGCATTAATGCCAGTATTTAATACATCGCCAGCAGGAAGCGCAACAGAACCTATAAGAGCTCCTGGAGCTCCTCCTAGAACACTTCCTACAGCAGCACCAGTTACAGCAGGGGTAGCACCTCTGGCAAACAATCCAGCAGCTCTAGGTAAAGTCAAATTAGGTTTTGGCTGAAGCTCTGATTCAGGGATATTGGTGCTTCCTGGCAAAGATTCTGGATTTACAAAAAGCTTATTATTTTCAGCAAGATCTACACCTTCTAAAACTTTATCAAGATACTTTTCTGGATCTTTAGTTTTAAATCCGCCATAAGCTTTCATAGCTTTTACATAATCGCCACCATGTTCTTTATGCAGTTGGCTGATGTAATAATCCATTGCAGCTCTAGCTTCATCTTTATTAAATGGATTAAATTCCACTCCTTGTTTATGAAGCATAGCTACTGTTTCAGGCATAAATTGACCTAAACCCATAGCACCTGATGTAGGATTTACAGCAAGAGGATTACCAGAACTTTCAGTTTGAATGACATTTTCTAAAAGCTTTGTTGGAGTACCATAACTTTTTTTAGTATCAAATTTGTTAGATTCAGGAGGTGTATAACCCATAACCTGAACACCTGGCTTACCAGTTCCAGTTTTACTAGAACCAGGCAAAAGCTCAGGTGCTGATAATGAATCTGGATCAACAAAAACTAAAGCCATTATTTGCCCCTAGTAGCAAGATTATTAATAATTCGCAAATCTTCTTGAGCTTTTTTGTATCTTTCTGATTTTTCTCCACCAAGCTCTTTAGTAATTTGAGTTAATCCTTGTGGGTCTATACCAGCATTTCTTTTAGCATCAGCCAATCGAATAGAATCTAAATTTAAATTAGAGTTCCATTTTTGTTGATATTCATTAGCATACAAAGGATTTTTATTGCTAATTGTTTGAGATTGATCTACACCATGATTAAACATTTGAACACCATAAGCCAATGCTCTGTTATATCTTGAAGTATATTGAATGGCATCTGGATTCCAGGTAGTTTTACCTGCTGTTTGAACAGCTTGCTCAATTTGTTTTTGAGTTCCACCAGTACCACCTATTTTTCCAGCTCCATATGCAGGATTTTGGGACAGCAAATTGGTTTCATTAGTTAATACATGGCCTAAAATATCAAAGTTTGCTGCTGGATTTTTATAATTAAAATCAGGAATGCCAACATAATTACCTTTAAGGGCATTCCATAATTGAGAACCTTGTCCAGTATCAGTAACTTGTGATAATTGAATAGCTTGGTTTGCAGCAGATTCAATTTGAACAGCTTTACCAGCTTGTTCTCTTGATGTATTAACTAAGTTATTGCCAATTGTTAAATTTTCCGTAGTTTGTGGTGACAAAGCAGAAACAGCAGGTCTTTGTTGATTTGCTGGCATATTCATTTGCGCTGATGTAACACCACCTTGACCGCCACCACCTATAGCAGAACCGCCAACTTGACCACCACCGCCTACCAAATACTTTGTGCCTGGAGGTAAACCAGAATTGTCACCTGGTTGAGCAACTAGTTCTGTACCTGGTGTTAAACCTAATGCAGTTGGTGTGCCAGCTTGAGTTCCAGGTGCTTGAGCAGCCAACATAGGATTTCCTGTAGCCAAAGGTACAGTAACACCACCAATATTGGTTTGAGCAGCATTTGGGTAAAGCTTGTCTAATTGAGTGGTAGTGCCTGATGCAGCCATTAATCCTTGAGTTATTTTTGGAGAAATTTGAGTAGGATCATGAATTGCTTGAGTGTAATACTGCCCTAACATTCCCTTAATAACATCATCATGCAAGCCTTTATTTTTTAAAGTATCTGCAACTTCATCTAATGCTCTTAAAGCACCTTCTCTACCTTCAGGAGTATTTTGTGCTCTTTTAATTCTTGGGTCAGTTAATAATCTAGCTGCTTCATTTTGAGCAGCAATACCTTGGTCATTAGTAAAATTAAATTGCGCTTTTTCTGCTTCAGTAGTTGCTTTTCTAGCAGTAGATTGACCTAATTCAATTTCAGAAGGCAATAATGCTTTCTTTTTTTGCAGTTCTAAAGTTTTGCCTGAAATGTCAAGCATATCCGCAATAGTCAAAGGTTTTGGAGCATTTTGATTACCATAAATGCTTGCATCAATATTTTGACCTAGTGAAGGGACTGAAACTCCGCTTGTGCCAATTGCCATAAATATTCCTTAATTAACCTTAATTTACTATAAATGAATTGCCAGCAGTAGGAGTAAATGATCCACCAGGACTTGCTCCTTGAGCAATTTGCGATGGGGTATAACCACCTAAATTTTGATTATTTAAATTACTGTTATAGTTTTGCCCAATTTGGTTTGCTGTAGCATACCCAATACTTCCTAATGAATTTGCTGCGCTACCATAAATATTGCCTTGAGCAATTTGAGAAGCAGCTTGAGCATTAGCTGAACCAATCCCTAAGTTTGCAATATTGGTTGCAGTACCTAATTGAGCATTAGCAGATCCTGTAGAACCAGCTAAACCTAAATTAGCATTAGCTAAATCAATAGCTGCAATATTGCCTCTTTGAGTTTGAAAATTATTAAATGCGTTTTGATAAGCATTAGAAGCATAATCTTCGGCAAACTTGGTTCTAGCCATATTTGCATTAGAACCGCCACCGCCTACGTTTACGTTTTCGCTAGTAGCTCCCAATCCTTCATTTTTCATAAATTGATAATTTGGAGATAAATTAGAATACAAATCAGCAGCAGTAAACTGTTGATTAAAATAAGGATTATTAGCAGTAAGACTACTTAAAGGGGTTGTTCCATAATTTGCATATGGAGTAAATTGCTGAGAAGCAGTTTGACCAGCAGCTAATAAAGCTCCTTGATTTTGCGTTGCAGCATTAGCTTGAGTTTGTGCAGCACTTTGTTGTCCTTGCGAACTTAACAAAGCTCCACCCAAAATAGCTCCGCCTCCAATGACTGCTGCTGTTATTCCACCTGCCATAATGCTTCTCCCTAATCACTAAAACCGAGATTATTAGCTAATAACATTTTAATGCCATTAGCAAGTTTTTCGGTATCTTTTTGTTCAGTTTTAACTTCTAAAGCCATGCGATTAGACATTAATCCACATTCAGGAATAATGTATAACCTATCTTCTATTGTTGCTATATCGGTACAATCATCTGGATTTTCATAAATATCAATCCAAATTAATTCTTCTTCAAATACTCGCCCAACTCGCTTAATTCCTGCTGGAGCATCAAATTCCAAAGGAGCTGTCAAAGTCTTAATTTCATCGCCTATATTTACAGCTATTGTGCCTTTTTCAAGCTTTACTTTATATGGCGTTTTATGTTCTGCTCCAACAATGACCGACCAAGGAGGAGCAATCATTGTGCGAATATATTTACCAGGTTCAAAATCATGCAAAAATTTAACATCGGCTTGAGGCATCTGTAAAAGAGCCTCTTGAAGTCGTTCTACTTTTTCCCTTAATTGAATTACTGGAAGGGATTGTTTTTCAATTAATTGAGTATTCAAAACTGGCCTCCTCCGATTCCTAATAAGGCAGTTAAACTTGTAAATACGCCTGTAGATGGGGTTATATCTCCAATAGGAGTGTTATTAATATCCCCACCATTAACAATAATATAGTTTACTGTTTGACTAACTGTATTAGGGTTTTGAAGCCAAATAAGCCATTCCCTAGCTGGCCTTTGAGTTAAAGGATCTAGAAAAGGGCTTTGCGGATACTTAACATTGGTATTAATTGGCCCAGTAGCCATTAGTTTTCTCCACCTTCAGCCTTTAGGTTAGCGGAAACAATAACGGCTTTAATTGGATCGGAAACGGCTACTTCAAAAATTCTATCTCTTGACCAGCCTAATCTGCGCCAAATAGCACGATTATTATATTTGCCGATTTTACCAATAGATACCCAATGCTCATTAGACCATGTAGAACCACCATCAGATGACCAACGAAGCATAGCTTGTGGATCATAGCCAACACCACCTAAATATCCATCTGTGGTTAAATTATTGCCATCTTCAGTAATTAAATACAAGCCATTTTCAGTTATCAAATCTTCAATAATGTAGCTTGGATTTGTTGATAAACCTACTCCTGGCTGAAACTGAATCTGCATTTCAGCAAAATATTCTCTTTGAAGGTCTGTAACTAAATGAGGGCATCTACGCAATCTACGGATGGTATTGCCATCTTCTGTATAAACTTCATTATCAAGCTGGTAAATCTTGCCGTTTTCGTAATCGCCTACTAAATAGACATTTCCAAAAAAAGCGCCACAATTTGAACGATGACGATGGTATCCAGATACAGGATTCCAAGAAAGCCATTTATGCCAAACTTTAGTGGTTAAGTCATAAACCCAAGTTAAATCAATAGAAGGAAATACGACCACATACATTTCATGGCCTTCTAAACGATAGGTATAAGATTTAGCATCGTCAATCTTTTGATTCATCAAAGATTGTTCAACGGCATGATTTGACAATCTGACAAAAGTATAGCCTTGCACCGCACCAATAATGCCTTGACCACGAGCATCTTGAGAAACAAACATAAGCTGTTCTTCAAACTGATATACGCTGTTTACCGCAGCGCATCCATGTTGCATCATAGTGCCTGAAATACGGCTAAATGGGAAAGTCGTTAATCCTTGAATTTGACTTCCAACATCTACCCAAACTTCAGTAGTTTGCGATCCAAATAAGTAAACTTGCCTATGATCAGCAACTACCGCTACGATAGGATCAGGCTCACCATCCTTTGTGCCGTAATAAGCATTAGTGGAATAAGGTGAAGAAATATCAGTTGCAGCCCAGTTATTAGTGCCAGGTTCGTTGTAAATGTTATAGTTGTCGATTACGTCAACAGTTGTAGCACCCTGCCAAGGGCCATCTGTAGAAGCTAATTGAGTAAATACATTGGTGGATGGCACATAAAAATAACGATTAGGGCCATCGACAATATAAGCAAAAATGCCGTCTTGCGGATCTCGATTGTAGGAAATCTGACAGTTTCCGCTTGTAGTGCTTAAAGTTCCAATTTGAGTAACTGTATAAGACAAATCAATCTTATAAACCCCACTATCACAAACCGCAATCATAATAAATGGATTTGTTCCAAATAAAGGCTGCATTGCTCTTACTTCACTTCCAGGAAGCTGTGCTACTGTTACAAGACCTGGAGTTGGATATAAAGCTGTTGCGCCCCTAGTTCCTTGACCTTTATTAGGATCAATTTCTAGGTAAAAGTTAATACATTCCTGATCATCTTGATAGATGGAAGGAGCTTCATAAGAAGGGCCAACAAAGCCAAAATCTGCCATATTAGTAAGATGGATACCATTTAGAAGCAGTTGCATCAAAAGTCATAATTAATGCTTTTCCTACTACTGCTGTTGATGCTAAAGCAATATTTCCTGCTGTTGTTGTAGTAAAAATACCAGTAGGAATTAAAGTAATTTGACCGCCAGCAGCAGAAATTGGAGTAGGCGCAGTAATTGTGTTTATTGCCGTTGTTCCTGAAATAAAAACAATAGAAGTAGTGGGAGCAATAGTTGTAGCACTTGCAATAGTTGGTGCTGCTGCTGAAGTTGCTATTAATCCTGAATACTTTAAGCCAGCAAAAGTAGGCAAAGTTGCAAAAACCAAAGAGCCTGATCCAGTTTCATCAGTAACCGCAGCAGCTAAATTAGCACTTGTTGGAGTTGCCAAAAATGTTGCAATACCAGAACCAAAACCTGATATTCCTGAAGCGACAGGCAAGCCTGTGCAGTTTGTCAAAGTTCCGCTTTGAGGAGCTCCCAATTTAGGGGTTACTAAAGTTGAATTAGTAAATAAAGCTGCATTAGTTAATTGTGAAGTAACTCCGCTTTGAACAATAGGAATTAAATCAGCAGTTGTAGCCGTTGGAGCAACTGGAAGTTGGGATATAGCAATATTTGTCATAATTTATCTTTATCTAAAAAAGCCACCACTTAAAATCCATCCAGCATCTTTAGCTCTGCCAACAAGCATAGAATCTGGATAACTAGCAGCAGCAATCGGCCTCATATTGTTGCGTTTGATAGTGGATTTGGATTGAGCTGCATAAGCATTAATCATCGCTATTTGCGTTGCAGAGGCTTTGCCATACATTGGCATCAATCGTTCTGCCAAATTCCATCTAAGAGCCATTGAATATCCCTGTGGAAGCACAATATCGTCATACAAGGTTTCATAGTTGCTAAAAATGGTAGATGAGAACATATGCATCTCACCTTGGGCTGGATTAGGCCATACGAATAGGTTTCCAGATTCAGCATTTGGATTGTAATAAAGGGCTTTAGGCCAAGGGCCATTCAAAGTCTTTAAACCAATTTGATTGTAGTTATCCAAAGACAAGACGGCAACTTGATAGTCTAAGCCACCATTTTGAATAGGCGCACCATTGGAATTGGTATTAATACGAACATAAGCCTGATCAATAAACAATGGCTTTTGATAGTAAGCAGTAATAAGCTGAGAAGTAACTGGAGTTGGATAAACAACATTTAGCTTATAAGTACCAACTTCATTGACCTGACCACCAGCACCAGTAATAAATTCAACAATCTTAGTTCCAGCAATAATTCCTGTACCTTTTAAAGTTTGGCCTTGAGCAACTGCGCCTGTAGAAAGACCAGTTACAGTCAAAATATCGCCAGTAATAGAGCCTGTAAAACTAGCTCCAATATAGTTTGCAGTAGATGGAGTAGGGCCAATAGTGTATTGAACCTGACCGCTAATCAATGGAAATATGATTTCTGTAGTGTTAAACACCATCATATCTTCGTTTGACCATTGATCAATCAGGTCATTAAGCATATCAAAAGCATCTTGAGCTGCATCAGCCGTTGGAACTTCTCCAGCTTCTAATGCGCCAATATCTTTTAATGCTCTGCTAATAATATCTAATGGCTTTGTCATTGTGTAAACTCCACAATATCTCCAACATTTAAACCGCTTACAAATGTAACTGTGGTGGAATTTGTTTCGTTATAGTTTAATGTAATAACTTGTTTACTGCCGTTTACATATACTTTTAAGTTGTTTGTTCCGACCACATAAGCAAATGGTACTGTTATAACTGTTTGTCCTTGAGTAGCAGTAACATATCCTTCGCCACCTGATCCAGTACCATTAATATTGTCATAAGTAGCAATTAAGACATTGTTAGCATCATTAACTACAAATTTATAAGAATAGCCAATAGTTAACCAAATTTCGCCTGTAGGAACTCTTCCAGAGGCATTTAAAACAATAGGATTTGGCTGGGGAATATTTCCTAATGCGCTTGTATATGTTGCCAGTTGAGTTGATGTTCCTGCTGCGTATGTATAAATAAGACCACCAGCAAGGGGTACACCATTATTGTCAAATAACTGTGCGCCAGCTCCATAAACAGGGGAAAGATTGACTGCCATATTAAAGCTCCTAATTAGGTATAAAAACTTGAGGAAGCCAAGGCGCAATAACAGTCTTTTCAGAATTGACCACATTCAACTGTTCCTCTAGTCTAGATTTTATAAGGTTTACTCCGTCTTTCATAGTTTCTTGTTCAATCCAAGAAACTACCATTTCTTCTGTAACTTGATCAAAAGGCACTTTAGCTTCTGTGCCGTTGAACCACCAATTACCTTCAGTTTCTACAATCTGATCTTGATCAGAAAGTTCCACTTTATATTTGGCATGAGTAATCAGGCCATCTTTGGCAGAAATATCAAGAATTGACCATGTATAGTTCATTTTATTTGCAACACTTCATATAAAGGTTGACGTTGTTCTTTAACTTCTTCTACAGTTGGGATTACAGGCAATTCATTGTCTGATAAAGTTTTTGTGCTTGGTTCTGCCATGATTTTTCCTTATTGTCCGTTATCGTGGACTGTAATAAACATTGTGTAAGTTCCTGCAGCAACAGCAGCCGTTGCTAAAAAACAAACAACACCTTGATATGGATAAGGTTGTTGGCTATTAGGACCACCACCATTTGAACCAGTACTATCTTCACAAGCATATTGCACAACCATTGGAGCAGCCCAAAAAGGTTCTACAGTTATTTTTGGATAATAATTTGTCATCAATGGATGGTAAAAAAATCCTAATTGAGTTGAGCCAGCAGCTAAACCTCCAGAAGGAATAGTGATAGATGCAGTAAATCTGTTACCCAAAACTGGATTTCCACCATTAAATGTAGAAATTGTATTTACAGCACTTGTTAATGGTACTGGTGTTTGTGTAGCTTCAATATAACCACCGCCACCACTTGCTATATTAAAAATACGATTGCCTACACCAAATAATTGATTTTTTGCATAAGCAGGAGTTGAAACAAATGCTAATTTATAAGTTCCCCCATTGCCTGTTCCAGTAATGTATGCATCCATACCATCAAAATAACCAAAACAATTTACATAAAAACGAGTTGGTGGAAGTTGATTTTGACCATGAATACCAACAGACCCTGTTATGTTTACCAAATCAATAGCAAATACATTAATTTGAGTATCATCCCAAGGAATGTTTAATCCAAGACTTCCACCATTTGTATCAAAAAATGTCACTCCATATAAACAATTAACAATAAAATTTCCATTAATTATGTTGCCTTGCATTAAAGTGCCAGATAAAGTTGTTGCCAAATAATCAAAAAGAACGCCACTATAAGTTACAGAAGAAATAGAAGTAAAATTGATTGTATTGTCAGCACAAGATTTATTAGTGTTATCAACTCTTAAAACAATACCTTCATCACCACCGCCTACTGAAGCAATGTAAATATTTGCCAAATTTGCGCCATACAAAACAAGACTTGCTTTGCCACCAGTAATTGAAGGAATATATTGATAGCCTTTATTCCAATTTCCACTAGTTAAAGTAAGCGCATCAAAAGTGTTGCCACTAGCTTGAATTACAGCATTTGCAGCGCAATTAAAACCACAATTAGGACCAGCAGTTAATCCAGCAGTTATTTTGTAATTTCCATCTGGAAAATAAATTGTTTTTGTACTTGCTGTTCCATAATCTAAGGCAGCCTGAATTGAAACAGTATCATCAGTTGTTCCATCTCCTGTTGCTCCAAAATCAAAAACTGAAATAAAATCAGATAATTTTTGATTAATTGGTCTATTTATTGCATTTGATGGAGCTGCTGTTCCATTTTTTAAATCAAATTTTGGAATTAATGTTGTCATTTTATGCTCCTGTGGCAGCTAAATTTGTTTCTGTATATGGTAAAGAAATAGCAATCAAGTCATCTATTGTTGATGCTTTTTCAATGTTTGCTCTATCGTTTTCTAGTTTTGCTTGCCAAGTTGCATCATCCAAAACATTTTTTACACCAGCTAAAGAATTTAATTGTCTTTTTTGAGCTTCTTTTAGAGCAGATTGATTATAAATATATAAATAGTATTCTTTAGCCTTAACAATATCAATAGTTATCTCAGATCCATTCCAAATCCATGCATCATGAAAATTGTGATAGTTTTCAGGAATTGATAAATAATCAACAATGGAAACATCAGTAGCAATAGATGGAATATCTTTTTCCTTGACTACTTCAATGTCAACTTCACCAGTAGGGGTACATAAAAATACTGATGTAATTCCATTATTTGTTAGGTTATATAAAATGACTTGTGACATTTAGTTGCCTATCTAAAAAATGACATATAAAGAATGTTTGGGTTTGCACTTGCGCCATTTTCGTAAACGCCTACATTTACTCCAGAAGTGCTTGGTGAGTTAATATTAAAATCTACGTTTGAAGTAGAAGTTGATTGCCAGCTATTTGCTTGTGCCGCATAGTTGGCATCTGGCATTGCTGTTGTAAAGTTAACAGTATATGACCCTGCGCCACCTCTTGTTACAGAGCTAATATTAAATGAGCCGTTAATTACACCAGTAGTACCAGTATAATTAATCCAGGCACGACAAAATGCTGCTGGCTTTGGAGATTGGCTTGGAACCATTGCAGAAAAATTACCTAATCCATCAACGCCAAAATACTCAGTATCAGCCCCTGAACTAGCATTTACGTTACCAACGCTTAAAATTTTGTTCTCAGTTGCAGCCCATTGAGTTCTTACTTGTAGGCCATATTTTGTAACCGCATTTGATGGGTTATAAAAAGATGCCACATAATAGCTTGGATTAGGGGGTAAATAAGTTGCTGAACCATTTTGAATGGTTAATAAAGCAGTAGGACTTGCTGTTCCAATCCCTAAACGATGATTAGTGCCATCCCAAAAGAAATTGGCATTATCTTGGCTGTAAACTCCTGAGGCTCCTGCATAAACAACAGAACCAGTAGTAAAAGCAGTTGCTGTTCCAGTACCACCATTTCCAACTGGTAAAGTACCTGAAACATGAGTTGTAAGGCCAATCTTTCCCCATGAAGGTGCTGTTGAAACACCGCCTGATATAAGAGCATTTCCAGTAGCTACATCAGCCAATTTAGCTAAAGTTGTAGTGGTATCAGCATATAAAAGATCTCCAACAGCAAAAGAAGTTAATCCTGTTCCTCCAGCAGTAGCTGGTCTTACTTTCCATCCAATGACCTGAACAGAACCACCAGAATCTTTATAAAAAAGCTTTCCATCAGCAATATTGATTGCTAATTCAGATCCAGTAGCATTATTTAATAAATTACTAGCACTAGGAGCATTTCCTCCTGTAGAGCTTGAATATATTAATAAGGGGGTAAATCCTGTTTGTGCCATCTAGAAAGCTCCTCCGCCAACTCCACCAGTAGCGTTAAATACTCCTGTGGATGGTATAAATGATAATTTAGTCGATGTAGTCTTAACAGGCAAGTTTCCTGTATTTGCAGTAACCCATGTTAAATAAACAGAAGAACTTGTTGCGGAATCGTCTGTAATTCCTACGTTTGTTGCATTTGTAGCTGTTGTTGCAGTTCCTGCGTTACCACTAATTGATCCTGTAATTGTGCTTGCAAAAGTCCAAACACCAGTTGTTCCATTTACTGTTGCAGCATCAGTTGCGCCATTATTTACAACAAAATGAATAGAACTTGCGTTTAAAGTACCCAATACTAAGTCAGAACTAGCAGATTGAACATAAACAGCGTTTGCTAAATTCATTGAACCAGTTCCTGTAAAACCTGAACTGTTCATACCAAAATCGCCATAATAAGTACTTGCTGTGCCTAAATTGTTACTTACAACAAAGTCTGCAGATGCACTTGTGCCACTATTGGTGTTTTGTACAAGGACTTGATTATAGCTATTAGTGCTTGAAGTAAATGAAGCCAAAATGCTTGTATCTGTATATCCAAGTGTTCCATAGCTAAATGCGCCAGCAGATAATGATCCAGTAATTGATTGGTTGGCAATATAAGCACCAGTTGTTACTGTCGTTGGCAAGCTAAGGGTTACTGCTCCAGTAGAAGCTGAAGCAACGATTTGATTGGTTGTTCCTGTAATTGAGCTTACACCGCTAGAAGCAGTAGCATTAATAGTAATTGCAGCAGAGCCGTTATAAGTAGTTCCTGAGCTAAAACTAATGCCTGTTCCAGCCGTCAAATTAAATAAACTTCCACCTAACGCAACTCCTGAAATAGTGCTATTTGTTAATGCTGAATTAGGAATTGATGTTAATCCTGCTCCTGAACCACTAAAACCAGTTGCACTTAAAACACCTGTATTAGGTACAAAACTTAACTTTGTAGAACTAGTTGTTTGAGGTAAATTTCCTGTTGTTGTAGAAACAATAGTTGGATACCAAGTAGAAACAGAGCTTGTATTGTCGGTAATTGCAGTATTTGTGGCATTTGTAGCTGTTGTAGCTGTTGTTGCACTTGCAGCAGAACCGCTAATATTGACAGCTAATGAAGTAATTGATCCGCTTGCTGCGTTTAAAACTACAGCAGTTGTTCCAATATAAAGCGTTGAATTGCCTAAAACTGTACTAGGAATAGTTCCTGATAAATTGCCAGCAGTAAGGTTAGTTAAACTTGCGCCTGATCCACTAAATCCTGTGGCTGTAAGAACACCAGTAAAAGGATTGAACTGGTACTTAGTAGAACTTGTATATTCTGTTGTAAGGTTTCCAGTTGTTTGATTAGCGAACAAAGGATAACGAGTTGCATTTGTAGTGGTGTCATCTGTAACAGTCGCATATGAGGTTGGAGTAGTCCACGCAAAGCCACCGCCAGTTGTATAACTTAAAACTGTATTGTTGCTGGGAGCAGTAATGAATGATGTTGCTCCTGCGCCTGTTTGATAAGCAATTTGATTAGCCAATCCACCAGCCAAATTAGTCGCAGTTGTAGCTGTTGAGGCAGATCCTACTGATAAAGTGGATTGAGCTACATATTGAGGGGCAGTTGCGCCAGCCGTCAATACATAATTTGAAGTGCCTAAAGCCAAGAATGTAGTAGTTCCTGAAGCCGATTGATAAGGCAATGCACCAACAGCTCCACCAGCTATGTTTGTTGCAGTAGTGGCTAAAGTGGCAGTTGCTACAGCTCCACTAACAATAGAACCCAAAATTGAGGTAATCCAAGTGGGGTTTGAATAGCTTCCGTTTGTATATACACCATTGGTTACTGTCGCAGCATTTCCTGTAATGCCAATATTCCAAGTTCCACTTGCGCCTGTTCCTGTTGTAGAAGGTGCGCCAATAGTGTTATAGGAAACAGTTAAAGCAGATCCACCATTAAAAGTTGATCCTGATGCACCGCCAGCACCACCATTATTGAATGTAACGCTATTAGTTACACTTCCTGCCGATGTTGCAGTTGCAGCATTTCCACCAATATTTAATGAAGTAGCTGTGCCAGTTAATCCTGTACCAGGGCCAATAAACTGCGTAGTCGCAGTAATTGTTGTTCCTCTAACAGTAGAAGCCGTTGTTGCGCCTACAGTAGTTCCATCAATAGAACCGCCTATAACTGCTATAGCATTGGCATTTTGCGTTGACATTGTGCCAAGACCGCTAACTTGAGTATTCGCAATGGCGATTGAGGTATTTGTAACGCTAGTAATTTGACCACTTGCATTGGTTACAAATACAGGAACTGCGCTTGAAGATCCGTATGTTCCAGCAGTTCCAACTGGAGTAATACTAAAAGTATTGGAACTAAGGGATAAGCCTGTGCCAGCATAATAAGTATTTGTGCCTGAAAATTGAACCCAAGGCATTGCAGTTACATTAATTGTGCCTGTTGAAGATGCAACACAAACCCATCCTGTGTCTTGTTGACCACCATTTAGAATAACTGTATAAGCCCCTGGAACTTCAGACCATACATCCATATCAACGGCACGAGTCCATGCGCTTGCAGATGCTACATAAATGCCGTTATATTGGCTAGAAGATTGGTTTTTAACGAGAACTCGATCTCCAGCTAGGGTAGTGTACCCATCTATTAATTGAAGCCCTGACAGCGTTATAGGGGCTGTTGTAGCGCATTGACAAGCAGCTTTAGGGCCAAGACCTTGAGCTACTGTATCAACATAAAATTTATTTGCTATATCTATAGCATTTACAGGCGTTGTTGAAATTTGCCCTGTAGTCGCACTAATATTAGTAAAAACCCCAGTAGAAGGGCTTGTATTTCCGATTGGACTGCTATTTAAAGTCGAATTGGTAATGGTTAACCCTGATTGAACAGGATTGGATGTTGCGTAGAAAGGCTGACCCTGACCTATAAATGTTTGAAAATTGCCATAAACATCAAAATAAGCCTGAACTGGCAGTAGATTTTGATCTACTGTTGAAGAAGGGCCAGCCATAATACTCCTTAATAAGCTATTGCATTAACTAAAACAATATCACCAGCAGACATTGGAGCAGCAGCTCCAGTTGTTACAGAATAGCTAGTAAATGTTACTGATGTTGCTGAACTTGCAGTTAATTGCAAAAACAAAGTGCTACCACTTGTTACATCTGCTGCAAAAGCTAACCAGCCATTTACCGCAGTTGGCAAGGTAATTGAACCAGCAGAAGAACCACCAGTTCCCACTACAACTTTAAATACAAATGTAGAAACAGCAGTAATGGTTGC
>Ga0316221_1001937_pt1 | contig 19951 bp, 18 predicted proteins | sample TBH18007metaG_FD_206003 | JGI IMG/M metagenome (GOLD analysis project Ga0316221, IMG submission 206003) | Freshwater microbial communities from Trout Bog Lake, Wisconsin, USA - TBH18007 | ecosystem: Environmental > Aquatic > Freshwater > Lake > Hypolimnion/Profundal zone | place: USA: Wisconsin... | reverse complement strand
CACGTGCATCACGAGCGCCTTGCCGACGCCATGCGCCCGTTCCGTCGGCGTCACGCACACGTCGTGGATGTAAAGGTGGTGCCCGCGAGCGCGCGCACAGGGAACGTCGTTCATATGGGGCGGCCATGTGGGGTCGTCGATGAGGCGCACGAGCGCGTAGCCCACCACTTCGTCCTCCTCTTCCGCCACCCACGAGAGGTCGAAGGCGAGGATGGCGGAGACGCAATGTTCGGACTCGTGAAGGGCAGAAGGGTACGACGCGCATCCGATGGCGCACACAGCGCGCGCGTCGGTGAGATTGGCGCGTCGAAACCTCATCTACTTTGGTGCGGGAGAAAGTCTTTGTATAAAACTTTTCCCTAAAAAGAAACGTGGATGGAAGGATTCGAACCTTCGCGGTCAAAGACCATCGCCTTAGCAGGGCGACCTCGTAGCCACTGGAGCACACCCACGCCCACCCCTACGCCCCATTTAAAATCGCGGAGACGCGCTCGACGAGATGCGCGACGTAGGCGTCGTACATGGTCACACCGAGGCTCAGCTTGAAGATGGGATGGATGTGGTGGGTGACCATAAAATCGACGTCGCCCGTGCCTTGGAGCGCATGGTGAAGGTGTTGCACGAGGATGGCCAAGGGCTGGGGCAGCGCCTTCGTCGCGAGCAGGATGGCTTGGCACGCGCGCCACCCTCGGCGCAAACAGGCGACGGCATTCGGGGCGGTGGTCGAAACGGGCGTGGGCGCCACGGGCGCCAGGGCAAGGGGGGTGTACAACCACGGCTCTTTTCCGGGGACCGCGACGTTGACGAGCAATTGGGTGGACACGTCGATGTGCACGGCCTCCACGGTTCCGACGACGTTGGGGCGCAACGGCCCCGATTTCGCGTCCAAGTAAGCGTCGATGGTGGCGTAGTCTGCCACCACCGTCACGGGGGCGCCGACGCGGAATACTTGGTCGACTCTGTCGGTGAACCGGGGGGCCGGTTGGAGCCATTCGATCTCGTCCGACGACGGCTCGCGTCCCAGGAGCGCGACGAGCTTCCGCGCGATGTGGCGCTGTTTGATGGTGATGGAATGGATGACGACGTCCTTTGTGATGCACGCGGAGGTGAACTTGTTCCGTTCCCGCGCGGCCACGCGTTGGACGAACCCGCGCGCGTAGAGCGTGGCGGTGAGGCTGGCGTCGGCAACGCGCTTGCGACGCTGCTCGCGCTCGCGCGTCACGTCGAGCGGCACCCCGTCCTTCGAGGACGCGTCTTCGTCGCCGGGCTCCGTGTCCGGCCACCACCGGGGCACCTCCTCGTAGGGGGCCTCGTCGCGCGCGGCGTTCGGCTTCAGCAAAAAGTAACCGTGCTCGTACAGCGCCCGCTCCTCCAGGACCCACGCGTCGGGCGTGGCGTTCTTGTACAGCATGCGTGCGACGCACCGCGCGCGAAGCGTTGACTCGGAGGGCACCTCCATGCCCTCGATCGCGTCGAGGAGGGACTCGATCCCGGGGAGGGACGGGACGGGGACCGGCGTCTCCGCCGCTCGGACGCGCGGATTGGCCCACGGCATGCGCAGCTCTTTCATGACGAGGTGCATCGTTTCGACGAGGAAGGCTTCGTAGGGCGCGTGCAGATCGCGGTGGTGGCGCATGAATCCGAAGCCCCTGTGGAAGCCGGGACAGTACGCCGCCCCCATTTCGCGCGCATGCAGGTGGAGCGCGCGAAAGACGGGATACGGGGTGGTGTCGATGCACGCGAGCGTGTACCCCATGAGCAGGAGCTGCGGCGCCAGCGCGCGCGCGTGCTCGAGCGCGGCGGCCGAGGGCTCGTACGGCGTCTCGCCGAAGATGCTGAGGGAGTCGGTGGAAGTCACGCGGATGCCGCTCGTTTGCTCGGTGATGGGGAGCAGCATGTGCTCCAACACGAACGCCGGCGGTTTGCGCAGCATCTTGGCGAGGCGCTCCCGCGCGCCCCTAAGCTTCGCTTGGAGGAAAGCGCGGACGCGCGGTATGCGTCCCACCAGATCAATGGACTCCTTGAGGATGCTCAGCTCCTTCGCCACCGCGCCGCTCGCGTGGGCGCTCGCGCGCAACGCGCGCTCGGCCGCCGCGAGCTTCGGTTGGTCGGCGTCCCGCGCGCGGTGGATGGCGTCGAGCCGGGCCTGCCGCCGCGCCCGGCAGAACGCGAGTCGGCGCTCGTAGGCCTTGCGTTCCTCGAGCTCGAGGGGGAGCTCGTTCGATGCCACGCGCGCGCACGTCAGCTCGTGGGTGTGATTGGGCTGCAGGCAATCGTGGCAGAACTCGTGCTTGCACCGCGGGCACACGATGGACACGCACCCGTCGACGCGGACGTACGGCACGAAGCACCGCGGGCAGAAACGGACGACCGGCGACGCGGACGCGGATGTGAGGTCGGCCAGCTCCGGCAGCGCCGGAACGGCGTCGTCGAAGGCGAACAGGTCGCCAGCCGGTTCCTCCGGCGGCGCCGGTTCCTCCGGCGGCGTCGCCATCGCGTCGATGGCGCATTCCTCCGCGTACCACATGGGCGGGTTTTCTCCGTCGAACAGGACCTTGAGGGCGATGCGCAAAGACTCGTTTTTCATGGGCATCTCGAGGTAGTCGTGCATGGCGGTGTGCAGCGTCGCGCACTCGACGTCGGGGTGGGGGAGACGGCGGCAGGCGTGGCAGAACGCGGTGCCGCACGCGTCGCACGTGACGGCGCCGCGGGCGGTGGCCGACAGCACGTACGCGGTGCACCCGGGCGCCGGGCACGCCGCGTAGGCCAGGGGCAGCGCGAACTTCCCTTCCTCCACCCCCACCCCCTCGACGAGGCCGGCGCACCCCTCGAAGGGGCACGAGTACGGCAGTGTCTTTCCCTGAGCCGCGTACGACGCGGCCATGCGCGCCAGGCACTCGGCGTGGCATCGGTGGCCGCACGCGCCCACCTCGTGGTCGCCCGGGTCGCCGCACAGAATGCACGCGTCGCTTTGCTCCTCGCTGCGCGCCACGGCGGGCGCCCTCCAGCCGCCGGGCGTTGACACCGCGAGGCGCGGGTTCGCGCGCATCGCCGCGAGCACGTGGTGCGGGTCGCACCCATGGCGCTCGGCGAGGTCGGCCACGCGCGCGCGAAAGTGGTCCATCGCGAGCTCGGCGCTCGCAAACGTCTGGTCCGGCGGCCGCGACGCCGCGCGGCTGAAGAAGGCCCCCATCGGGCGGGTGGGCGGGTGGGAAATGGGTTACGTTTACTCGAGCAGCAACGACACGGCCATGCGGACGGGGTTGGCCGGGGCCAGATCGCGGACGCCGACCGACCGCACGACCCCCTTCGACAGCGCGAAGCTCACGGTGTCGCCCACGCGACACGACGCGCTGAAGCACCGCCCCGGCGCCATGAACAGGCGCAGGTAGACGGCGTGGATGGATTCCGTGGGGAGGGAGGCGGGCGCGTCCCACCCTTCCTCGTCGGCCAACGCGTCCCACCCGCGCACGCGCACGTCGACGACGCACGGGTTGTCGGTGCGCACGCGCGGCAGCACGCGGATGAACTGCATCTTGGTCGGGTCCACCATGAACAGCATGTCGCCGTTGCGCGTGGCGCCGTGGCCGTCCCGCCACCGCACCTCGGTGGAGAAGTCGACGTCGAGGCCCACCGCGACCATGCGCGTGGCGTCGCCGTGCGCGTTGACGAGGTGGAACCACAGCGCGTTGCGCGGGACGCGCTGGCTGCACATGGCGCAGCGCAGCGGCCGGTGCTCGCACCCCCACTCGTGCGCGGGACGCAGCACGTGGCTGACGCTCGCCGGGCACCCCGGGTGGACGCACCGCTCTTGGCGCATCGCGCACACGGCCGCGTGCGCGGCGTCGCCGGCGTCGACGAGGACGCCGCACTCGCACATCGTGTGGCGCGGCCGGTGCGTGCACACTCCCTCTTCGAGGACGAGGTGGTCGCATTCCGCGCCGGCGCACTTGCGCACGCTCGGGATCGCGAGCTGCAGCAGCTCCAGCAGCGCGCGATTCGGGACGGGTGCGGGCAGGAGGGCGCCGCGGCACAGAGGGCACGACGTGAGGCGCGCGGCGCACGCCGCGCACGTGGCGTGGCCCGCGAAGCACACCACGTGCGGTGGTTTCAGCGCCAAGCACGTGGGGCACTCGACGAGCGCCAGCATGCGCTCCATTCTCTTTCGCAGGCATATTTTTCCGGTCGCGCCCGACGGGATAAGGCGGCCACGCAGACCGAACGAAGCGAATGGACGCGGTGTACGCATGCGCGAATCAGGCGGCCCCGCGGTGGCGGGAGCCCGTCCGTCGGCTGCAGCTCCTCGTGGATGAGCTCGTCGACGTCGATCCCGCGATCGACGCCCTGCGATCGATCGATGCCCCTGCGTGCGAGACGCTCCACCTCGCCCAGCGCGAGGAGTCGGCGTCGATTCCGACCAAAACCCAGATCGATCGGTTCGCGGCGGCGGCGGCCCCCTTGGCGGGGGAGGAGCTCATCTGCACGAACGTCACGTACGCGGTGGCCATGGCGCGACACGCGGGCGCGTCGGTGAAGGCGTTCACGCTGATTTACGACGCCGGCCTGCTCGCGGCGCTGGAACCGCGCCTAGAAGGGCCCGTGAAGCTGACCCTGTTCGTGGTGACGCCGATGGACGAGGAGGACGTCGCGGCGCTGGAGCGCATGGTCGAGCGCGACCGGCTGTCGACGCTGGAGCTGTGGTCGTTGCGCACGCCGAACGTCACACGCGTGCCCTTCGTGCTGCGCGTGCCGACGCTCGTGCTGGGCACGGTGGCGCTGGACGACGCCGTCGCCCTGTTCGCCGAGGCGACGCCCAACGCGGGGCTGCAGGAGCTGCGGATCCAGCTGAACGCGTGGTCCGCGGACGAGGCAGGCGCGCGCATGGAGGCGCTGGGGACGTCGCTGGGCCGGTGGCCGTCCCTGGCCCTCGTGACGGTGACCGCGCCCCTCCACCAAGAGACCCACCTTCGGGCGGAGGATTACGCGCGGTTTGCGGCGGCGCTGCGCTCGAACGGCCGCACGGCCGTGTACGTGCCGCCGACGAACGTGCCCCCACCGACGTTGGCGACGCGGTGGCTAAAACGGATGGCGGGGGTCGCGCGCTGGCTACTCTTTTGACGCGGTCAAGCCCATCTCGACGTCTCCCTGGCCGGGAGGGGGCGGTTTGGATATTGGGTAGCTCGGGTTCGGGAACCACGTCGCCGTCACGCTGGCGATGATCGGAAGGTACACGTTGGTGTCGCCCTTGCCCGAGGCCAGCATGCCAATGCTCAACGCGATGAGCGCGGTGGACACGGCGGCCTGCATGGCAAAAATCGCCAACGGCGTCATCGCGCCGATCGCTACTGAGACGCTTGAAAATAAATCACATGTCTTCGGTGACATCCAGTGGATTTTTGCCAAAAATCAATGTTTTTCGGAGGGTGTTGCACGTTTTCGGAGGGTGTTGCACGAGGATTCGAGCCGTGTACGCGTCTTCTGACTCACCGTCGCCACGTTCTCATCGGAGGGTGTTGCACGAGGGCGCGCAAGACAATGCCGAGGATTCGAGCCGTGTACACGTCTTCTAACTCGCCGTCGCGACGATGGAGCGGGCGCAGGAACTTGACTATGGCGGCGGTTTCGATGGAGCGCACGAGGTCCACGTTTTGTGTGAGGGCCACTGTGTGGAGACGGTCTTCGAGCGCGATCAGCGTGCGTCGGGTGTTGACTTGGACATGATGGGTTGCCCTAAAGATGCATGTGTAAACCCAAAACCATGACATGCGTTGGACATGCGAATCGTGAATAGGATTCACACGATTACTTTTACGGAAGATGAGGTTGATCCAATTGGAAATTAAATTATTATCAATTAATTTGTTGAAATCGAAGGTGACGTCACCCGTGGATTTGCACAAAGTCCCTGCGTCGAACAAAATCAATAAGAAGTCATCCCTTTTATTGACTGTAAATTGAGGTGGTGGTACCAGTTTTTGAAAAGGTTTGGCGAGGTAGGTAAGGAGGACGGTGCTGGCCTTGCGCAGGACGGACCGTCCGAGCGTAGTCTCGAGGTGGCGGTGCAGGTCTCGCGCATCCATAGTGAGACGTTCGTTCGCGTGTGCGAATCCCTTTTTTATTGAAAAAAACATGTGGAGAAATTAGGCCTCCTTCGTGGCCGCGCGCAGCGCGATGCCGAGGGCCTTGACCTGGGCGTGCGCGAGGGGGCGCGAATGCACGCCCGACACGAGGAGGATGTGCATGCGCACGCGCGCCTCGTGCGCGAAGGTGCACAGGAGCCGCAGGGCGAGCTGCGAGACGTCGCGAGCCGGGTCCTCGCTCTCGCTCTCGCTCTCATCGTGCGCATCGCGCGCGTCGTGCGTGCCCACGTACGACATGTTGTCCTCGGCCAGCTCCAGCGACACGTGCACGTACGCCTCGTCCTGGATGGCGGCGGTGGATCCGAGGCGGCGCAGGCGCCGGCGGTCGGTGCGCGCGTAGCCGACGGCGGAGAGGAACGAGAGGCCCAGCACCTCGCCGACGAAGGCGGCGTGGTTGGCGGCGTCAAGCGGGTCGCGCTCCTCCTGTACGAATCCGGGCACGCCGGCGTTGAAGGACGCGATGACGTCGAAGCCGCTGTGGACGGCGAGCGTGGTCAACATGTCGTCGAGGAAGGCGTCGCCGACGGTGCCGACGAAGCGGCTGCTACCGTCGAGCGCGAGCGAGATTGCGAGCGCGTTCTTGTTCGCGTTTTCCGTGCGCTTCGCGTGGCCGACCCGCACGCGCTCCCGCTCCCAATCGACGGCGATGGGCGTGACGTCGATGGACGGCTCGTCCGCGAGTGTGCGGCGACGCGCCGCGACGGGACGTGGCAACGCCTTCCCCTTCTTGGCCTTGGCGACCGCGCGCGGGACGACCGTCACGGGCACCACGGGAACGGGCACGGCGAACATCATGGCGGCGTGGTGGGGAATGGGCGGTCCTGCAAGACTTAAATCATTTTTTTCTAGCCCAAGAGCTCGCCGATGATGCGCGTGATTTTTTTCAAGCGGCGCATGTGGCGTCGTATCCGTCGCGACGTGGGGTCGGGATCGACCGCGGCGGCGAGGGCAGGCAAGGCGTCCGTGATCACGTCGTTGGAGATGTCGAATTCGGCGCGGAGCAAGTCGACGTCGTCGACGTCGAAGGCGAAGCGTGCGAGGTCGAGGAGGGACATTTTATGCGTTTACGTTGTACGATTTATTAAAAAATATAATTTTAAGGCTTCATTCTTCGAACACCATGGACGCGCTGTTGGCACGAATGAACCTTTCTTCCGAAGATCGCGAAGCGATTGTCGCTCAACAAAAGAGAGAGCTTGCTGCGCTCGCCGCCCAGAAGGAGACGGAGCTGAAGGAACTCGTCGCCCAGAAGGAGACGGAGCTGAAGGACCTCGTCGCCCAGAAGGACGACGCTATCACGGAACTGCAGCGCAAAAATCAGCGCCTCGAGTGCGAACACATCGCGCGCGCGTTTGCATCCCGTATGCGCGTGCCTAGCTATTGCCGTCAAAGCTCTCATTCATTAATCTCACTCCTGTGACGCGCAGGACGCAGGTGCCGGACCCGGACATCGCATCGCGCCCGCTGCTGCAAGCGGCGGCGCCACCGAACGGGCCCACCCCGTACATTCCGGGCGAGATCTAACACGTCATGATGTAGATGGACCCGGTGTTGGCGAAGCCGTTGAACGTCGACGACGCCGCCACCGTGTAGGCCCCGAACTTCTCGACGAAGAGCCACTCGCCCAGCGCGAGCTCCGGAAGCAACACGCACTCGGAGATCATGTCGATGGAGTCGCACGTGTTGCCGAAGAGCTTGGACTTGAACTTCGTGCCGTTGCGCTCGTTGAAGGGGCAAATCATCGGCGCGGCGTGGTCAAAGAAGAGGCAGTTGAAGCTGCCGTACACGCTGTCATTGAGGTAGTAGCTGATCTCGCGCTCGCCGTCGACGTTGCGCTTCTCCTTTTTGTTGATCACGTTCACCACGAGGGTGTGGGAGCTCGCGACCATGTAGCGCCCGGGCTCCGCGATGACGCGCAAGTTCGGCACGTCCTCGAAGTGGTCGTGGAGAGAGCTCTTGACGACGCCGGCGATGGCCTCGAAGGTGATGGGTTCGGCTGCGCCTTCCGGCTTCGCGGCGACGTCCCCCTCCTCCTCGGGCGGAAACCCGCCGCCGATGTCGAGCAACGTGAGCGTGAAGCCGTGGTCGACGCCGATGTCAAACGCGGTCCGCGCGGACGCGATGGCCTCGGCGTACCGCTCGACGTGCCGACACCCGGAGCCGATGTGGAAGGACACGCCGACCACGTTGAGCTTGAGGGCGGCGGCGATGGCGAACAGCGACTTGACCTCGTCGGGCGCGGCGCCGAACTTGCTCCCGAAGCGGCACACGGAGCCGGCGTCGTTGACGAGGATGCGCAGCACCAGGTTGGCGTTGGGGTGGTAGAGCTTGATCTTGTAGAGCTCGTGGTCCGAGTCGAACGTCAGCAGGTCGACGTCGTTGCCGCGCGCGTACTTGATCTGCCCCGACGCCTTGCACGGGTTGGCGTAGATGATCTTGGACGGGTCGACGCCGGCGGCGATGGCCGCAGCGATCTCGTTCTTGGACGCGCAATCCGCCCCGCACCCCAGCCCCGCGAGCACGCGCATCACGAGCGAGTTGGGATTGCACTTGACGGCGTAAAACACCTCGACGTCGGGCAGCAGCTCCGCCCATCGCCGGTACTGGCGGATGACCTTGCCGATGTCCACGATGTAGAAGGGGTCCTCCGACACGTTGTGCTCCAGAATGGCGTTGATGATGTCAAACACGCAATCGTCCTTCTTGAAGATGCGCAGCCCGTTGTCGCGGATGAGCGCGGAGAGGTCCACCCCCTCCCCGAACAGCTCGCCTGGGATGGCGGAGGAATCCATGGGTGGCCGTAGATACATTGGGTTTAAGTTAGCCGCGAGCAGATGCAGGGTTGTAGCGTTTATATTTCGTTACATCTTGTCAACACCCTTCTTATTTTTAAATAAAATGAACATATTTTTTTTAAAGCTAAAGAGTATCGTTTGAGGGTAAGTAAATTGCTATTTTTTTACGTGAACTTGCTCCGTTCTCTGGAGTTGACGCGCATCCGCGTGCAGGTAGTTTGACTCGCGCACGAACACGTCGCACGCCCGGACGACGCGTTCACAACTAATAAAATATTACTACTTTTCTCGGAGCGTGACGTCGGGCAACCGGGCGGCGAGTCTGTCCTTGACGGTGCGAAAATAGCTCGTGCGTTGGTGCATGAAAGGGGCGCTCAGGGTGACGGATCGCAGCGCGGGAAGCCGCGCGAGTGCATCAACGAGCAGCGAGACCATGTGGTGGAGTTGCGCCCGGATTCGTGCATCGGATATGTGGAGGGATACGTCGCGCAACACGGGCGCGGTGGCGGCGCTGAGCATGGAGGTTTGGAGACGCAGGGGCAACCCGTATAAGTGCAGGCGTTCCAGCGCAAACGCGTCGGCCAAAAGGGGACAGGGTCCGCTTTCCCAATTCCTCACATCCCATATCGTGGCCGAGGAAAACTCAAATTCCACGACGCCGAGACCCAGGACGCGTCCGAGCGGCGCGCCCGGGTTTCGTGGCCGTTGAATTGGTTGCTCCTCGAAGATTCTGATTGACAGCAAGGTGGGGACGGCTCCATGCGCGACAAATTCGCGCTCGAGGGCGGCATAGCTGTGCGGGTGATTTATCAGCGACACCTTGTGCATCCGCTGCGGGAAAACGGGCCATGCGTCAAACGGACCGTTCACCTCCGTGGTGTCAAGGGCGATGCGGCAGAGCGCGCGCACGACGCGCATCCGCAAGGCGTCATCGTCCACCGTGGTCCACAAGGCGACCGTGAGATGGTGCACACGGAAGCCGGAGTCGGCGGCGCGCTCCAGCGCAACGGCCGCTTCCTCAATGTCATTCATCCCATTGTAGAACTTGACGGTGGCGCTTTCCACGCGCCTCCCGGCGAAACGACGAAGTGCGTCCCAGCACGAGGTGCCGGCGTCCGCGTCAAAGAAGCGGAACGGAAACTGCAACGAAAAGAAATCGAGAAAGGTCACGCGCGGCTCGGCGAGGACGGCCACCGTGGCGTCAGTCTGTGAGTCGACGCCATACCGGAGGGCGTAGTAGCATATGTCGCGGCACGTGAAGGTGGCCTGGGGAAACGCTGCGACCAAAGCGGCGAACGTGGATGCGTCCAACAGGGGACGTTCGTTGTTGACGTAAAAGACGAACTCGAGCCGCCGCACGTGGCGGAGCAGCGCTGCGTCTTCGCGCGCGAGGGCGAGGACGGAGTGCACGCGCCAGGCGCCCACGAGGATCACGGCGCCCGCCTCCGCGGTGCGTGCCGCGCGCAGACGCGCGGCAAGTCCCGCGACGTTGAGGTTCTCGGCGGCCGTCGGTGGCGCGCACACGAGGCACACGGCGCGCCGCCCCCAGCGCCCGGTCCGCGCGACCGCGGCAAGCTCCTGCACCGACAGTGAGGCGTGCGACACGATGGCCTGGGCCAAGGGCGCCGGGAGGTCCAGAAGCGCGAAGGGCGCGGGAGGCTCGGCCATTACACGGTTTCCCAAATAAAATGGGACAGTAAATTTAATGTAAATTCCATTACATTTATAAAATCAGATTGTAATTTTTCCCAAAATATCGCCCAACAAAATTTATGAACGTAAAAAATCTCATGTTGTCGACGATGATTAAAATTTACAAAACTAAAACATGAGTATTTTGCAGTGCGCATTAGTGTCCCATTTTATTTTAAACACCGCTGTAAATCCCGCAGAGAGTGTCGGGTTACATTTTCAATTTGAGCTCACGCAACACTGGCACGCACACATCTTTGCGTGCCAAATTGGTACGTATTTACGTGAACTTGGAGAGCTTGCACGCCCCATATCCGCCCGTGGGGTCGGCCGCGGCCTCGTCGGTCGTCGGCGCGCACCCGGCGAGGAACGCGCGCAGGTAGTCCGACTCGCGCACGAACACCTCGCACGCCTCGTCGAGCACCCAGGCCCGGACGACGCGCCGGGTCGGCGGTAGGACGGGCTCGAGCAGGCGCACCACGGCCTCGCACTCGGCGGTGCGGTGGTGCACGCCGTAGCCGGTGCCGCAGAGCGCGATCTCGAGCGGGTTGGCGCGGGGGTCGAGCGCGAAGGGGTCGGCGCCGAGGACGAGCAGCGCGGCGACGAGCCCCTCGTCGCGCGCCTCGAGCGCCGCGAGCAGCAGCGTGGTGGCCTCTTCGCCGACGTTGTCCCACGCGTGCGTCACGTAGTCGACGGGCACGCGGGCCTCGGCCAGGAAACGCCCCACATCGGCGAGGTAGAACGCGCGCATCACGCCCTGCATGACGAGCGCTGCGTCCTCGGCGTTTCCCTGTCGCGCTGCGAGCGCGCGGCCCACCTCCTCGGACGCCACGCTTTTGCCGGCGGCGACGAGCGCGAACTGGCGCTCGGCTTCGAACTTTTCGGCACGCGCGCGCAGGAACGCGACGTGCTGCGGCGAGTCGCGTCCCTCGATCTCGCACGACGCGAGGAAGTCGCGCAGGTACGGCGACAGGGCCACGTAGAGCTCGCATATGTCGTCGAGCACGCTCTGGTCCAGCACGCACGGGTGCGTGAGGTGCGGCGCCAGGACGCGCAGCGTGGCCTCGCACGCATCGACGCCCCTGGGGCTGTTGTAGGCGTAACAGTTGTGCCCCGTCAACAGGATGAGCAGGGGGTCCTGGTGTGGCACCCGGTAGGGATCGGCGCCGAGCGCGAGCAGCTGCGCGACGATGGCTGTTTCGCGGAACTCGAGACACGAGTTGAGCAGCGTCGTCATCCCGCCGCCGTCGCTCGGCCACGCGTCGGACACCAGGTTCACGTCGAAGCCCGCCTCCGTCACGAACGGCCGCAGGTCGGTGGGAAAGCCGCAGAGGCTGCTCTTGCTCGTGGTCAGGATGACCGCGACGTGATCCGGGCGCGCCTTCGCGAGACGCAACAGGTCGGCTTCCGTCTCGCACCGCCCGGCTTCGTATTCCAAGACCATGGTGGTCAAAAATGAGCCTTACACGGTTTCCCAAATAAAATGGGACAGTAAATTTAATGTAAATTCCATTACATTTATAAAATCAGATTGTAATTTTTCCCAAAATATCGCCCAACAAAATTTATGAACGTAAAAAATCTCATGTTGTCGACGATGATTAAAATTTACAAAACTAAAACATGAGTATTTTGCAGTGCGCATTAGTGTCCCATTTTATTTTAAACACCGCTGTATGATTTTGTGTACGCGACTTGGGTGGAACGCAGTTTGAAGGTAATGTCATCGGAGGGGTGCGCATTGTGCACGGCCATGGATAGGATCACGGCGCGCCCCCGCTTGGGGCGCACGTGGAAGCCGGTGGGTCGGTCGTGGTCGCACAAAAACACGCGAAGGACGTAGTCGTCGCGGTGGGCGCCCGCGGTGACCCCCGCGAGCCCGCACGGACGCGCCCAACGCACGAACGCGCTCAAGCGGTCACGCACGAACATGGTCGTGCGCAAATCACGCTCGCCTCCCTTGGCGACGAGGCGCGCGCATTCGGCGTCCTCGAACATGGCGTCGAGCAGGCACACCCCGTCGGCGATCCACACGACGTCGTGAAGGCGTCGCGTCACCGCCTGCACCCCGAACGCGTCGGCCTCTTCGACGTCCATGCATCGCCCCATGCGGGACGGGTGCCATGCGTATTCCATGAGCTCGCGCTTGATCGCGAGCGCACGGCGACGGGTGCGCTTGTGCGCCGCGTGGACGACGGTTCGCGTGAGGTCGGGCAGGAGAAAGGTCGTGCTCGCTCGTTGTTGAAAGTAGGAGATCTCTCCGCGTCCGCACATGGAGTGCACGAAGTACACACAATGCGTGTCGTCCACGGGGTGGAATACGGCAGCCATGGACAACGACCCATAGCACGAGGCGTACACGGTGTGGAAACGCAGCTGACGTCGCGTGGTCATGGTCACGGGGCTCCACCAGAAGGCGCACGTCGGGATGCCGGTGCGCCCGTGAAGCGCGAACGTGAGGTGCCCCGGTTTTAGGGCGAGGTCGTACGTGTATCCCATGATGTCCATCGTGACGGCCTCTTCGCCGGGCTCGTCCGCGGCCAGCGCGATCCCTATCAGGATGTCGCCGCGCCTCGGAAGGTCGTGTTTGCGCCCTTCGCGAAAGGCGGTGTCGGTGGAGGGGACGACGTCAAAGCGGAGCGTGCTCGAGCGCGTGTCGTTGAACCAGTCATAGTCCTGTACGTTCTGTTTGACGTCCTCCCAGAACGCCTCCACGATGTTCATGGAAGGTGGATCGTGCGCGAGTGTGACACACTGTAGGCCAGGGTTGGGCAGCGTAGGCTACTTAAACTGTTGCGACGGTTGTTCAGTCAATGGAGTGCGTATTGTGCCACGCGAAGGCCGACGGGGGTTATACGGCGCCCTGTGGCCATGCATTTCACCCGAAGTGCATCTCAAGTCATGTCGCGCGCGTGTGCGACACCGAGTTTAAGTCGCGCTCGACCCTCACGTGCCCGACATGCGACGCGGAGTTGCTGAGCGCGGAGGAGGAGGGCGTGAAGGATGTTCGAGAGGAGGATTATCACACGTGCTGCCGCGGAATGTTTATGCCTCCTGGGTGCGAAGACGACTACGACGCGGCGCGGTGGTCGCGCATGTGCGATCTTCGAAACCTGTTTGAGGACCTGTTAGATCCGCAACGCGTGGTCACGCGCGCGTATTTTGCTCGCAAGGAGCAGGCGAAGCGTGCCCTGGTGGCCGAACTGGACCGCGCGACCCCGCAGCGCGTCGAGGATCGACGGCAACACATGCTTGCGATGAGCTACAACTACATGCGAATTATCGGGGGCCTTGGGGGCTTGAGCTACAATCGTGGTCCATCCACGGACGAAGTGGCCGGCGACTACTACGACGACCTGGGAGGCGGCCACTTCACGTACACGAAGGACGAGCGATGGGTGCGCGTGGACTAGGTTCATAAAAAATACTTCAGATCACTTAAGGCGCCCAATAAATACACGAAAAAAGACAATGGTGGCGAAAGAATCGCACCAATGAATATGTTAACCCTTTCGTGCCCACGACAAAATAACGCTTTTACATCTGCTGTGGAGCGCGCTTAAAAATAATAATTGGGGTCGAATTCGACCATGGTGGGCACGAAAGGGTTAATACGCCATATAGCCTAAAATTTACTTGCGTGCAGTTTTTAGACTGTGCCAAAAAGTTTTGGGTTAGGTGTTCAGACTTCATGGCCTCTTCGTCCTCCTCCGTTCCGTCGGCCGAAAACACGCCCGTGCCAAAGGAGGAAGAAGAAGAGTGTCCGCTGTGCACCACGCCCGTGGCGAAATACAACAAGCCGTTTGTGTGCCCCACCTGCCGATACAAGTGTTGCTATGTGTGTTTCGTAAATAACTGCGCGCGGCTTTGCCCCGTGTGCGAACTGCAGCAAGATTTGCCACAAGCGCGAATGTGCCTACCTGAGCGGCACATGCAAATGTGCTACGATTGCTTCGAAAACTGGCGGCACGACTGCAGCGCGTTCGTATCGGACGAGGAACCCTAAGGTGTCGGTGGTCGCGCGGATTCCGCCAGCTGGCGCTTGAGCTGCTCGTTTTCGATCTGCATCTTTTGTTTTTCGATGACTTCCCCTAGAAGTGCACTGACGTGTTCCTTCTCCTTTCGCTCCATCTCCAGCGCGTGCTGCAGGTCCTTGACGAGCGCCTGCTGGCGCTGCGCCTCCAGACGCACGCGCCCGGAGAACAGCTCGCCGCACTGGGCGACGTACTTGCCGAGGCAGGCGTGCTCGGTGGGCGTGGCCACGATGAGCTCGCGTCGCTCGTCGTAGTCGATGCGCTTGCTGAGCCCCATGCCGAGGAAGAGCTCGCGCAGCATCGCCTCCGCCTCGGTGAGCCGGTCGGGGTCGATGGCCGCCCAGTTGGTGAGGCGCAGCTCCCTGCCGTAGTCGCGCTGGTGCTCGGCGGCGCGGCGCCCCAGGTCGTCGGTCCGCCCGTACTTGAACACGAGGGCGTCGTCGGGGAGCGCGGCGTCGAGGCCCATCGTCGCGCGCAGGTCGCGGACCTTGCCGAGCGCGAACAGGTAGATCGCGGCCGTGGTCGTGCCCATGCCCAGCACCTGGCGCACCACGCCCACGCTGACGCCAAGCAGGCCCGCCGCCGCGTCCTGACGCTGCGTCGACGAGCCCATCTGCGCCGCGAAGAGCAGGGCGATGGCCCATCGCTGGAAGCGCTCCGCCGCCAGGCTGCGGCTCACCATGAGAACGCGCACCATGCCCAAGTAGGTCAAAAACCCACGTTTTACACCCCGGACATTGTCCGGGGTACCCTCGGCGTAAAAGTACATGTAATGCATAGGTGTTTCGTACCGCGTGTGTTCCTTCGCCAAGGTGTTCATGAGGTCGGGAAGGTCGAACGCGCGCGCCACGTCCGCGACCTTGAAGAAGATGCGGTCGAAGTGGCGCTCGCCGCGCGTCTCGATGTCGAGCGGCTTGCCTTGGGCGTCCTGGAAACGCTCGGCGTCGGTGAGCGCGAGCACGGGCGGGGCCGCCGGACACGCCTCGTTTTCCGCCGGCTCCTTCGCCATGCCGGGCACGTGGGCGCGCACCCACGCCTCCGACAGCAGCAGCTTGCCCTGGACGTACGCCATCGAGCACGGCTTCCACCCATGCTTGATCGAGTGCGACGCGAAGTGGTAGGAGCCCGGAAGGATCTTCTTGTGCTCGACGAACTTGCGGTTCGTCGCGCTTCCGGCAAAAAACTCGGGGTGGGCCGCGCGCAGGTCGTCGGCCTTGAAGACGCTTAGCGAACCGAAGAGAAAAGGTTCCATGGTTCACACATACTTTATAGGTCCCGCCTGGCCTTAAGTTCATTTGCATTCCCCTCCCCTCCCCCTCCCGATGGCCGACATCGCGTTTCACGACGCAGCGGATGCCGCCGCGTGGGCGAAGGCGACGCCCGAGGATCGCGGAGACCTGTTCAACCTCGGTCGGAGGCTGTGGGAGCGACGTCACGAGGTGTTGGTGGACGACGCGTTGGGCGAGGCGACGCGCACCGCGGACGCGCGCGTGCGCACCGCGACGGAGGAGGGCGATCGCCTTCGCCATGAGCTGAAATTCGACCTGGCCGAGGCGTTGCGTGACGCGGGCATGCGCAAAGCGGAGATCCAGCACCTCCGCGAGGAGCTTCAGGTGCGCGGAAGGGGCCGTTGCCTTTCGCCTCGCTCGTAGTGCTCATTCACTTTCTCTTCGTGTTCTCCCTTCAGCGCGAGCGCGCGTCTGCCACGGCGAAAACCAACGCGTTGCGCGACGAGTGGGAGCAGCAACGTCGGGCGTCCGAGGACAAAGTGCGCGCCGAGATGCGCGAGCAGCGTCGCACGGAGGAGGAGAACGCGCGTCGAGCGCATCGCGCGGCGGTAGAGGAGGAGCACAAGAAGGTGACGAAGGCGGAGGACGCGCTACGTCAAGCGCAGTGGGAATTCGACGCCTTGACGAAGAATGCGGCGATGGACCTTGCGGCGGCGGTCGCGTCCGAGCGGAAGAAGTCGGCGGAAGCCATCGACGCGGAGCGCATGAAGGCCGCGACGTCGGAGTCGCTCCACGACGTTTTCAAGGTGAAGGCGGCGACGGAGCTCGAGGCATCTGTCGCGGCGGAGCGAAAGAAGGGGGAGGAGGAAGCGCGCGCGTTGAAGGAGGTGGCGCAGCAGGCACGCGCGCAATTGGCGGAAGCGGTCGCGGCCGCGACCGCGAACGCGCGCAAGGAGGTGGACGCGTTGAAGGAGGCGGCGCAGCGCGCGCTTCAGGCGGTCGAGACGGAGCGCCTTCAGGCGCACGCGCAGCAGCTGGAAGCGGTGGCGGCCGCCATCGCCAACGCGCGCAAGGAGGTGGACGCGTTGCAGAAGGAGGTGCGCGCGTCGAAGGAGGAGGCGCAGCGCGCGATTCAGGCGGTCGAGACGGAGCGCCTTCGGGCGCGCACCCAGCAGCTGGAAGCGGTGGCGGCCGCGACCGCGACGCTGCAGAAGGAGCTCAACCAGGTTCGCACGGAGGCGGACGTTCGCTGCCGCGAGGCGGTCGCCGCGGCGACGGAGGAGGCGGAAGAGGCCGCCAACGCCGCGCTCGACGCGATGACGGTGGAGCGCGACCGGCTGGCGGAGGAGAACCAGCGGGCGCACGTGTACCGGTACCGGCGCCTCCATGGCGCCGACGCGGGCGTCGGCGCCGCGGACAAGGGGCGCGCCGGCGAGGAGGTGGCCGCGGACATGATCGCGCGCGCCTTCCCCGGCTCGATCCTCGAGAACCGGGGCGCGACGGCCGCGAGCGGCGACCTGTGGTGGAAGCCGCCCGGGCGTTCGACGTACGTGCTGGTGGAGGTGAAGAACTACGCCACCGCGCTGCCGCTGAAGGAGGTGGAGAAGTTTGCGCGCGACGTAGAGGCGAACCGCGAGGCGATTTGCGGCGCGATGCTGGTGTGCTTTCGCTGCCCCTCCATCCCGACGTTGCCCAAGTCGCACGGGTATTCCGACATCGCCGGCGTGCCCGTCGCGTATGTATGCGCGGACGACGTCAACTCCACGGAAGACAACTTTGAGATGATCCTGCCGGCGTTTGTTCACACGCTGGGGTACGTGGACGACATACGCGACGCGAACCGCGCCGCCTTGAATGACCAGGGCGAACAACGCCAGAAGCTGTGCAAACGCTTCGACGACTTGGTGGCACGGGAGGAGGCGACGGTGAAAGCGGCGACCGACGCGGAAGACAAGGCCCGGATCCTCAAGAACAACGCGTCCGACAATCACACGCGAAACCAAAAGTTGCTCGTGCAAGCGCAGACGAATTTGGAAATGTTGCGCGCGGCACAGGCGTGGTACAAGGAGGGCATGCCGTAGCGATGTCCCGGGCTCCATTGAATGCGAATTGTTGATGCGCACGTCAAGATCAGAATAGACTACGGTTTAACCCTTTCGTGCCCACGACAAAATAACGCTTTTACATCTGCTGTGGAGCGCGCTTAAAAATAATAATTGGGGTCGAATTCGACCATGGTGGGCACGAAAGGGTTAAGTAATATTTTAGCATTTCCTTATATGGCAATGGCCACTACAATAGCAGAACATCCACGTGAAAAGCGCCAAAAAACAGATCACTACAACGCGAAACTGGGTTTCAAGAAAAACTTCGTGCGGAATGGCGTCACCGACAAGGCCATGCTGCAAAGACTACTTGCCATTGTGGACCAGCTCTACGAGTTATACACGGCGGAACAGATGTTTCATCAGTGCATGCAATATTTTCACAATCCTTACGTACCGCACGGAGAAGATAATCACCTGTATCAAAAGCACGACCTCGACCAATGGATAACCGTGAACGCGATGCGCGTATTACCCGGATTCAGCAACCGCATTTACAATTCGTCCGACAATGATGAGATACAAGATCTCAATTTTAACTTTCACCAACCTCCGAACCACAAGCTCTTATTTCACGTCACGAACTGGCGATCCTTTAAAAACATCGTGTACAATGGCATCGATTTGGCCAAAAGCGCCCGGTGCCAGGACTTTGGTCAACGCGGTCGCTTTTATCTGTCCGATTCTATGGCGACCGCTGTGGACTTTGCCGCAAAAATAAAGGTGCGCTGTGAAGCCGAAGTGTGCGTCATGGTGTTTGTCATCCCCATCGTCACTTTTCAGAGTTGCAAAAGGTTCACGGGTCCGTCCGAGGAATGGCAGAAGCTCGTGACGTACTCGCGGCAATGCGTCGACCATGAAAACAGTGATGAGGAAAACGCAGCGTGCATCTACGGGCCCATGTGCGCGAATCCGAAGGAAGTGATAAAGGGCATGCAGCCCATCATGCACCGACGGTCGCGAAAGCGGCAGCTTGCGGCCAATCAACGTGGGCTCGCCAGCCTCAGTCACATCGGGACCCTGTTTTTGAACAAAAACGTATTGAAAACCCAAATCGGCGGATTCGAAAGTGACGAGATCGAGGGCGACTTCTTCAAACCAAGCGAGTATAGCTTCACAGAAATGCACACCTTTTTCGCGAAAGCGGGGTTCGCGCTGTCGCCCGAGCAGTACAATCCCGCCAACTTTCGCGGAGATCTGTTCGAGAAGGATTACTTCCTGGACATCGTGTCGAACCGCTTTGGAAGATTGCAACGGCAACGCCTGATGCGAACCAAGATGTCGTTCCCGGCCAAGCTGACGGCCATCGGGGCGAGCGAGCCCAAAGTCAACGCCCTAATGGTATTCGTCGAAAACGACAAACGGCTGAACGGGATGTTGAAACGCCGGTTCCACAACGCGATGTTCTTTCACGAAAGCGTGCAGCGCCTCCTTTGGCAGCCATTAAACACAAATACGGGACCGACGGCCCCTCGTTCGGCGGAGCGAACGTGCGGGCGTCCGCGAGCGTGATGGCGGCGAGGGCGCGCGGGTGCGCGCCGTGGTGCGCCGACAGGTGCCGCCTCGAAGTGCGCGTTCTGGAAGGGGTTGGTTAGGTGCGTGAGCACGCCGAACACCTCCGCGCCCTTGGCTGTCTGGCTCAACGTGGCGAAAACGGCGTCGATCGAAAGGGGGATCCGATCGAGCGTGACCATGCGTCGAAGGATGCACATCTGCGCCGCGCTGCGGCCGCGTCGAGTTCTTGTGGCGTGGGAGGAGTCGCGGGTTCTGTGCGAGAGGAGAAGGGTGTCGATCGCAACGGCGACCCGATGGAACGCGCCCATTCGTCGAAGGACGCGCACCGCCGCCGCGCTGCGGCCGCGTCGAGTTCTTGTGGCGTGGGAGGAGTCGCGGGTTCTGTGCGAGAGGAGAAGGGTGTCGATCGCAACGGCGACCCGATGGAACGCGCCCATTCGT
>Ga0316221_1001935_pt1 | contig 19956 bp, 21 predicted proteins | sample TBH18007metaG_FD_206003 | JGI IMG/M metagenome (GOLD analysis project Ga0316221, IMG submission 206003) | Freshwater microbial communities from Trout Bog Lake, Wisconsin, USA - TBH18007 | ecosystem: Environmental > Aquatic > Freshwater > Lake > Hypolimnion/Profundal zone | place: USA: Wisconsin... | reverse complement strand
GGTAAATAGTCGGTTTTCATCGATTTATCTGGCTTTGATTTGTTAGTTTTGCATTCCTTACAAAAAAGGTTGATTACCATAATATGATTAGTATCAGTTTCCCGGATGGAGCAGTAAGAGAATACGATAATGGAGTTACTGCCTTAGATATTGCCAAATCGATCAGTGAAGGATTGGCAAAAAAAGTATTAGCAGCTAAAGTAAATGGAGAAGTATGGGATGCCACACGACCTATTAACGCCAACGCTACCCTTAATTTATTAACCTGGAATGATCCGGAAGGTCAGAATACATTCTGGCATTCTTCTGCCCACTTATTGGCAGAAGCTGTTGAATCTGTTTTTCCTGGAGTGAAATTCTGGGTAGGCCCGGCGCTTGAAAAAGGGTTTTATTATGATATGGATCTGGGCGATCGGAAAATGAATGAAGAGGATTTGTTATTGCTGGAAAAGAAAATGAACGAGCTGGCAAAACAGTCCAATCAGTATATCCGCAAGGAAATATCCAAGAAAGATGCGATTGATTATTTTGCCGAGAAAGGGGATGAATATAAACTCGATCTTCTGAGTAATCTGACCGATGGAGAAATTACTTTTTATTCGCAGGGTAGTTTTACCGATCTCTGTCGCGGTCCACATATTCCCGATACCGGTTTTATCAAAGCCATCAAATTAACCAGTATTGCCGGTGCTTACTGGAAAGGCAATGAGAAAAATAAAATGCTTACCCGGGTATATGGTGTCACTTTCCCTAACCAGAAAGAGTTGGATCAATACCTGCTGATGTTGGAAGAAGCCAAAAAACGCGATCACCGCAAGCTGGGTAAAGAACTGAGCATCTTTACGATGCATGAAGATATCGGTCCGGGTTTAATCTTATGGATGCCCAATGGAACCGTTATTATCGAAGAGCTCGAAAAATTAGCGAAGGAAACAGAAGCAGATGCCGGTTATAAAAGAGTGGTTACCCCGCATATTGCGAAAGAAAACCTGTATTTCACCAGCGGACATCTTCCTTATTATGCAGATAGTATGTTTCCACCCATGGAAATGGATGGAGAAAAATATTATCTCAAAGCCATGAACTGTCCGCACCACCATAAAATATTTGATGCAGAACCAAAAAGTTATCGCGACCTGCCTTACCGGATAGCTGAATATGGTACCTGTTATCGTTATGAGCAAAGCGGTGAATTATTTGGACTGATGCGTGTTCGTTGTCTGCATATGAATGATGCGCATATTTATTGTTCGAAAGAGCAGTTTAAGCAGGAATTCAAAGCGGTGAATGATATGTATCTCAAGTATTTTAAAATATTTGGGATCGATAAATATGTGATGCGTTTATCACTGCATGATCCGGAGAAACTGGGACAGAAATATATAAATGAACCGGAACTCTGGTTAGAAACAGAAGAATTGGTAAGAAATGTATTGATAGAAACCGGTGTACCTTTTGTAGAAGTAAAAGGAGAAGGTGCTTTTTATGGTCCGAAAATAGATGTACAGATCTGGAGCGCGATAGGAAGAGAATTTACACTGGCCACTAACCAGGTGGATTTTGCGCAGCCACGTAGTTTTAAATTATCTTTTACCAATAAAGAAAACGAACCGGAAATACCTCTGATCATTCACCGCGCGCCATTGGGAACGCATGAACGATTTATCGGATTTTTGCTGGAACATTATGCGGGTAAGTTCCCGGTATGGCTGGCACCGGTTCAGGCTAAGATTTTGCCTATCAGTGATAAATTCCTGGAATATGCAGAAGCGGTTCAAAAGCAGTTACGCAGGGCAGGGGTAAGGGTAGAGATTGATGACCGACAGGAAAAGATCGGGAAAAAGATTCGGGATACTGAACTGATGCGGGTACCTTATATGCTGGTAGTGGGAGAGAAGGAGATGACAGAAAACAAATTATCGGTACGCAGACAGGGGAAAGGAGATATCGGCACACAAGATATTTCTGTTTTCATAGAAAATATCCTCGACGAGATTGAAAACCGTAAATCAGGTGAAGAGGCAGGGTAATTATTTTATATCTTTACAAATAACCGGATACGGGTTTTACTGGTGTGAAACCTGTTCCAAAGAAGATTTTTATTCACTAAACAAGTTTTAATGGCATTACCACCAAGAGCGGGGGGAAGGTTTAATCCCCGGTTTAACAGGCAGCCGGAGCCTGAGCATCGTATAAACGAGAGAATCCGGGTACCACAGGTTCGATTAGTAGGCGACAATGTAACCGTTGGCGTTTATTCTACACTGGAAGCATTAAAGATTGCACAAGAGCAGGAGCTGGATCTGGTTGAGATATCTCCAACCGCCGATCCGCCGGTTTGCAAAGTGATCGATTATAAGAAATTCCTCTACGAAAAGAAGAAGAAGGAAAAGGAAATGAAAGCCAATTCCAAGCAAAGCGAGGTGAAAGAGATTCGCTTTACGCCTGGAACGGATGATCATGATTTTGACTTCAAAGCTAAACACGCTGAAAAATTCCTGAAAGATGGTAATAAAGTAAAAGCCTATGTTCAGTTTAAGGGACGTGCCATCATGTTCCAAGACAGAGGTCAGTTACTTCTATTAAAATTTGCCGAAAGACTTGCCGAAGCCGGTGTTCTGGAAAGTATGCCCAAACTGGAAGGAAAACGCATGTTTGCCATCTTCACTCCCAAGACAGGTAAAAAGACAAAAACAACCTAGTTAATTATCTGATAATCAATAGTTACCAATTAATAATCTATGTTTACGCATATATTTTAATTGGTAATTGCTAATTATTACTGATTAATTGCTAATTTTGCATCCCATTTCCCACAAGGCTCAACAAGTGTCCCGCCAGTGCAGGACCGCCAGCAGGGTGTAATCTTTTATAGATTATTTAATATGCCAAAGGTAAAAACAAACTCCAGCGCCAAGAAGCGCTTTAGGGTGACCGGTACAGGAGAGATCACCTTCCAGAAAGCTTTCAAACGTCACATTCTGACTAAGAAATCAAAAAAACGTAAAAGAGCTTTAAACAAAAAAGGTTTAATCGGCTCAACCAACAAAGATTTTGTGTTGCGTCTGTTAAGATTAAAAGGGTAAATACCACCCGGATCGATCAATCAATTAAAAACATCCGTTAGCAAACAGCTGTACCGCTAACCAAAAAAATTATAGTATGCCACGTTCAAAAAATGCAGTAGCCTCAAGAGCCAGGAGAAAAAGAATCCTGAAACAAGCCAAGGGCTTTTATGGTAAACGTAAAAACGTTTATACCGTAGCCAAAAATATTGTTGAAAAAGGTATGACTTACAGTTATGTAGGTCGTAAATTGAAAAAACGCGAATACCGCCAATTATGGATCGCACGTATTAACGCTGCTGTTAGAGCAGAGGGAATGACCTACAGCCAGTTTATCAATAAACTGAGCACCAAAGGAATTGACCTGAATCGTAAAGTACTGGCTGATCTGGCTATGAACGAACCTGCCAGCTTCAAAGCTTTGGTAGATTCTGTAAAATAGATTTCAGCAAAAAAGATTGAAACCGGAGGTGATTTTCGCCTCCGGTTTTTTTTATTCCGGGAACTCAACAATGCTTTATTTTTGTGCTTCAAAAAAATACAGGCCCTACGTTCACAATTTAATAAGCAACCCATATAATGAACAATAGCTACACCTCTCTGGTGAACCAGACTTTCCATTTTCCACAAGAAGGCTTTGACCAGAACGATGAAGGATATCTCGAATTCAACGGTCTCGATCTCAAATCACTGATAGATAAATATGGTACGCCAATGAAGCTTACCTATTTACCGAAAATCGGGATGCAGATCAATAAAGCCAAAACCATGTTTGCCAATGCTTTTAAAAAGCATAAATATGAGGGTGAATATTTTTATTGCTATTGTACCAAGAGCTCTCACTTTTCATTTATTGTAGAGGAAGCCTTAAAACACAATGTACATCTTGAAACTTCTTTCGCGTATGATATTGAGATCGTAAACAGACTTTACCAAAGAAGAAAAATCAATAAAGAAACCTATATCATTTGTAATGGGTATAAACAAAAGAATTACACTTCCCGTATTGCGAAACTGATCAATACCGGGTTTAAAAATGTGATACCCATACTCGATAATAAAGAAGAATTGCTGGCCTATAAAAAAAGTGTAAAACAACCTTTTCGTTTGGGTATACGGGTAGCTGCAGAAGAAGAACCGAATTTTCCTTTTTATACTTCCCGTCTCGGTATCCGTGCCAAAGACATTTTAGAATTTTATGTAGATGAGATTGAAGGATACGAAGAGAAATTCCAGTTGAAAATGCTGCATATCTTCCTGAACAAAGGGATCAAGGATGATATTTATTACTGGTCTGAATTAAACAAGATCATTAACCTCTATTGTCAGTTAAAAAAGATTTGTCCCGAATTGGACAGCATCAATATTGGTGGCGGTTTCCCGATAAAACATTCTTTGGGTTTTGAATACGATTATCAGTTCATGATTAATGAGATTGTGAGCAATATCAAAAAAGCCTGTAAGAAAGCCAAAGTGCCTATGCCGAATATCTATACCGAGTTCGGCAGCTTTACGGTTGGAGAGAGTATGGCACATATTTATAGCGTAATTGGTCAGAAAATCCAGAATGATCGTGAGTGTTGGTATATGATCGATTCATCTTTTATCACCACTTTACCAGATACCTGGGGTATTGGCGAGAAATTTCTGATGCTGCCGGTTAATAAATGGGATAATGAATACCATCGAGTCGTTTTGGGTGGTATCACCTGTGATAGCCATGATTATTACGATTCTGAAGAACATATCAATGAAGTGTTTCTGCCCAAGCTGACTTCTCCTGATGCAAAAGAACAAATCGCTAACAAAGAGCCGCTCTATGTCGGCTTTTTCCATACGGGTGCCTACCAGGATCAGATCAGTGGATACGGTGGTATCAAACATTGCCTGATTCCTTCCCCTAAACATGTAATCGTGGAAATGGATAAAAATGGTAAGCTGGTGGATTGGGTATATGCGAAAGAACAGACTGCGCAGAGCATGTTGAAGATATTGGGGTATATGTAGAATAGGTGGTTTGGGGTTTGGGGTTGGTTTCAAAAATCAATTTATGAAGAGAATAATTTTCATTGCATTATTGCTTTCTGGGTTTGCAGTTGGTGCTTTTGCTCAGTCTTCTGTGGATTCGGTTAAGGCGGTGATCAATACTTTGTTTACGGCTATGAAAACCAGTGATGGGGTTTTATTGGCTACCTGTTTTTCGGATAGCGCGATTATGCAAACCATTGCAAAAGACAGAACCGGAGGCGCATTGATCAGGAATGAAATTGTGGGTGATTTTATTAAGCAGGTAGCAGGTTTACCCAAGGGAGCTGCCGATGAGCGTATTAAATATGATGTTGTAAAAGTGGATGGGCCGCTGGCCATTGTTTGGACACCCTATCAATTTTATTATAATGGCCAATTCAGTCATTGCGGGGCCAATTCTTTCCAATTAGTCAGATTGAATGGGTCATGGAAGATCCAATACCTGATAGATACCCGGAGAAAAGAGGGATGTCTGGAAAAAAAGCAGTAATCATTTCTGACTGATCACCCAAGAAGGGTAGCCCCTCCGGGCAAAGGGATTTTAGGTGAGGGGCGGAGTTACAGGGCAGTTGCCTCTGACGAGGCATTAAAAGCAAGCATTTCTTTTTATATCGACAAGATGTTCCTGATGGAAATGATTAACATCACGGATCTAAGCATAACGGCCTCCTGATTTTGATCGATGCTGTTGCTTATTTGCTGCGTATCTGCGTCTTATTTGCTTTTGTATTTCTTCGGTTATAACCGAAGCGGCTTCGGTTGTACTCGAAAAAAACCAAAGCAAGCTTCGGTTGTACCCGAAGCGGAACCGACTGAAATATGATGCAAATACGAAGAAAATACCTGATTTGTTTATACCAATCCAGTTTCCTGCAATTCATCTATACAGGCCCTTAACTGGGTAAGGTAATTATAGTATAATTTTTTGAGGTACCATTTGGTGAAATAATATACGATCACCCCTAAAATCAACATATAAATAAATACAATCACCAATACTTTGGCTAATCCAAGCGAATGCTGGGGGCCAAAAAAATGATCTAGCTCAGGAATCGGTTGGCGATCGTTATAACCCAGGATAGCTGCAAAAACAAAACAAACCGGGATCAATGCCATGGTAAATTGAAAATAGCGACGGGTAAAGTCTTCAATGATTTTTACTATGGTTTGTAAATTGCTTTTTACGGGAAGGGTAGTGCCACCCAGTTCATTGATCCGTCGCAGCAGATAAATAATGATTACTAAAAATGCAATCGCTAACAGCGCAAATACAGAAAAATAAATTCGGAGAGAATTCCATTTACTAAAAATCCCGAATCCTGCAAAACACAGGATCACAAGAATACAGGTAAAGATCTCAAACCATAAACTTCGTTTCAGTTTATCAATTACAGAAACCGTACGACGATTTAACAGGGATGCAATATCTGCATCAGACCTGCCGACATGATCGGTTGCCAGTTTGTTCCTGATTTGGTTTTTAAATTCGTCAAGTTCCATGAATCATATATTTACATAGTATCTAATTGCTTTTGCGCCCCCTCTTTCAGCTTTAGTTTGATGCGGTTCATTTTTACCGCTACATTATTAGCTGTAATGCCCATCATCTCACCAATTTCCTGGTAGCTATAATCTTCCAGGTATAACATCACAAGGGCTTTGTCAATCTTGGAAAGTTCACCAATGGCGGCGTACATAGCTTTTACCTGTTCTTCTACCGGATCTGTATTCTCTTCTACTTTCTCCGGCATCGTATCGGTTGAATAGATATCCGGTTTTTTCTTATCCTTTCTAAAAAACGTAATGGCTGTGTTCAAAGCCACTCTGTATAACCAGGTAGAAAATTTAGCATCTCCTCTGAAATTGCCATAGGCTTTCCATGCCTGTAAAGTAATTTCCTGAAAAAGATCTTCCCTGTCTGAATGCAGATCCATATACAGGTTACAAACCTTGTATACGATTTTCTGGTGCTGGTTCAGTAAATGGATAAATTCTTTCTCAGGTTGCATCCAACAAAATTAATAGTTGACAGGGGTAAGCCTGTATCCCCGTTTTCGCAAAAGATTCAGTACGCCATCCGGTCCACCCAAATGTCCGGCGCCCACCACAAAAAATGCAGGTTGTTGTTTAATTGCCATTTCAATAATGGGCACCCAATTATGGTTTCTGGTAATCAGCATATCCAATTCAAAATCATCACTTGTCCCTTTTTCTTTCATATACTGGTACAAGGAATCTACATTCCGTTGTTTATAGATCGCAATCATTTCTTTCAATGCTCTTTTGGAACTGTCGAAATGTAAAACAGATTCAGTAAGCGCATGTATTTGCGAATCAAGCGACCATTTATCGATAACGGCAATCTGTTCATCAATGGTTTCCAGGCCAAGATTAGGAACCTTATTTTCTTTGGCAATTTTTGCAAATTCTGTTTCGGGAGATGATTTTTCTTTACAGGAAAGTGTATTGATGGTAAGCAGACTAATGGCCATAAACGGTTTGAAATGATCCAGCATCTGTAAAGGCAGGTTAGTGATCTGCTGAAATCTTTCATTTACCATGGCGTAGTCGCTTTTGCCAATCAATGCCTCCAGCGTAGTATTCTGCATACGCATTTTCAGAGCCATTTTGGCTTCCATGCCTTCTTCATCCAGTTTTATCTCGCTGTAGAATACTTTGGCATTGGCTATTTTGGATTTGAGGGTATCGGAGATTTTCAGATCATCTTTACAAAGTATGTGAAAACTGCCGAATAGATAGGAGTCCTGTTGCAAACCATTCCCGCTGATCTTCCATAAAAGAGAGTTGGCAGGCTGTTGCGACCAGGAATGAAAAAAACCTGTTAACGATACCAGGAAAAGGAGAAGGGCTTTTTTCATGAAATGCTTTTTGCATAGGTAGCGAATTATGGGAGAATATTACAATCGCTATCACAAAAAATAGCCCCGTGTAAAAACACGGGGCGTTACCAAAACCAACTGCTTGAAACAGTATTCTATAAAAGCCGGGAAATCCCGATTTCTTAGAGAATAGCTATTTGCTTAGGAGCATCTTTTACTTCTTCTTTTTTAGGAAGCAGTACTAATAATACTCCGTTTTCATATTTAGCCTGAATACCGGCTGTGTTAATCTTTTCGTCCAGATTAAAGCTTCTTTTGAAACTTCTGGAACTGAATTCTTTGCGAATGGTTTTGTAGTCTTTTTTCTCGGTTTCTTCTTTCTTTTCGAAACTGATGGTCAATAAACCATTCTCTACCTGGATAGCGAAATCTTCTTTATTCCTGCCCGGAACACTTAATTCTACATGATATGCATCTGCAGTTTCATGAATATTGGCAGGGGGAATCGCAAAACCGGCAACATCTTTGCCCCAGTTTGCTGGAAATGATTGGAAGATTTCATCAATTAAACCACCAAAATGGTAAGGGTTTTGTTTTACAAGTGTCATAACTATACGTTTTATTTTTTTATGAATAATAATGATGAAATATTTTCAAAACCTATACCAACCCAAAAAACAAGCTAAATAAGCATCTAAATGTCAGAAATACCTAAACAATTAAGCCATAATGACAGTTGAACTATTTAAAAAACGCCCTTATGGCATGTTTCGATCTTTTTAGAGATAGAACTTTTGTCCTAACTTTGCGTTATTATAAGAACTACTAAACAACTATACACATGTATCCAGCAGAGATAGTATTACCCATGAAGGCAGAATTGACCGATAGTGGATTTGATGAAATGGTATCAGCAGCCGAAGTAAATGATACTTTACAAAAAGAAGGAACCACCCTGGTGGTGATCAATTCTGTTTGTGGCTGTGCAGCCGGTACCTGCCGTCCAGGCGTGTTAATGGCCGTGCATAATGCTACCAAGAGACCGGACAGGTTAACCACCAGTTTCGCCGGATTTGATATTGAAGCCGTAAACCAGGTAAGGGCGCATTTATTGCCTTATCCTCCTTCTTCACCCGCGATTGCCCTGTTTAAGGATGGTCAGTTGGTAAGTATGGTGGAGCGTCACCAGATTGAGGGCAGACCGGCCCAGGTGATTGCCCAGCACCTGATTTCTGTATTTGATGAGTTTTGTAATTAGATTTTCACTTAGTTTTGTTCATAGATGGGTTAGTAAGTACAGGCTCCACTTCTCGTGGGGCCTTGCTTTTTTATACCCGGCTATCCATCGGTAAGCTGTATGAATCAGCCTATTATCTATCCTAGTCTCAGTATTTCTGAGTAACATTGCAGGTAATTATTTCGGATCAATTCAAGTATAATCGTTCATACATACATGTACCCAAATCTATACTACGCTTTTAAAGATATTTTCGGAGTGAGTTTATCCGGTTTGAAACTGGTGAACTCATTTGGTTTTTTTGTTGCGATCTCTTTTATCATTTCTGCATGGGTGCTTACCCTGGAATTACGCAGAAGACAACAACTGGGACAATTCAGTTTTACCGAACAATCTATTGTAATTGGTGCCCCGGCTGGATTTGGTGAATTACTGATCAATTTTTTATTGGGTTTTATTTTCGGTTATAAAATTGTTGGTGCATTTACCATTGCAGATGCTTTGAATGATCCACAATCCTATATTTTGTCTGCCCGAGGTAATCTGCCGGTAGGATTGTTGGTGGGACTGGCTTTTGGCGTTTTGAAATGGTGGGAAAAGAACAAAGAAAAACTGGATAAACCCGAAACCAGAACGGTAAGAATCTGGCCACATGACAGGGTAGGAGATTTTGTGATTTATGCAGCTTTATTCGGATTTCTTGGGGCCAAAATATTTCATAACCTGGAAAACTGGGATGATTTTGTAAAAGATCCGATGGGAGCTTTGGTATCCTTTAGCGGACTAACTTTTTATGGTGGATTGATCTGTGCGGGACTGGCCATCATTCTCTATGCCAGAAAAAATAAGATCCCGGTCATTCATTTAGCAGATTGTATGGCGCCTACCATGATGCTTGCCTATGCATTGGGACGAGTTGGCTGTCAGGTAAGTGGTGATGGTGACTGGGGGATTGTGAATATGCACCCCAAACCTTTTTCCTTTTTGCCTGATTGGCTCTGGGCCTATCAGTATCCGCATAATGTGGTGAATGAGGGGATTCCGATTCCGGGTTGTACCGGGCCTTATTGTAACCAATTACCCATGCCGGTGTATCCGACAGCTTTGTATGAGATATTGATGTGCCTGGTTCTTTTCTTTGTGCTTTGGGCAATCAGGAAAAAGATTAAAATACCCGGACAATTGGCAGGCATTTACCTGATTTTTAATGGTACTGAACGGTTTTTTATTGAGAAGATACGGGTGAATACCAAATATGAATTTCTTCCATTTCATCCGACACAGGCAGAAATCATCTCTTTTTTATTGATTATTGGGGGGATTTTGATGGTGACGAAGTCGAAAAACTGGTTTGGGAAGGTGGGTGGTGATTCCTGATATAAGTTAGTTTATAATTGTTTTGAAGCCTGTCTTTTGACGGGCTTTTTTTATGATTATAGAACTCTTCGGGTGGTCTGGATGGGTGATATTTTGGAGATGTAGGAAAAGCAGCATCGCCCTCCTAGTCGGCGGGCAAGCAGAAAACGCGGAGAACCGCAGGGAACGCAGAGGAGAGGCTGAGGGTATGAAAGGAATCGTTAGGGAATAAGATATTGATAAAGAATTAGTTAGGAAAATATAGTCCAGAAAGCGCTGAGAATTACTTTCATAAAACCCACTCGGGTCTGCCACTTATCACGTGATTTTACCGTTAAATACAAAACTATGTACTATGCTAAACACAGTACATAGTTTTGACTTGTAATTAGTAAACACTAAAAGGATTCAATACAAAAATCTTTACACATTTAGATTTATTTAATGGGAAAACGTGTAGATGTATTTATCATTTTTATATACTTCAATCTGAAAATCCGGCTTATTTGACAATTACCTACCCAAAAAATGATTGACCCATCCAACATCGATTTAAATACTTTAGAGAAGGTATCGCCTACCCGAATTGACATGAATTACATCGGCATTACCTTATTAATTACAGCTATAGCTTTTGGCGGAATCTTATTTTATAAATTCAAAAACTTAGAAAATGACAAATCAAATGGAAATGGCAATTGAGTATCACTGAAAATGAAACAGCCGTTAAAATATTAAAAATAGCCGGAATAGTTTTACTCTCACTTGGTGGAATATATTTTCTGGGGCATGTATTTAAAATTACAGCTCATACTGTCAGAGGGTTTAATGACTTAAAAACATCATTAAATGGCAAATAAAATATCAAAAGTAGCTTTATACTGTAGGGTATCAACTTCTGAGCAAGATACTTCTAACCAAGAATTCAGATTAGTTGAATATGCAAAAAAAATGGAATGGGATTATGATATTTTTACAGAAATTGAAAGTACACGTAAAAGCCGTCCAATTAAACAGATTCTTTTAAAAAGGCTTCGTAATAAAGACTATGATGCAATATTAGTCTTCAAATTAGACCGATATGCAAGAAGTTCATCTGAACTGATACTTGAAATTAAAGAGCTTATTGAACGTGGAATTACATTTATATCTCTTACGGATAATTTGGATTTTACAACTGCTTCAGGAAAACTTCACTTTCAAATACTTTCCGCATTTGCTGAATTTGAACGGGAACTCATTAGGGAAAGAACAATAGAAGGATTAAGACGAACTAAAATGCAAGGAACACAGTTAGGTAGACCAAAAGGTTCAAAGGATAAAAAAAAGCGTTCTAAAGCTGGCTATTTAATTCGTGAAGCAAATAAACGAAAGGCAACTGATGAAAATACTGGCAAATACCTCCCGCTGAGTTCATATATCAAATAATCTCCCCTCAAATAAATAAGGTAGTTAAAAAATCCATTAAATAGCCTTGAACCTCCCCCTCTATAAAGTAGGTAAATAATTGTACAATTTTTTGGTTAACTAAATTCCTTTTTTTAATTTATTTATTTTTATAATGTACACTTCCGCTACATCCTTCCTCTTCGTTAACACCATCCGCCCAAAGTCGTAATTCCTTAATTCTATTTCGATTCAATTCTTCTAAGTAACTTCCATAACACATTGGATACATGCTGCCATAAGCATTCCTTGGATTAATAGCAGGGAACTTCATTTTTAATTGTGCATCACGATATTTTTCCCATGCATCATTAGATATTCTGAACGCTACAATAAAATCTTGGTCCTTACCATACAATGCATTGATTCTATTAATTGTCCCTTCCAATTGCGCCTTTGATTCAAGATAACCCTTAGAAGCGGCTCGATTCATTTCACCTTGTGTTTGAGCAATAAGGATTTGATATGTTATTAACAAAAAAGTAGTTAATAAAAACATTTTAAAACTAAATTTCATATAATTTATTTACGCTGTTATTTTACAAAACATAATTAATCTTAACATCTTCATTATCAAGATTACCCTCCCATTACCATTGCTACTATTTCGATTATTACTTTTGCTCCTGTGAAAGCACTTGCGTTTTGTATTCCTAACCATATATTCCCGGTAACTAAAGGGCATAAACCTATATATGATTGAGTATTATATACAGAATACTCTCTTAAATGACCAAATGGCTTCCCTTGTGTAAAATTATAAGTGTCCCCAGAAGAATTAAGAACAAATATGTTGAATGGGACATTTAAATTTACAAAATTTCTTGGCTCAATACCATTTTGAATACAATAAAGTAAAGTTTCATTTTCCGGATATTGATAATTTGATTTTTTATCTAAAATCGTTACCCTATAATACCATTTAACAGTATTAGGGGGCAAAATAATTTGTTCTGCAATTCTATTATGCCCCCCCATTAGATTAGCATTTGAAGTAGAATTCACAACATATTCTTTCATTAAAATACCATTAGGTTTAATCGCCATCTTATTTAACGTGGTGGATATCCCATTCAATATATCTTTAAATGTGATTTTTTGACTATAGCTGAATGTTGACAAAATGCATAAAAAGATTATTAGTGTAATTTTTTTCATTTTTGTTATTTTAAAGGGTTATTCATACAAGAAAGTTATAATATTTAATAGTCAGTTAAAAGAAAATTGTATAAATTCTTTAGTCAAATTACATAACTATTGGTATTCTCATTGTTTGAAGAATAGAAGGGAAGTAAAAGTTAATGATTATAAGGATTCAACAACTTTATGCTATTATCTAAGTTAGGAATTTTACATGTATAAATCCCTTTAAATCATAGATTTGCCTAAATCTCTGAATCAATTGGTTTGAAAACTGTCTTATATGGGTCAGGTAAACCAGTAGAAGCCGCATCGGTTAGTCTGTTACGGGCCAAAGATTCCTCTATCGTAAAACTCTCTGTTTCTGATAAAACCGGTCATTTTGAACTGGAAACGGGTAAGCCCGGGAAATTCCTGGTCCTGGTACAGGCCAGCGGTTTTGCAAAATACTATAGCGAAACGGTTGAGCTAACTGAAGCCAATCCGGCATCAGACCTTAAAATCATCCATTTGCAGCCTTTGAGTAAAGAACTGGCCGCTGTTACGGTTAGTTCCAGCAAGCCATTGATAGAACAGAAGATTGACCGAACCATTGTAAATGTGGAAGCATCTATATCCAATACCGGAAGTACCGCCATGGAAGTATTGGAAAAATCGCCGGGTATTTCAGTGGATAAGGATGGTAATATCAGTTTGAAAGGAAAACAAGGGGTGCAAGTATTTATTGATGGAAGACCGACCTATTTATCGGGACAGGATCTGGCCACCATGTTGCAGAATATGCAGAGTACACAATTAGATCAGATAGAAATCATGACCAACCCACCCGCTAAATATGATGCTGCCGGTAGTGCAGGCGTTATTAATATCAAAACCAAAAAGAACAAACAGTTGGGGTATAATGGAAGTGTTACCGGTAGTTATGGACAGGGCGTTTACGCTAAAACTAATGAAAGTGCCAATATGAATTATAGAAATGGAGCTTTCAACCTCTTTGGCAATATCAGCTATGCCCATAACCAGGGTTTTCAGAAATTAACCATTCAGCGCAAATTCACAGACTCTGCTACCAAGGCCGTACTGTCTAATTATAACCAGGTAAATGATCTGCAAAATAACGACAAACCCTGGTCGGGCAAGTTTGGAATGGATTATTTCGCTTCCAAAAAAACAACCCTGGGTTTTGTAGTGAATGGTGGCAACAACCAACAATTGTTTACGAGCAATAGTGCGATTAATATCGCTGATGCCAATAATATCGCACAAAGTCAAACCCGTTCGGTTTCCTTGAATAATCAATTCTGGAACAATTTCAGCACCAACCTGAATATGCGTCATGTAATTGACACCACAGGCTCTGAAATTACGGCTGACCTGGATTATATCAGTTATCATTCTGGTAATAACCAAAGTTTGACCAACCAATATTATACACCCACGGGATTACCTTTACCCGCATCTCCCAATGATACTTTGTTGGGTAACCTGCCACAACGAATCGATATCTATAGTGCAAAGGTGGATTATGTAAAGCCGCTGAAACATGGTGCAAAATTTGAAGCGGGATTGAAATCAAGTTTTGTAAAAACAGATAACAATGCGGTGTATGATAGTGTGAAGAATACCATTCTTGTACAGGATCTTGGCAGAAGCAATCATTTTGTTTACCAGGAAAATATCAATGCTGCCTATGTAAATTATAGCAGACCCTTATCCAAAAAGTTAAGCGGACAATTGGGTCTTCGTTTAGAGCATACCCATTCAAATGGTAACCAGATCACTTCTGATATTCAGTTTACACGTGATTATGTGCAGTTGTTTCCTACACTCTATCTGCAATACCAGCTTTCAGATAAACATAGTTTTGTATTGGATTACGGAAGAAGAGTTGGCAGACCGGATTACGGCGATATGAATCCATTTGTTACGTTTTTGGATAAGTACACGTATGAACAGGGAAACCCTAATCTGCAGCCACAGATTAGCAACAATATAGAGTTAACGCATACCTATAATAATTTTCTGACTACAACATTTAACTATACCCGTACAACGGATATCATACAGGATGTATTTGAACAGGATGCTGCAAAAAATCAGACTTATGTGAAGAAATCAAATATTGCGAACCAGCACCAGTTAGGGATTTCAGTGAATGCGGCTGTACCGATTACCAAATGGTGGTCAAGTAATATTTATGCCAATGTGTATCATAACGAATTCAGCGGTATTGTGAACGGAGAGTTTGTTACGGTTGCGGCTACCACGGGCATGTTTAATGCAATGGAACAATTCAAATTTAAGAATGGATGGGCAGCAGAAATGAGTGGATTTTACCGTACAGCTGGTATTGAAGGAATTATCAAAATTGGAGATTTTGGAGCTTTGAACCTGGGTGCCAGCAAACAGGTATTGAAAAATAAAGGAACGATTAAACTGGGTGTGCGTGATGTTTTATGGTCACAACGGGTAAGCGGGGTAAGTAAAGTAAGTAATATCGATGCGCAGTTTCAACAGTATCGTGATTCGAGGGTGATAAATCTTTCTTTCACGTATCGATTCAGCAAAGGAAAAGTGGGTAATACACAGCGTAACAGGGGAGGGGCAAGTGAGGAAGCGAGTCGTGTAAAATCAGGGAATAATTAAGTTGTTTATTCTTCCCTCTGCGTCCTTTGCGGTCCCTTGCGTTCTTTGCGATACAGCTTTTAATGGTTATACTAGGATTACTGATCATGATTTGTAATCCTATAAATACCTTTAAAAGCTGTATCGCAAAGGTCGCGGAGAACCGCAGAGGACGCAAAGAGGGGAACAGAAATTGGTAGGTGTTTAGAATAACATCGCTTTAACACCGCTCATCCTAAATAACTTTATCACGATAGGTTTCAGTTGCATTTTTACATCTACAAAGCGTTTTTTTTTCTCATGTGCATTATACGGCCCCGATTTCTATCGGGGCTTTCTTTTTGGGAGGAACTACCCGGATTGCCCGCGCTTGTTTATCTTTGCACAAAACCCTTTGTATGCCCTCATTTGATATTGCCAGTGAAGTTGACCTGCAAACACTGGATAACGCCATCAATACCGTAAAAAAAGAGATCAGTACCCGTTATGATTTCAGGGGTTCGCCCGTTACGATTGAACTGGATAAAAAAACCTATGTGCTTTCGCTGGAAGTGGAAAGCGATATGAAAATGAAACAACTGATTGATGTATTGATCAGCCGGGCCATGAAACAAGGGATTGATGCCGGTGCTTTTGATTTTACCAAAGATGCTTACCCAAGCGGGAAAGTGGTTAAAAAAGAAGTTTCGGTAAGAAATGGTCTGAAACAGGATGATGCCAAAAAGATCGTAAAAATGATCAAGGATGGCGGGTATAAGGTGCAGGTGGCCATTATGGACGATATTATCCGGGTAACCGGCAAGAAACTGGATGATTTACAGGAAGTTATCGGGATCTGTCGCACCAATAATTTCGGGATTCCGCTGCAGTTTGTGAATATGAAAAGCTAGCAAAGGGGACGAAACCTGAATTTCATTTGGAAATCAGGCATTTCAGCCGTAATTTTGCACCTCTTTATAATAATCGTACGGCCAAATCCGTACAACCTAAACCCAAAAGTTATGAAACAAGGTATCCATCCGGAAAGTTATCGTTTTGTTGTTTTTAAGGATATGAGTAATGGCCATACATTTATGAGCCGCTCTACAGCCAACACCAAAGAAACCATTCAATGGGAAGATGGCAAAGAGTATCCACTGGTGAAATTGGAAATTTCAAATACTTCTCACCCTTTTTATACCGGTAAGAATGTATTGGTTGATACAGCAGGTCGTATCGACAAGTTCAAAAAACGTTATGCCAAGAAAGACTAATCTTTCTTTCAAAATACGTAAAGGTCCCGGTAGATTTACCGGGATTTTTTTTGCCTATATGTATTCCCATATTGCCTGGCAAACAGATCAACCCGCTCTGTATTCTGAAACCCGGCAAACATTACCTTTGCAATTCATTTAATGACCATGAAACTGGATATACTTGCTTTTGGTGTTCATCCTGATGATGTGGAGCTGGGCTGCTCGGGCACTTTGATGGCCGCCATTGCCGATGGTAAGAAAGTAGGCATCATTGATCTTACCCGTGGCGAACTGGGCACCCGGGGCACTGTTGAAACCCGCAAAGCCGAAGCCGCTCTCGCCGCCGAAATCATGGGCGTTACCATTCGAGAGAACCTGGATATGCCGGATGGCTTTTTTCAGAATGATGAACTCAATCAACGAAAAGTAATTACTGCCATCAGAAAATACCAGCCTGATATCATACTGGCCAATGCCCCCGAAGACAGGCACCCCGATCATGGTCGCAGTGCCAAACTGGTGGCTGATGCAGCTTTTCTTGCAGGACTGCGTAAAATTGAAACAACCGTAAATGGAATGAACCAGGCCATCTGGAGATCCAGTTATGTTTTCCATTATATACAGGATCGGTTTATACAACCTTCTTTTGTGATTGATATCACCGAATATATGGATCGAAAGATTGAATCGGTATTGGCTTATTCCACGCAATTCTTTAACCCAGATAGTCAAAACCAGGAGCCACAAACTTATATTTCCTCTCCTCAATTTCTGGAAACGGTTAAGGCAAGGGCCTTGATGTTAGGAAAGAGGATAGGGGTTGGCTATGCGGAAGGATATATTACAGAGAAGATTATTGGGCTGAAAGGTTTTGATGCAATAATAAAAGAAAAAACATAAAGACCCTTATGTTTTAGAAAAGATAGCATGACGATTTTTTCTCTGCGTTCCTTGCGGTTCTCCGCGTTCTTTGCGTAGCTGGTTTTCTAGATGACTGTAAAAGCAGCTATGCAAAGAACGCAGAGAGGGATGTAAGTTGATATAGAAATTACTTAATAGTTAATTACCCAGCCACTATGCATTTAGTAAAAATTGGTCTCGTACAAATGACATGCACGGCTTCGAAGGAAGAGAATTTTTCGAAGGCGGTTTTGAAGATTCGGGAGGCTGCTGCTAAGGGGGCACAGATCATTTGTTTGCAGGAATTATTTACCTCGCTGTATTTCTGCGATACGGAGGATTATACACATTTTACACTGGCAGAAGCGATACCGGGGGCCACTACCGATCATTTGGGGAAACTGGCAGCTGAGTTGGGTGTGGTAATCATTGCTTCTCTGTTTGAGAAAAGGGCGCAAGGTATTTATCATAATACAACGGCAGTGTTGGATGCGGATGGTGCTTACCTGGGTAAGTATCGTAAAATGCATATACCGGATGATCCGGCATTTTATGAAAAATTCTATTTCACGCCCGGTGACCTGGGATATAAAGTTTTCAAAACCAAATATGCCAACCTGGGTGTTTTGATCTGTTGGGATCAATGGTATCCGGAAGCGGCGCGTATTACGGCTTTAATGGGTGCTGAGATCCTGTTTTACCCAACGGCCATTGGCTGGGCCACAGCGCAGGATGAAGCCACCAATACAGAACAATACAATGCCTGGCAAACCATTCAGAGAAGTCATGCCGTTGCCAATGGCGTGCATGTGGTTAGTGTAAACCGGGTAGGCTATGAGCAAAATGGCGCCATGAAATTCTGGGGTGGTTCCTTTGTAAGCAATCCATTTGGAACGCTCTTATACAAAGCTTCACACGATGAAGAAGAGGTAACCGTGATTGAAATAGATACCGCCAAAACCGATAGCTACCGAACCCATTGGCCATTTATGCGCGATAGAAGAATCGATTCCTATCAACCCATTACCAAAAGATTTATTGACAACGACTAACCCCATCATAGTCGCCTGTCCCCAATGACAAATGCCCCAATGACCAATGACTATTGACCAAATGACGAATGACCCAATAACAAGTACTCCCAAAGACCTTGGCTACCATTTCCCCGCAGAATTTGCACCACACCTGGCTACCTGGTTAAGTTGGCCGCATAAAGAAGCGAGTTGGCCGGGAAAGATTGAAACGATTTATCCATCGTATAGTGAGTTTGTGAAAACACTGGCAGAATCAGAGTTAGTGAGAATTAATGTGGCGAATGAAGCCCTGAAAAGTTTTGCGGTATCGCATCTGGAAAAAGCGGGTGTGAATATGCAGCAGGTCAGTTTTTATATGAACCCTACCAATGATGCCTGGTGCAGGGATCATGGTCCGGCTTTTCTGATTAATGAAAAGGCAGCACAACGAAAAGTAATTGTTGATTGGAACTATAATGCCTGGGGCAATAAGTATCCACCTTTTGATCTGGATGATATTATACCCACGCTGATAGGTAAGGAATTTGGGTTACCTGTTTTTCATCCCGGTATTATTATGGAGGGTGGCTCTGTTGAATTTAATGGCAAAGGCAGCCTGATGACATCTACTGCCTGCTTATTAAACCCCAACCGCAACCCAAATTTGAACCAGGAGCAGATTGAATGGTATCTCTGTAATTATTATGGGGTAGAACAAATTCTGTGGGTAGGGGAGGGGATCGTGGGTGATGATACCGATGGACATATCGATGATACGGTTCGTTTTGTAAATGAGGACACGGTGATAACGGTGATTGAAGAGAACAAAAACGATGAGAACTATGCGCTGCTGCAAACCAATCTGAAACAATTGAAAGCCTTGCGTTTGCTGAATGGTAAACAATTGAATATCGTGGAACTGCCTATGCCGGATGAATTGATCTATGAGGATCAACGGCTACCATGCTCTTACGCAAATTTTTATATTTCCAATAAGCATGTGATTGTGCCTACTTTCCGGAGTAAAAAAGATGAGAGGGCTTTACAGATTATTGCGGATTGTTTTCCGGA
>Ga0316221_1001934_pt1 | contig 19964 bp, 8 predicted proteins | sample TBH18007metaG_FD_206003 | JGI IMG/M metagenome (GOLD analysis project Ga0316221, IMG submission 206003) | Freshwater microbial communities from Trout Bog Lake, Wisconsin, USA - TBH18007 | ecosystem: Environmental > Aquatic > Freshwater > Lake > Hypolimnion/Profundal zone | place: USA: Wisconsin... | reverse complement strand
AATGCCGACCTGGGCACGGGCGCCTACACCTTGACGACCTTGAGCGATGTGGCGTTCCTCGGCTCGTTGACCGACACCGCCAACATGGTCAAAGCGGGCGCCGGCACAATGACCCTCACCGGTTCAAGCAGCTATAGCGGGCAGACACAGGTTACCGCCGGGAAGCTGGTCGTGGACAGCGGTGGCAACATCGCCAAGACTACTCTCTTTTACGTTGGAATGAACAACGGGGACAACGGCACCCTCACTGTGAAGGGCTCGGGCCTGGTCACAACGAGCGACCAGATCATCGTCGGCAACAACAACGGCAGCATTGGCACGTTCAATGTGCAAGATGCCGCCAATGTCACGGGCGGCAGCCATATCCAACTCGGCTACAACGGCGGCGCGGTTGGCGTTCTCAATCTCACCAGCGGCACTGTAGCCGTCTCCGCGGGCCTCTTTGTCGGCAACTTTGGCAGCGGTTACATAAACCAAACCGGGGGCGTCTTGAAATCCCTGGGCGGTTATTACTGGCACGTCGGTAACAACGCCGGCTCGTTCGGCAGCTACAGCATCTCGGGCGGGTCCGCGACGCAGAGCTTCGACACGCAGATCGGTTACTCGGGCGTTGGTGCGCTGTATGTTAGCGGCAGCGGCTCCTTCTCGGGAGGGTCGGGCATTGGCGTCGGCAGCCAGGCAAACTCCCTTGGTGTGGCCGATGTCAGCGGGGGGAGTCTCAATGTCACCTGGGGGGGCGTCCAATTGACGATCGGCAACTCGGGCACGGGCGTGTTGAATGTCCGCGGCGGTCTCGTTGCCAATACCGGAGGCAACGCCAGCAACACCTTGGCGATTGGCAGCCAGGTCGGTTCTGCGGGCACGGTCAACCTGATCAGTGGAACCGTCAGTGTCATGGCGTGGTTGGCGGCAGCGGCGCGAGCACGTTTAACTTCAACGGCGGCACCTTGCAGGCCAGGAGCGGCACATCGTCTTTCGTGTCCGGACTGACTAATGCATACGTGTACAGCGGTGGCGCCGTTATCGACAGCCAGGGCTACAACATCGCGATTGCCCAGCCCTTGCTGGCGGCCAGCGGCACCGGCGTGGTGACGATCCCGGTGAGTGCGTCCGGGTCGGGCTATCTTTCCGCGCCGATCGTCAAGATCACCGGCGGCAGCGGCAGCGGGGCAACGGCCATCGCGACCATCAGCAGCGGGACGATTTCGGGGATCACCATAACCAATCCCGGCACCGGCTACAGTCCCAGCGACACGTTGACGTTCACCCTGGTCGGCGGCAACCCCGCGTCGGCGGCGACTCTTGGAACGCCGACCTGGGCGGCGAACACGTCAGGGGGCCTGACGAAGGTCGGCACAGGCACGCTGAGCCTTGCCGGAACGAACACTTACACCGGCGCGACGACAGTCAACGCGGGCACACTCAAAGTGGATTTCACCGGGTTCGGCGCCACGCCGTCCAACGCCATCAACCCAGCGTCCACTCTCGTATTGAATGGCGGGGCGTTCAGCGTGCTCGGCGCGTCCACCTCAGCCACATCCAGCCAGACGTTCAACGGGCTGAACGTCAACTCCGGCATTTCGTCGATTGCAGTCAACGCCAACAGTGGCGGCGGCACGGTTCTGAACCTTGGAGGGATCGCGCGAAACCTCGGCGGCACCGTCGATTTTTCGCTTCCAGCCGGAATTCAGAGCGGCTCCAACGGTATTGTAACCTCATCCGGCGCTATCGGCGGCTGGGCAACTGTGAGCGGGACCGACTGGGCGACGCTCAGCGGGAGCAATATCGTCGCAGTGTCCTCCGCGGGCGGGTACATCAACGACGTATGGGCTTCGGGCAGCAACACCACCGTGACCGCAAGCAGCGCTCCGGCTTCCGGCTCGGTCACCAACAGCCTGCGGTTCGCCGCCGCGGGAGCCAATACCGTCACCCTGAGCGGCACGAACACGCTGACCTCCGGCGGCATCCTGGTCACCGGCAGCGTCGGCAACAACCTTTCCAGCATTGCGGGCGGAATCTTGCAGGGAGCAGCCGGGCAGGACCTGGTTGTTATCCAGAATAATACGAGCAACGGTCTGACAATCTCATCCGCTATTCAAAACAACGGCTCCGCGACGGGCCTGACCAAGACCGGCGGGGGCACGCTGGCCTTGACGGGATCGAATTCCTACAGCGGATCGACAATCCTCGTCGCCGGCACGCTGCAAGTCGGAAACAACAGCGCGCTGGGTTCGGGAACCGTGGTCCTCAATGCGGGAACGGTCTCCTCCGATGGCGCAACTGCGCGCACCCTCTTGAATCCGGTCGTCTTCGGCGCGGACATGCCCTTGGGGAATGCCGTCAACAATGGTGCGCTGACTTTTAGCGGCAACGTGAACATGGGAGGGGCCACACGGACTCTTACCGTAAACAGCGCCGTGACGCTGGGCGGCGCTGTCAGCAACGGCGGCATAACCAAGACGGGCGCGGGAATGCTGACCCTCTCCGGCTCCAACTCATACACAGGCGCCACCACCGTCAGCGCGGGCATCCTCGCCGCGGCTTCGGCCAATTCGCTTCCGAACTATAACGTTGCCGGAAAAGTGACGGTTGCGTCCAGCGGCACTCTTGCGTTGGGGTACGGAGGGCCGAACGATTGGACGAGCGGCCAGGTTGACGGCCTGCTTGCCGGCGCGGCACTCGCTTCCGGGGCGGGACTTGCCTTCGATACCACCAATCTCAGCGGAACCTACGGAAGCAATATCGCCAATGCTGTTTCGCTGACGAAACTCGGCGCCAACACGCTGACGCTTGCCGGCAGCAACAGCTACACCGGCGTGACCAATATCAATGGCGGCACGCTGAACGTTGCCGCCGCCAACGCGCTTCCCGGAGCGGGCAACATCGTGTTTGGAGGCGGCACGCTGCAATACAGCGGCGCGAACCAGACGGATTACTCGGGAAGATTCGCCAACAGCGGCACGACGATCTCGATCGACACCAACGGCCAGACTGTCACCTTCGGTTCCAATATCGTTTCTTCGAACACCGGGGGCTTGAGCAAGTCCGGAAGCGGGACTCTCGTCCTGACCGGAAGCAGTGCATATACCGGCGTTACCACCGTCAATAGCGGCACGCTTCAAGTCGGAAACGGCACGAGCGGCGCGCTGCCAGGCGCCAGCACGGTGACCGTCAACGGCGGCGGGACGCTTGCCGTGAATATCGCCAACTCCGGCACATTCGCCAATCCGATTTCGATGTACGTTTACTCGAACCCGGTCGCAACCGTAAGTGCGGTTGGCAGCGGAACGAACACGCTATCCGGAAACATAGCGGGAACCGTTTATACCACTTTCAATCAGAGCGGTTCTGGACTGACTATTCTCACCGGAAACAACACCTATTTCGGCCCGACCAACATCACCAACGGAGCGTTGATGCTCGGCCAGCAATACGCGGCATCGGGCAGCCCAATCAACGTCGGCGTCAGCAACGGCCTGCTCTTCGGGGCGAATACCATTTCCATCGGCGGCCTTGGGGGCGGCGGCAATGTCGCTCTGGTCAACGGGACCAATGCGGTCGCGCTGACAAGCTCGAACAGTTACTTCGATACCACCTATTCCGGCTCGCTTTCCGGAAGCAACGGCACTTTGATCAAATCCGGCGTCGGCATGCTGACGCTGACCGGTTCAAGCAGCTATAGCGGATATACCCAGGTTAGCGCCGGGAAGCTGGTCGTGGACAGCGGCGGAAACATTGCCAAGACTACTCTCTTTTACGTTGGATTGAACAACGGGGATAATGGTACCCTCACTGTGAAGGGCACGGGCCTGGTCACAACGAGCGACCAGATCATCGTCGGCAGCAACAACGGCAGCGTTGGCACGTTCAATGTGCAAGATACCGCCAATGTTACGGGCGGCAACCATATCCAACTCGGCGCCAACGGTGGTGCGGTTGGCGTTCTCAATCTCACCAGCGGGACGGTGGCCGTTTCGAGCGGCTTTTTTGTCGGAAATAGCGGCATTGGTTACATGAACCAGAGCGGCGGCGTGATGAAAGCCCTGGGCGGTTATTACTGGCACGTCGGCAACAACCCCGGCTCGTTCGGCAGCTACAGCATCTCGGGCGGGTCCGCGACCCAGAACTTCGACACGCAGATCGGTTACTCGGGCGTTGGTGCGCTGTATGTCAGCGGCAGCGGCTCCCTCTCGGGAGGGTCGGGCATCGGCGTCGGCAGCCAGGCAAACTCCCTGGGTTTGGCCGATGTCAGCGGGGGGAGCCTCAATGTCACATGGGGAGGCGTCCAATTGACGATCGGCAACTCGGGCACGGGCGTGTTGAACGTGCGCGGCGGTCTCGTCGCCAATACCGGTGGCAACGCCAGCAACACCTTGTCGATTGGCAGCCAGGCCGGTTCCGCGGGCACGGTCAACCTAATCAGTGGAACCGTCAGTGTCATGGGCGTGGTTGGCGGCAGCGGCGCGAGCGCGTTTAACTTCAACGGCGGTACCTTGCAGGCCAGAAGCGGCACCTCGTCTTTCGTGTCCGGATTGACTAATGCATATGTGTACAGCGGTGGCGCCGTTATCGACAGCCAGGGCTACAACATCACGGTCCCACAGTCGTTGCTGGCGGCCAGCGGCACGGGTGTGGCGTCGATCCCGGTCAGCGCAAGCGGTTCGGGATACCTCGCCGCTCCCATCGTTCAAATCACCGGCGGCAGCGGCAGCGGGGCAACGGCCATCGCGACCATCAGCAGCGGGACGATTTCGGGGATTACCATCACCAATCCCGGTACCGGCTACAGTCCCAGCGACACGTTGACGTTCACCCTGATCGGCGGAAACCCCGCGTCGGCGGCGGTTCTTGGAACGCCGATCTGGCAGACGAACACCTCAGGCGGGCTGACTAAGTTGGGCGCGGGTTCGTTGACGCTCACGAGCGCGAACACCTACACCGGCGCGACATCGATCAACGCAGGCACGCTCCAACTTGGCGATGGCACTTCCGGACACGATGGTTCGATTGCAAGCGCCAGCGTCGTGAATCAAGGAACGCTTAACTATAATCTGTTTGGCAATCAGACCTACGCCGGGGCGATCAGCGGTTCCGGCGCCCTTGGAAAGTCCGGCTCCGGCACGCTGATCCTCGCGGGAAGCAACACTTATTCCGGCCCGACGACCGTCAGCACAGGCACCTTGCAGATCGGCAATGGGGGGACGAGCGGATCGTTGGCGACGAGCGGGATTACGGACAACTCCGCCCTGTTGTTTAACCTGGGCGCCAGCGGCACCGCCGCGGCGAACTACGCCATCAGCGGAACCGGAACGGTGACCAAGAATGGAAGCGGCACAGTGGTTCTCAGCGCGTCCAACTCCTATACCGGCGCAACGACCTCGAATGCCGGAATTTTGCAGGTTAACGCCGGAGGCGTCATTCCGGGAAGTCAGCGGATGGTTATCAACGGCGGCACTCTTCTTGTTTCAGGAGGTGTCGTAAACCAGCCGAATCTCGGATTCTGGATCTGGAGTGGCGCCAATATCACGTTAACGGGCGGCACCATTTCGGGTGCGGGAGGGCAATACTTTGACGGGCTCGGGACATGGAACCAGACGGGTGGCGTGGCGAGCTACGGGGGGAATGTCTATCTTGGTTACGGTAGTAACCAGCAAATGATTATCGGCGGAGGAACATTCTCCGAGAGCACCGGAACGCTTTCTTTGGGTAACAACGCCGCTTCCGCGACCCTGACGATCAATAATGCCAACGGCGGCGGCACTGTCACCGTCCCGACTTTGCAGTTCCAAGGCGCAAGCAGCGGGACCAATACCGTCAACCTGAATGGAGGGACACTGAATGTCAGCAATGGGATCAATTACTCCGGTTCCGGCGGGGCCGTTATGAACTTCAACGGCGGCACGTTCCACGCCGGCGGCAGCTTCACGCCGGACGCGAGCATCCGGACCGTAGTGAAGTCCGGCGGCGCGATGTTCGATACGGGAACCAACACGCTGACGTTGAATGGGGCTCTCGCCGATGGCGGCGGGGGCGGCGGCCTTACCAAAATCGGCTCCGGCATGCTGATCCTCCGGGGAAGCAACAGTTACACCGGGGCGACATCGGTCAACGCAGGCACGCTCCAACTTGGCGATGGCACTGACGGATACGATGGTTCGATTGCAAGCGCCAGCGTCGTGAATCAGGGCACGCTCAACTATAATCTGTTCGGCAATCAGACTTACGCCGGAGCGATCAGCGGTTCCGGTGCCCTCGGAAAATCCGGCGCCGGCATACTGACGTTCACCGGCTCCAGCAGCTATAGCGGAACGACGGCGGTTCACGCCGGGGGCATGGTTGTGGACAGCGGCGGTTTCATTACCAAGAGTAGTCTTCTCGATGTCGGCCAGAACAACGGAGATGTGGGCACTCTTACCGTTAAAGGCACGGGCCAGGTCACGACGGGCTCCAACAGCCAGATCACTATCGGCGACAACAACGGCGCCATCGGCACGCTCAACGTGCAAGATGCGGCTCAAGTTACGAGCGCGAGCCACATTTTCCTTGGCAACAACGGCGGCAGTGTTGGCGTTCTCAAGCTCACCAGTGGGACGGTGAGCGTTTCGAGCGGCTTTTTTGTCGGAAATAGCGGCAATGGTTACATGAACCAGAGCGGCGGCGTGATGAAATCCCTGGGCGGTTATTACTGGCACGTCGGCAACAACCCCGGCTCGTTCGGTAGCTACAACATCTCGGGCGGGTCCGCGAGCCAGAACTTCGACACGCAGATCGGCTACTCGGGCGCTGGTGCGCTGTACGTCAGCGGCAGCGGCTCCTTCTCCGAGGGGGGCGGTATCGCCGTTGGCAGCCAGGCAAACTCGCTGGGTTTGGTCGATGTCAGCGGCGGGAGTCTCAATGTCACCTGGGGAAGCTACCAACTGACGCTCGGCAACTCGGGCACGGGCGTGTTGAATGTGCGCGGCGGCCTCGTCGCCAATACTGGCGGCAACGCCAGCAACACCTTAACGATTGGCAGCCAGGCCGGTTCCGCGGGCACGGTCAACCTGATCAGCGGAACCGTCAGTGTCATGGGCGTGGTTGGCGGCAGTGGAGCGAGCACGTTTAATTTCAACGGCGGCGCCTTGCAGGCGCGCGGAACCAGCAGCGCTTTCATGAGCGGGTTGAGCCAAGCGACGGTTTACAGCGGTGGCGCCGTTATCGACAGTCAAGGCTTCAACATCGCGATCGCCCAGCCCTTGCTGGCTGCCAGCGGCACGGGTGTGGCGTCGATCCCGCTGAGCGCAAGCGGTTCGGGATACCTTGCCGCTCCTATCGTTCAAATCACGGGCGGCAGCGGCAGCGGGGCAACGGCCATCGCGACCATCAGCAGCGGGACGATTTCGGGGATTACCATCACCAATCCCGGCACCGGCTACAGTCCCAGCGACACGTTGACGTTCACCCTGGTCGGCGGAAACCCCGCGTCGTCGGCGGTTCTTGGAACGCCGACCTGGCAGACGAACACCTCAGGCGGGCTGACTAAGTCTGGCGCGGGTTCGTTGACGCTTACGAGCGCGAACACCTACACCGGGGCGACATCGATCAACGCAGGCACGCTCCAACTTGGCGATGGCACTGACGGACACGATGGTTCGATTGCGAGCGCCAGCGTCGTGAATCAGGGAACGCTCAACTATAATCTGATCGGCAATCAGACCTACGCCGGGGCGATCAGCGGTTCCGGTTCTCTCGGGAAATCCGGCGCCGGAACGCTGATTCTCGCGGGAAGCAACAGTTACAGCGGCGGAACAGTGGTCAGCGGAGGCACGCTCCAGGTTGGCAATGTCAACGCCCTGGGCTCTGGCGGCCTCACTGTGAACAACGGCACACTGGATCTTAACAACACCAGCGTCACGGCGCCCGTCTTGGGCGGTTCGGCGGGCCTGATCACCAATAGCGTCAGCGGCACCGCAACCCTGGCGACCGCGACCAGCGGCACTTCGGTTTACAACGGCGCGATCGCCGACGGAGCCGGTTCCGTTGTCCTCACCAATTCAGGAGCGGGGACTGTCATCCTCGGCGGGGCGCTCTCCATCGCCGGACTGAACGTGGCCGCGGGCACGACGCAACTGACGCAATCCGGGTCGGTCGGCGCGGTGAATGTCGCCTCGGGTGCGACCCTCTCCATGGCGGCGCACAGCGGCAGCACCTATAACGTGTTAAACGTATCGTCACTGGCAATCTCCGGATTCACCTCGGCGCTTTCCGCAGCCAACAACGCGGCGGTCGAAAGCGCCGGTTATACTTTGGTTGCCATCGCCGGTCAGAAGAACGCGGGCGTGTTGACGGACTCGGGTCTTGCGGTGGCGCAGGCGGCGGGCGACCCGGCCCCGGCCGAGGCGGTGCCCGAGCCGGGGACGCTGGGGATGCTGCTGGCGGGCGCTTTGGGAATGCTGGGCCTTCGCCGCCAACGGAGGAACGGTTAATACATTTTGGCGGGCTCAATGCCATCCAAGCGTTGCGTTATATCAGGTGGGGACCTGATGGGGAGGCGCAACGATAACCGCCGGCTTTTCGGTTTTAGGGGACCGGAAAGAACGGCGTGGCGCCTTCCCGATGGGGGTCGGGAAGGCGCCTTAATTTTTAATTTATGAAAGAGGTTCGAAGAGTCGCACTGGTCGGGATCGGAGGCTTCAGCCGGTACCATTATGACCGGATCAAGGAGCTTGAACTCCAAGAAGAATTGAAGCTTTGCGCCGTGATGATTCGCGCCGCATCCATGGATCGGTATCGCCCCATGGCGGAAGAGCTGAAAGCCGGCGGGGTTAAGGTTTATACAACCTACGAAGCGATGCTGGCGGGGGAGCGGGGAAAGGTCGATCTCGTCGTGCTTCCGGCCGGCATCGGCGAACATTGTGAAATGAGCATCGCCGCGCTGGAGGCGGGCTATCACGTGCTTTGCGAAAAGCCGGTGGCCGGAACGATCGAAGAATGCAACCGCATGAAGGATGCCCAGGAGAAATCCGGCAGGTTGCTGGCGATCTGTTTCCAAAGCATCTATTCGCCGTCCATTCAGCGGATGAAGCAGGTGGCGCTGGGGGGCGAGCTTGGAGCGTTGAAGTCGGCCAAATCCCTGGTGTTGTGGCAGCGCGCCGATTCGTATTACAGGCGAGCGGCATGGGGAGGAAAGCTTGTTTATAACGGCAAAACCATCAACGATTGTCCCTTGATGAATGCGACCGCCCATTTTCTAAACAACCTGCTTTATGTCGCCGGAAAAAGCCTCCACGAAGCCGCGCAACCGGTTTCGATTTACGGAGAGAATTATCGGGTCAAGGAGATCGAATCGTGCGACACTCAGTTTTTGCGAGCGGTCACGGATAACGGCGTCAAGCTGCTGTTCATGACCTCCCATTCCACCGACGTCCGGGTGGACCCTTATGCCGAGTATCTTTTTGAAAATGGCAAGATCGAGTGGCGACAGCTCGGGGGAGCCGTGATTTATCGCAAGATTGACGGCAGGTACGTGGAGGTTGAGCGCATTGAGGATGGTCGCGCGAATCCTTTTGAGTTCGTTTACAAGGGAGTATGCGAGGCGATTCGGAACGGGACCGTTCCCGCCGCGATGGTCCAGAACAGTCTTCAACAGGTTCTGTGTGTTGAAGAGAGCTTTCGATCGGGACCGATCGTTGACGTCCCCGGAGAATGCGTCGGGGCAACGCATGTGCTCCGAGACGACGACTGCCTGAAAGCCGGCGACATCAACCGGTACATTTGCGGCATTCATCCGCTTATGGAGAGGATGTTTGCGGAAGAGCTAAGCTTTTACGAAGCGGGCTGTTCGTGGGCTGTCCAATCGAATACAGTTAACGTGGAGAACGGCGCTTTGCATCCGCCCGCCGGTCCGCCTGAAGCCGATGCGAGTTGCGGTCAGACGCGAATGGCACTAACTTAAGGGCGTTTTTGGATGATTGTTGGCTCATATTACAGACAGCGCTCGGGCGGGGGACTCCGGGGAGCGCACGCGTCTCGCGTGCTGGCGCCGGCGTCCCGCCGGCGCGAACTTCCGGCCATCGGATTGCCGTCCAGTCCTCAGACTCCGAAGGCTGTAGGCGCATTCAAGCCAGAAGTTCGTCGAGGCGGGACGCCTCGACCAGCACCCGGGACGGGTGCGCTCCCCGGAACTCGCATCCGACGCTCCTCAGCTTCTTCGTGTTTCCCGTGCCCACCGAAAGTCTCCTTAAGTCAGTGCCATTCCGGTCAGACGCCAATTCTCGCTATTTGCTAAGGTATCCTCTATCGTTTGCTCCTCTTTATGAAATTCTTCGGCATGCACCTCCCCGACACTTTCGTCCCAAGAAACCCAATGAGAAAGATTTGTCGTTTCATATTGTTGCTGCTTGCCTTCGCCGCTTCCGCGCAGGCGGAAACCAGAGGGGGCAACCCCTTTCTTCACTCCGTTGGCGCGGAGTGGGAGAGAGCGGCAAATCGCCAATCGCCGACACTGATCCAGCCTCGTGGCGGAACTGGAATCCCGACACCTCCTTGCCCTACAAGCGCCGCAGCGCCTACTGGCTGCCGCCGTTCGTGACGCCCGAGCAGGTGCCGCCCGCCAACTATCCGGATTAAACTCTGAAACCACATCATGAACAAACCGTTCCAATTCCTGCGTAATCTCTGTCTTGCGGTCCTCGTGACCGGCGCCTGTCCGGCAATGGCCAGGACCATTGTCGTGGATGGCTCTGCCGTGAAGACCATCAGCGCGGCGATGGCGATGCTCGACCGGAACGATGGCGAACCCGACGCGATCGATGTCACGACTCCCATTGTAATGGAGCCTGGACAGGTCACCATCAACGGAAAGGACCCCATCGTCATCAACCTGAATGCCGGCGGTTCGCCCAGTACCATCGTCTTTCCAAAGACAGTGACCAAGGCGGGGTTTTCCATCGAGCCGCCGTTTCTGGAAACGCCGTGCAGTTACACCATCCAGAACGGCGTCATCGTGCCGCAGTTTGACGCCAGCCTTGCAACCAACGAAAAGGCCGCGGTTTACTTTCAACCTGTCGATGGGTCCATCGGCTTTTCTGCAATCCTCAAAAACCTGACGGTGACCGCATCCGCGGGAGGAGACGCCCCGGTTCCCGTGGAGAACGCGTTTTCGAAAGCCGACACGAATTGGGCGCATGGCGTGGAGTTCGCAAGAGCCACCTGGAATAACCTCACCGATGTCTCCGTGAATATTGCAAACTGCACCTTTTCCCAGCTCAACGGCTACGGGTTGAACCTGTGCTACACAAACGCGAATCTCGGCGGATTGAAGATCAACCTCACAGATTCCAAAATGATCGAGTCGAATCCCGAGAATGCCCGACCCATGGGAACCTGGGCCACGGGAGGAGTGGTTGTAAACATGACCCGGACGGAACTGGCAGACTTCAAGGTAATGTTGTTTGAATGTATGGTGGGCGAAAGAGGATTCGAATGGAACATCAATGAAGGGTGCTCCATTCATGATTTCAAAGCTTCGCCCTTCATGGTGTGGCCCGGCGGCAATAATCAGACGATTCGCATCAACCTGAATGGCACGGAAACCAAACCCGTGTCAATGTACAACAACTCGGGCTATTGTTTCGACTTGGGATCCAATCAGAAATGGTCGAACCGCCGTGCGGGACTATCCATCAATGCCACCAATGCCAGGTTCACTAGCAACGGCGGCGTGTTGAAAACCGATTGGCTCTTGAGCGGCAAGCCCGCCCCCATCGCCGTGAAGTTCACCAAGTGCGACTTCAAGGAGAATGGCAATCAGCCGCTTGCATTTCAGCGTGGACGCTTCAAGGCTTCATTCAGCCAGTGCGCCTTCCTGCCCGCGTCCGAGGTGAATGGAATCGATTGCGCCGTAGCAGTAACGAACAAGGGAACCGGCGAACTCGATGTCAATGATGACGTCATCGCTGCAAGCGCGCCCGTCGTGGAGCCGAAGAGCGGTAACGCCTGTGTTCTATCCGGCGCGGCGGCCCTGGCCAAAGTCGCCGATTTGGTGTCGCGCTCGCCGGCGGACAACCAGGTATTCCAGTTCATGACCAGGCAGGAATTCACGCCTGATATTACAAAGTACCGCCCCCAGTCCACCAATGCCTATCTGTGGATTCCTCCCACCTGCAAGCGGGTGCGCGGTGTTCTGGTCTTCGGTTACAACGTGCCCGAACATTGGATGGTGGGGCATCCGGCAATCCGCCAAGTTTGCGCGGAACAGGACCTGGCCATACTTTTTACGTGCGGTTCGTTTCGGTTGTGCGCAGTGTGCCACGAGGGGAATTATCCCGAGGAACTCAAAGCCAAGGCGCACGTCGATTTCCTCCAGCAGATCATGGATGCGCTGGCGAAGGAGTCCGGCTATGACGAACTGAGCACGGCCCCTTGGCTGCCGATGGGCGAGTCGATGTCGCTCATGATTGTCACCCACGTGACCAACGGCGCGCCGCAGCGTTGCATTGCGGGGATCCACATCAAAGACGGTTGCTGGAGCCAGATCAAATCGGCGGACGTCCCCATGCTGGAGGCCTGCGGCACCGCCGCTGAATGGGGCCACCACACCTATGATCTATTCACGCGCTGGCGGGACATGGCGATTGACGACCTCGATAGCCATATCGAGAAGAGAGCCGCGGTTCCAGCCTGGCCGGGCAGCCTGTTGATCGAGGCGGGAAGCGCCCACTTCTCAGTGACCGAGCCCATGTGCCGGTATTTTGCCAAGTACATCCGCGCCGCGGTCAAAGCGCGCCTCTTTGCCGATGGCAGCCCGACCCTGCGCCCCGTCGATCTGAACAGCGGCTACGTCTCAGGACTTGCCACGCCCGCAGCCACTCCCATCAAGCCCAAGAAATACTCCGAATGCACCCCTGAGGAACGCAGCCTGCCTTGGTATTTCGACCAGGAACTAGCCGAGGCTGCTTATGACATGGCTAACGTCAACTGGAATGCAAAGTCCCAGGAACCAGTTTTTGCAGACAGCACGGGAAATCCGATTCCATTTAACAAAGACTCAGGGATTACCGACCTCACATACACTGCCGAAAAGGATGGCATCACCTTCAGCCTGAACTCGACCTTCCTCGACAAGCTCCCCGTGAACTCCGTGAAAGGCCGCACGCCGCTGGGCCATGTGGCGAACAAACCGGCGATCGAATGGGTCTGCGGGCCGGTCATTCCTTTGGGAGAAAACCGCTTCCAAGTCGCCATGGATCGCAGCGGGCTTCAAGCCTCAAGCGCCATCCTCCGTGTCATCCATCCCGGCGACGCCAACTTCCGGCTGAGCACCAATCCCGGAGGCTTGAAACTGGTTCCGAACAAAACCGGCAAACCGCAGAAGATCACATTTGATACCATTCCCGACCAGACGATTGGCGTGAGGGAAATACCCCTGCACGCGACTTCGGATGCCGGCATGCCCGTGAAATTCTTTGTGAAAGCAGGGCCGGCGGAGATCCGTGGTGACAGGTTGATGTTCACGCCCATTCCGCCGCGCAGCAAACTGCCGCTAACAGTGACAGTGGTGGCATGGCAATGGGGACGCGCCTCCGAGCCAGCCGTTAAGACGGCTTCTGTTGTGGAACGCGCCTTCCAACTCACAAGATGACACTTTGAGATCTATGAAGAACTTATATTACCGAATAGGCAGAATCGTTTTCATTGTTGCGCTGCTGGGTGCTTATCCGGTGAAGGCCGCCGATAAGAAGGCGGACGAGCTTCACATGAAAGCGGAGGACATGCCCTCCGACCTGAAGGTAGTCAACGACATTGTCTATAAGCAGGCAGGTGAACAGAAGCTCGTAATGATGCTGTTTGCGCCGGAGGTGAAGAGAAAGGGTGGGTCTCCACTGGTTGTTTATATCCATGGCGGGGGGTGGACAGGCGGAGACCGATACAAGGTCCTTCGCCCCCACATCTTTAACGTCTTGCGTGGGTTGAACAAGAAGGGGGTGACCTGTGCGAGCATCGATTACCGGCTTGCAAAACCCGGGATGGCGACCGTTATGGATAGTGTCGCCGACTGCAAGGATGCCTTGCGTTTCCTTGTGAACAACGCCGAGCGCTACGGTATCGACCCGGAACGCATCGCCGTTTTCGGGGAATCGGCGGGGGGGCATCTCTGCCTTGTCACCGCACTTGGCGACGAAAAGAACTATCCCTGTGACCGAACCATCGCTGGTTCGCCTGTGAATGTTCGGTGTGTTGCCGCGTTTTATCCCCGGGTTTCTTTTTCCGATCCCGAACTGCTGGCGACGCAAAGGTTTTCGTTGGAGAGAGTCCGGAAAGACTTGGAGAGAATTCTTGGCGGCCCCTTGGAGGAGAAAAGCGAAACGATCAGGACACTCAGTCCCATCCAGCTTCTCCGCGCCGACAGCCCGGCCATTTTTATTGCACACGGGGACAACGATGATGTCCTGCCCGTCAGCAACGCGATCAAAATGCGGGATGCCTGCCTGGCAGAGGGCGTCCGCGTCGAATGCATAATTTGCAAAGGTGCGAAACATTGCTTTGACGGCAAAGAGAATAATCCCTCTGACGAAGAAGTCGTGCGCCGGACCGTCGCTTTCTTTCTGATGAATCTCAAAGTTACCGAATAGAACGAAGCCGGAAACTATGAATAAAACCACGCATATTCGTTTTTTGTATCTGGTTGCCCTTGCGAGTTGTCTTTTTGCGACCTCTCTTCAAGCCGCTTATCTCCTCTGGAAAAAAACGGGCGACCCCGCCTGCAAGACTGATGCCCTCGACTACTTCTCCAAATCCCTCTCCGATCCCAAGTTCGATCTCAAGAGCTTTTGCCAAGAGCGTTTCCGTGACCACCGCTCCCGACGACGTTGTGGAGGCGTGCGTTCAGTTGGCTTCCCACGCCGCAGTGATCCAGATTGGCGAGAAGGGCTGGTCTGTGACCCGTCAGCAGCACGATGAAATAGTCATAAGCACTGATGGCGGCATCCAGCAACAAGCCGCACAGGTGCCGCGCATGAAGCGCACCCATTTTTTCAGCCCATCGACGTTTACCAGCGAACACCAACCATGATCCAACCAGAACCAACAACCGCCTTCGGTCAAGCAGTTGCCGCCACAGCCACCCCATCCAACGCCCAGCGCGCCTGGCAGGAATTGGGTTACGGCATGTTCATCCATTTCGGCCCGAACACCTTCGCAGGCAAAGCGTGGGGCGACGGAAAGCTGCCGCCGGAGGCATTCAACCCGAGCCACTTGGACCCGCGTCAATGGGCCGATGTCGCCGCCGATGCCGGCATGAAGTACGCAGTCCTCACCACCAAACACCACGACGGCTTTTGTTTGTGGCCAAGCAGGCACACGGAATACTCTATAAAAAACGCGCCGGGTCGGCGCGATGTCGTGCGCGCCTTTGTCGATGCCTTCCGCGCGACCGGCATGAAAGTGGGGTTGTACTACTCTCTATGGGACGTGAATTTCGCCGAATACGAGAATGACGCAGCCTATGCGGCGTACATGCAGGCCCAAATCCGCGAACTGCTTACAGAGTACGGCCCGATTCTGGAACTCTGGTTCGATGGCGGCTGGGACAAAGAGTTCCCCACGCGCGAGTGGTCGTGGAACGACTCGTATCGTGAAAGCGTGCCCGCGGATGTTTTGCGCGGAGGACGCTGGCACTGGCGGGAACTCTACGATCTTGCGCACGCGCTTCAGCCCGAGTGCCTGGTCATCAACAACTCCAGCAGCGACCGCCCCGGCATTCCGCGCTACCTCCCGGTCGACGTGCGCACGAGCGAGCATTACGACTTCGTTTGGAACGACCGGATACACCAAGCCCATACGGAGCCCTTGTTCAAGGACGACGATGGAAAAAGCGTCTATCTGCCGCTGGAATTCACCACGAGCTTGAATCTCGACTGGTTTTACATTCCGAACAAGCATGTGCTTCATCCATCGGTGGCAACCATCTGCGACTGGCACACCCGCGCCCGTCAATGTGGGGCAAACCTGCTTCTCAACGTTGGCCCCGACACGAGGGGACTGGTGCCGGAGTATCACCGACTCTTCCTGAAGGAAGCCGGGCGGAGACTGGCACTCTGAGAGTTGCGTGCGAAAGGAACAGTTTTTCGGAGTTGGTTTTCATGCGTCGATGTTGGCAGCGTGGAGGCAAGCATTCCGGCAGATTCCGGCAGTGAGTGTGGCTCTTCGCACGAGGTTCTCAAGTGCTTTTCCCGGTGGGTGACGGTATATTCGGACGTAACCACGACATGGCGGTCAAGGAATTCATCGTCAGACCTCCTGACCTCTTCTGGAAAGAACGGCCGAATTGAAGAATGAAAATGAGCCCAACGCTGGCGCGGTCCGAAATGGATGCCCAAAAAACGGCAGAGGAGGCTCGTGGACAGCGGTGAAGTGCCCTTTCCATTACCCACAAAACGGAAGCCGAGCACGGAAACCGGAGCGGCCCATATTATTTGTCATCCTGAGCTTGCGAAGGATCTCACGGCAGGCCAGCCGGCGTTAGGTCACCATTCACCGTTCTCGGAGCTGACAGCGCCGCTCGATGAGCCGTCCGTCCCGAGTACGTGCCGACTGAAACGAACGTCGCGATCGCCTCGTGAGATCCTTCGCAGGCTCAGGATGACAACGTTCGGGGCTCCGTTCTCACTCCTGCGCCCGATTTGCAAACTAGTGAGTAATGAAAAGGAATCTCCACCGCTTTCGAAGCGATTGGTCTCAGGAATTACCCAAAGTGTTTCCTACGCCCATCGACTCGTCGCTGTGGAGGCAAACAGGCCTCGCCGCAGTCCTATAACACGCTGGCGCGACCACAACGCGCCACGGCTTCGCAGCTCCGAATGGTCTCACGTCCATTCCAGGTTGAGGTCAGGAGGTCTGAGCATTGCGATGGAACGCCGCCACGCCATCGGGCGCGGCTCCCTGATCGTGCTCGACTGGATCTGCGAGACCGGTGTGCCCACCTACGAGCAGCGCCGCGATTTCCTCTCTACATTCATTGAAACCGAGCGGCTATCCCTCGGTGAATGGCCCTCGTTTCCTAAAAACGCAGTCCTGACCCCGCCGTCCATCCGCGACAACGGCACCGCCGCGCTGGCGTTCTACCGGGGCGCAGGAGTGAGAACGGAGCCCCGACGTTGTCATCCTGAGCCTGCGAAGGATCTCACGAGGCGATCGCGACGTTCGTTTCAGTCGGCACGTAATCGGGACGGACGGCTCATCGGGCGGCGCTGTCAGCTCCGAGAACGGTGAATGGTGACCTAACGCCGGCTGGCATGCCGTGAGATTCCTTCGACAGACTCAGGACAGGCTCTTCGCAAGCTCAGGATGACAAATAATATGGGCCGCTCCGGTTTCCGTGCTCGGCTTCCAGTTTGTGGGACTCAAGCGGTTCAATCTCGCGGGAATCGCCACCAGTGCGCCCGCTGCCAAGGCAGCCAAGGTTTATCCGGTGCTGCCCGAATTTCGCGCTTTACACTTTTTCTTGCCCCCCCAAACGAAGGCTCGAAGCCCCGCCGAGTTGCCCCGCCGTAGTGAAGACCTAAGCGCATCGATCAAGCAACCGTGCGCCCCGGCGGCCCGCCACCCCCTCCAGTTGCGAAGGTCGGATTAGGGCCTGTTTTTCCAATACATCGCCTTAAGCGGGTGCTCGTCCAACAGGTTGGCTTGAATGCCCCCGAGGCGGTTGGCGTCATAGAACTGGATGCCGACGTAAAAGTACAGGGGGCAAATCGGGGCCTGGTCGGAAATCAGCAGGCGTTCGGCCTGGCGGAAAACCTCGAACCGGCGTCCGCGGTCGAGTTCCCGTCCGGCCTGGGCGATGAGCGCGTCGTATTTGGGAACTCCCCAGCCAGTGCGGTTGTTGCCGTCGCCGGTGACGAACATGCTCAGGAAGGTGTTGGGATCGTTGTAGTCGCCCACCCAGCTTGACCGGCAAATGTCGAAGTCGAGGCTGCTCATGGAGCGCAAATACACCTTCCATTCCTGCCGCTGGAGTTCGACGGTCACTCCAAGATCCCGCCTGAACATCCCCTGCAACTCGACGGCAATTCCCTCGTTCAGTTCCCCCTCGCTGTAAAGGTAGGTGATGCGGGGGAATCCGCGACCGCCGGGATAACCCGCCTCGGCCAGCAGCGCCTGGGCGCGTTTCACGTCGCGAACGGGACCGGGAGGCGGTTCGTAGCCGCCGGCTCCGGGCGGGACCAGGCTGGATGCGGGCTTCTCGCCGGCTCGCGTGATCTTTTCCACCAGCAACGGCTTGTCGATGACCAGCCCAAAGGCGCGGCGCACCCGCGCATCGTTGAATGGCGGCCGGACGCAGTTGAACCGCAAGAAATAGGTCCCGAGGAACGGCGCCGAGTGAAAATCGGGGCGTTTGCGGAGCTCGTCGAGCAACTGATTGGGCACCAGGCCTTTGTCCATCATCAGGTCGGCCTGGCCGGCTGCGTAGAAATTGAAGGCGGTGGTGGCTTTGCTGATCGGGAGAATATCCACGCTCTTCATCGCCACGCGGTCCCGGTTCCAGTAGAACGGATTTCGCACGAGGCGAATGCGGTCGTTGATCCGCCACTCGCTCAGGACGAAGGCCCCATTGCCGACGAGTTTGCCGGGCTTGGTCCACTCGTCGCCGAACGTGCGAACCGTGGGGAGATGAACGGGCATCAGGGTGACAAACGCGCACAGGTCGAGGAAGAACGACGTTGGGTTTTCCAACGTGACGACCAGGGTGGAGGCATCGGGAGCGCGCACGCCCACTTTGTCGAAATCGGTGAGTTTGCCCTCGTTGAACGCGCGCCCGTTTTGCACGTAATAAAGCTGCGAGGCATATTCGGAGCCGGTCTCCGGCGCGAGGGTGCGCTGCCAGGAGCGGACGAAGTCGTCGGCGGTAACCGGTTCGCCGTTGCTCCAACGGGCCGTCGGGCGGAGGTGGAACGTATAGACGCGCCCGTCCGGGCTGATATCCCAGCGTTCCGCCACTCCGGGGACCGCCTGTGCGGCTTCGTTGAAGGTCGTAAGCCCCTCGAACAGCGCGCCGGCAATGCGTCCTTCGGGCTGCCCGGTGATCAAGGAGGGGTCGAGAGTCTCCGGCTCCGCGCCGTTGAGGAAGACGAGGTCTGCGCGGGGCGAGAGCCGTCCGCAGCCGGCGAGCATGAACAGCGTCAGCAGGGCGCCGAGACGAAGGAACATATAAGTCCTGTAGGGCTTATAGGGCATATAAACCCTATAAAGGTGGCCCGGAAGCGCTGAAACGTGTGCCCCGACTATCGGTTGGTGCCCGTTGCCGCCGGGGCTGCCGCTGTCGGCGCAGGTGCAGCAGTTGAAGGCGCGGGTGTTGCCGTCGGCGCAGGCGCGGCAGGCGCGGCAGGCGCGGGTGTTGCCGTTGGAGCGGGCGCGGCAGCGGCAGGCGTTGCCGTTGGAGCGGGCGCCGCAGCGGCAGGCGCGGCAGTTGGACCGGGCTTGGCAACGCCGGGCGCGGGAGCCTCGTTGGCCTTTTGCGGTTTCAAAGCTTCCTGGGCGACCTTGTCGACGTTAACCACGTTTTCTTTCGAGTCGGCCTTGTTCCCCTTCTTTGCCGCGGTGGAAATGGCCTTTTGCAATTCTTGGACCAGCTTCTCTTGAGCCTTCTTATCCTCGGCCGTCGCTGCGGAAGAACCCGACTTGGCCAGCGCCGCCGAACCGGACTTGGCCGGCGCGGGAGTGGCGGTCGCCACCACGCGAGGTGCGCTCAGAAGCTTCTTCTTGATGTCGCTGGGCTGCGATGAGTTCCGGGCGTAGAGAACCGACAGCAGCAGCGTGAGGCCAAAGAAAATGCCGCCGAGCCAGCGCGTAAAGCTGGCAAGCACGTTGCTGGTTTGCGCCCCGAAAAGATCGGCGGTCATGCCGCCGCCGAAAGCAGCGCCGAGACCCTCGTTCTTGGGCCGTTGCATAAGCGTCACGAAAATGATCAGGATCGAAACGATCACGTG
>Ga0316221_1001933_pt1 | contig 19978 bp, 19 predicted proteins | sample TBH18007metaG_FD_206003 | JGI IMG/M metagenome (GOLD analysis project Ga0316221, IMG submission 206003) | Freshwater microbial communities from Trout Bog Lake, Wisconsin, USA - TBH18007 | ecosystem: Environmental > Aquatic > Freshwater > Lake > Hypolimnion/Profundal zone | place: USA: Wisconsin... | reverse complement strand
CCGCCACCACCAATGCGGTGGTGTCGAGCTGCATCCTGATCCTGGCCACCGACTTCCTGCTCACCGCTTTGCTGTTCCACACCGCATGACCGCGAAAATTCAACTCATCGGCGTGAAAAAGCGCTTCGGGCCCAAGCAGGTGCTGGACGGCGTCGATCTCACGCTCGAACCGGGCACCTCGCTGGTGATCATCGGCGGTTCGGGCACCGGCAAGTCGGTGACGATCAAATCCATCCTGGGCATCATCACGCCCGATGAAGGCCGGGTGCTGATCGATGGCGAGGATGTGACGAACCTGCGCGGGAGCGCCCGCGATCCGCTGATGCGCAAGTTCGGCATGCTGTTCCAGGGCGGGGCGTTGTTCGACAGCCTGCCGGTGTGGGAAAATGTGGCCTTCGGCCTGATCCAGGGCCGCGGCATGGCGCGGCCCAAGGCCAAGGACATCGCCATCGCCAAGCTGGCCAAGGTCGGATTGAGCGAAGATGTTGCCTATCTGTCGCCCTCGGAACTGTCGGGCGGCATGCAGAAGCGCGTCGGCCTGGCCCGCGCCATCGCCGCCGATCCGGAGATCATCTTCTTCGACGAGCCGACCACGGGGCTTGATCCCATCATGGCCGACGTCATCAACAACCTGATCATGGCGACGGTGAAGGATGTGGGGGCGACGGCGCTCTCCATCACCCATGACATGGCCAGCGCGCGCAAGATCAGCGACAAGATCGCCATGCTCTATGGCGGCAAGATCATCTGGGCCGGTCCCACCGCCGACATCGACCATTCGGGCAATGACTATGTCGACCAGTTCATCCATGGCCGGGCCGAGGGCCCGATTAAAATGGCGGTGAAGGCGTAGCTTTGACGGCCTTGAAATAAGCCCGACCAAGATGGGTGAGGCGCGACGGGCGTAGCCCGGTAAATCGGTCCCGTGGACCGATTTGAGCGCCGAACGCCGCGAGCTTGAGCGAGCGGCCGGCGTGTCAAAGCCTAACCGCCGCCTTCGAGCCACCAGAGCTGGTTGCCGGATTCGATCCGGCCGCGATGGCTTGATCGTTGTTTTGCATTTTTGCTTGCCCCCTTCCCCCTCCCCTGTCTGGTTCCCGGCAGGGCAGGGGATGTGCGAGGCTTCTTCCGCTTTTCCTTCCATCTGCTGCCGCACCTGTTTCGATTGGGGCGCAAAGGTAGGCCGCTTTTTGCGGAGGAGAAGAGGGTCGGGAGATTTCCCTCCGCTATCCGCGCAGCATCTGTTGGCAGCGCTGGAAATTTTCTGACGCTATCCAAGTGTTGTCCCACCCAAACAATCCGAGTCGGAAGCAGTTCATCCATACCCGAGCCGTCGAGATTGCTTTCGGCTTGCGGGAAAGAGCACCTCATCGACTTGGTCTACATGCGAAATCGAGGTTGATAAATCTCAATCACAAAATCATGCGCGGTGAAGACCAGCAGGGGCTCTTACGGCGTTCTATTTTTCGATTTTAAATTTTTGCTTCGAGAGCGCCCGAGAAGGAAGGTCACCCACTCGAACGGTACACAGATCCAGCAAAGCAATCCTGGAGGAGAGCCCCCTAGCTTGTGCCCTTGCCTTTTCTGTTCCCTTTTTGTACCCATAAGGAATGGCCAAGTCCTCTGCTTCGTTTGTCTGCCAGTCCTGCGGCGCCACCGCGCCCAAGTGGGCGGGCAAATGCGAGGCCTGCAACGGCTGGAACACCATTGTGGAGGAGGGGGCTGCTCCGCCCATCGGCGGGGCCGCCCGCCGCGTAAAAGGGCGCAAATTCGCCCTGGAAGATATGAAGACCGAAGACGCCCCGCCGCCCCGCCGGGTCACCGGGATTGCCGAGTTCGACCGCGTCACCGGCGGCGGCCTGGTGGCGGGTTCGGCCCTGTTGGTGGGCGGCGACCCGGGCATCGGCAAATCGACCCTGATTCTCCAGGCACTGAGCGAATACGCCAAGACGGGCGGGCATGCCGTCTATATCTCGGGCGAGGAAGCGATGGCGCAGGTGCGCATGCGCGCCGCCCGCATGGGCCTGTCCGACGCGCCGCTGATGCTGGGCGCCGCCACCAATGTCGAGGACATTCTGGCCACCATCGAGGCGGGCCACCCCCCCGGCATCATCGCCATCGATTCCATCCAGACGCTGTGGACGGGCGCGCTGGATGCGGCGCCCGGCACGGTGGCGCAGCTGCGCACCGCCTCGTTCGATCTTGTCCGCTATGCCAAGGCATCGGGCGCGGCGCTGCTGCTGGTGGGGCATGTGACGAAAGACGGCCAGATCGCCGGGCCCAAAGCCATCGAGCATCTGGTCGATGCCGTGCTCTATTTCGAAGGCGAGCGCGGCCATCATTTCCGCGTGCTGCGGGCAGTGAAGAACCGCTTCGGCGCCACCGACGAAATCGGCGTGTTCGAGATGACCGGCGGCGGCCTGGCGGAAGTCGCCAACCCATCGGCCCTGTTCCTGGGCGACCGCACCAGCGCCGCGCCGGGCACGGCGGTGTTCGCGGGGCTGGAAGGCACGCGGCCCCTGCTCTGCGAGATCCAGGCGCTGGTGTCGCCATCCTCCTATGGCACGCCGCGCCGTGCCGTGGTGGGCTGGGATACCGGGCGGCTGGCGATGATCCTGGCGGTGCTGGATGCACGGGCGGGAATCGGCATCGGCGCCGCCGATGTCTATCTCAATGTCGCGGGCGGCCTGAAGATCGGCGAGCCGGCAGCCGATCTGGGTGCCGCCGCCGCCCTGGTGTCGTCGCTGACGGGCGAGCCACTTCCCCGCGACACTGTGTTCTTCGGGGAAATCTCGCTCTCCGGTGATATCCGCCCGGTGCCCCAGGCCGAGGCGCGGCTGAAGGAGGCCGCCAAGCTGGGCTTTTCCCGCGCTTTCGTGCCCGCCGGCAGCTTGGGCAGAAGTGGGGCCGCCGGGCTGAGCTGTACGGAAATTGCCAATGTCGCCGAACTGGTGGCGCTGGTTCCGGCGCGGCAGCAGAAACGCCGGGCCGCAGAATAACGGCGTTTTCGACGCATCCGCCCGCAGGCCAGCGTTGCGGTGGACCCGCGCGCCTGCAGGCGGACCATGCTAAAGTCGAATCATGAATCTGCCCATCACCACCATCGACATCCTGGTGATCCTCACCGTGCTGGCATCCGCCGGCTACGCGGCGTGGAAAGGCTTCCTGTCGGAAACCCTGACCATCTTCGACTGGCTCGCCGCCGCCTTTGGCTGCCTGTATTTCGGCCCGTATCTGGTGCCGATGCTGCGCGGCGTGATCGCCACGCCCTGGCTGGCCAGCCTGATCGCCTATGCCGTGGTCTTCCTGATCATCTTCATTCCGCTTTCCTTCATGAGCCACCGTTTCTCGGAGAGCGTGAAGAATTCGGTCATCGGGCCGCTGGACCGGGCGCTGGGCATCGCGTTCGGCGTGGTGCGCGGGCTGGTGGTCGTGGCGCTGGTTTACCTTGCCTATACCTATTTCGTGCCGGTTCCCGAGCAGGCGCCCTTCGTCAAGGAGGCGCGCACCCTGCCCATGATCCAGTCCACCGGGGCGGTGATATTGTCGCTGGTGCCCAGCCGGGTCAGCACCGATTTCGCCCTGGGAAGCCCGGAAAAAAGCCGCTCCGGCGACGTCATTGGCGACATCATCCGGGACAATCCGGACGCCAATCATGTCCCCGGTGACGCGGGGGAACCCGAACGCGCTCCGCCGCAGGGCACCCCTGCGAAAAAAGCCGGCAAGGGCTATGGCGCCGATGACCGCCGGGCGCTAGACACCCTGCTGAAAAATGGTGGCGGAAGCAGCAAATGACCGGCGCTGACACTCCTTTTGGTTTCGACGGCGCCCCCTTCAGCGACGATGTCCTGCACGAGGAGTGCGGCGTGTTCGGCATTTACGGCCATGCCGATGCCGGAGCCCTGGCGGTGCTGGGACTGCACGCCCTGCAGCATCGCGGCCAGGAAGCAGCCGGCATCGTCACCTGCGACAATGGCCAGTTCATCGCCGAGCGCCATCCCGGCCTGGTGGGCGACATTTTCGGGCGCAATTCGCCCGCCGCCACCAACCTCAAGGGCCGGGTCGCCGTCGGCCATGTCCGCTATTCCACGGCCGGCGGTTCCAATGCCCGCAACATCCAGCCCATCTTCGCCGACCTGGCGGGGGGCGGCCTGGCCATCGCCCACAACGGCAACCTCACCAATGCCCACACGCTGCGCACCGAACTGGTGGAGCAGGGCTCGATCTTCCAGTCCACCTCCGACACCGAGACCATCGTCCATCTGGCGGCGCGCTCGGCCAAGAGCCGCATCGTCGACAAGCTGGTCGATGCACTCACCCAGGTCGAAGGCGCGTATTCGCTGGTGGCGCTGACGTCAAAAAAGATGATCGGGGCCCGCGATCCCTTCGGCGTGCGGCCGCTGGTGCTGGGCGATCTCGACGGCGCCCCCATCCTGGCCTCCGAAACCTGCGCCTTGGACATCATCGGCGCCAGCTATGTGCGTGACATCGCGGCGGGCGAGGTGGTGGTGATCAGCGAGGACGGGATCGAAAGCCATTTCCCCTTCAAGTCGCAGCCCCACCGCTTCTGCGTTTTCGAATACATCTATTTCGCCCGCCCGGACTCCGTCGTCGAGGGCCGCAGCGTCTATGAGGCGCGCAAGGCCATCGGCCAGGTGCTGGCGCAGGAAGCCCCCGTCATCGCCGACATGGTGGTTCCGGTGCCCGATTCCGGCGTGCCCTCCGCGCTGGGCTTCGCCAACGCCGCGAACATCCCCTTCGAGCTGGGCATCATCCGCAACCATTATGTCGGGCGCACCTTCATCGAGCCGTCGGAGCATATCCGCCATCTCGGCGTCCGCCTGAAGCACAGTCCCAACCGTGCCAAGATCAAGGGCAAGCGGGTGGTGCTGGTGGACGATTCCATCGTGCGCGGCACCACCTCGCGCAAGATCGTCGAGATGATGCGCGACGCCGGCGCGACGGAAGTGCATTTCCGCATCACCTCGCCGCCCTATGCCCATTCCTGCTTCTATGGCGTCGATACGCCGGACACCAACGACCTGCTCGCCCACAAGATGGACGTGGAAGAGATGCGCAAATTCGTCGGCGCCGACAGCCTGGCCTTCATCTCGACGGACGGGCTCTACCGCGCCATGGGCGAGGGCAAGCGCAGCGCCGCCAAGCCGCAATTCTGCGACGCCTGCTTCTCGGGCGAATATCCCATCGCCCTGACCGACCTCACCGGTGGGGCCGCGAAGCGGCAATTGTCGCTGCTGTCGAACGTCGCGTAATGACCAAGCCTCTCGAAAACAAGATCGCGCTGGTTACCGGCGCCTCCAAGGGCATCGGCCGCGCCGCTGCCGTCGCGCTTGGCGCGGCGGGCGCGCATGTCATCTGTGTCGCCCGCACGGTGGGCGGACTGGAAGAGGTGGACGACGAAATCCGCAAGGCCGGCGGCAGCGCCACCCTGGTGCCGTTCAACCTGAAAGACGTCGCCGGCATCGACCGGCTGGGGGCCTCGATCTATGAGCGCTGGGGCCGGCTGGATGCGCTGCTGGCCAATGCGGGCGTGCTGGGCGTGCTCACCCCCATCACCCATCTGGAGCCGAAGGTCTTCGGCCAGCTTCTGGACATCAACCTCACCGCCAACTGGCGGCTGATCCGCTCCATGGACCCGCTGCTGCGCCAGTCGGATGCCGGGCGGGCGCTATTTGTCACCTCCAGCGCGGCGCGCAAGCACACGCCGTTCTGGGGCGGCTATGCCATGTCCAAGGCGGCGCTGGAATCGCTGGCCCTGACCTATGCGGCGGAGTGCGAAAGCACGAAGGTGCGGGTCAACCTGTTCAATCCGGGCGCCACCCGCACCGCCATGCGCAAGAAGGCGATGCCGGGCGAAGACCCGAATGCGTTGCAGACGCCGGAAGATATTGCGCCCCGTATTGTCGAGCTGCTGTCGCCGTCCAATCTGGCGAACGGCCAGCTTTTCGCGGCTTCCTAGACTTCCAGTACGGGAACATCGAAGGGGCGCGGCGCTTCGCCAGCCCGCGCGATCTCCATCATCATTTCATAGCTGCGCTCGATGTGGCGGCGGAAGCGGTCGGCGTCGAACAGCGGCGCGGTGTGGCGATTGGCGGCCAGTTTCGCCTTCAGCGCCACCAGCCGCGCCGGATCGCGGGCCAGGGCCAGCGCCAACGCCTCATAGTCTTCCAGCGTCGCGGCGATCAGTTCCGGCGCGCCGATGGCGGTGAGCAGGCTGGCTGCCACCCGGCCGGCGAAGGAAGGTCCCAGCACGGTGACAACAGGCACGCCTGCCCACAGCGCGTCGCTGCTGGTGGTGTGCGCGCCATAGGGCATGGTGTCGAGCGCCAGGTCGGCGGCGGCCGAACGCGCCAGATGGGCGCCGGCATCGATCTTGGGCGAAAACACCAGCCGGGTGGGATCGATGCCGCGGGCGGCGGCCTCGGTGCGCAAGACATCCGTCGCCGTGTCGTCCAGCAGCCAGAGCCAGCTGTCCGGCACAGCGGCCAGCAGGCGCATCCAGCTTGCGAAGACCGGCCGGCTGATCTTGCGGTGAATATTGAAGCAGCAGAAGACGAAGCCTTGCGCGGGCAGTCCCGCCGCCTCGCGTGTCATGGTGGCGAGCGGCCTGGCCGGGTCATTGGGCTGGTAGCAGTCCGGCAGATGCACGATCTGCTCGTCATAGAAAGGCTGCTGGTCGTGGGGCAGCACCACCGGATCGGCCAGGACATAGTCGTAGAAATCCGCCGCCATGGTGCCGGGATAGCCCAGCCAGCTTACCTGCAGGGCTGCGGGACGGCGGGCGAAGATGCCGGGCCGGGCCCACTGGGTGTAGCCTTTGAGGTCGATGACGATGTCGGCGTCCAGCTGCCGCAGCACATCGGCTATCGCGTCATCGGATTGCTGCTCGGCATCGATGAAGCGGTCGAAACCGGCGCGCAGCCGCGCCCGGAAGACGCCGCCATTGTCGGCGCCATAGGACAGGCCGATGACGTCGAAGCGGGTCCGGTCATGGCGCTCGATCAGGTCGGCGATGAGATAGGCGGTGGCGTGGGTCTGGAAGTCGGCGGAAGCATAGACCAGGCGGATGCGCCCATCGGTCGGGCGCAAAGCCGGGCGCGGTTGCGGCGGCAGCGGCACCAGCTTCTTCAGGAACGGCACGGCGCAATCATGCAGCAGCTTCGGGTCGTCGCACAGCAGCGTCATCTGGAAAGGCGAGGCCCCGGCGCGGCCTTCGCGCGCGTCCGCTTCCAGCCTTGGCTTCAGCGCGTCGAGTGCCGACCAGTCGCACAGCGGCAACAGAACGGAAAGCAGGCCGCCCCGGGCGGTGGCATTGTCCGGTTCGATCTCCAGCACGCGGCGGAAATCCGCCACCGCCGGGGCGTTGCGATTCAGCATGGCCAGCGCGGTGCCGCGATTGATCAGCGCGGGCAGGTGGCGGGGCGACAGCGCGATGGCGCGGCGGAAACTGTCCACCGCTTCCTCCAGCTGGCCGCGATTGCGCAGCACGCCGCCGCGATTGTTCCAGGCGTCGGCATGGCCGGGATTGATGCGGATGGCGGCGTCATAGGCGGCCAGCGCCTCCGCGGGGCGGTTCAGGTTCTCCAGCATCACGCCGCGGTTGAAGGGAATTTCGGCTCGGCGTGGCGCCAGCAGGGCGGCGCGGTCCATTGCCGCCAGCGCCTCTTCGGGCCGGCCCAACGCCGAGAGGGTGACGCCGCGATAGAGCAGGGCCTGCACCGCATCCGGCTTGAGGATGAGCACGGCGGTGAAATCGGCCAGCGCGCCTTCCATGTCGCCGGTTTCGAATTTCACTTCGCCGCGCTGCTGCAGCACTGCGTCTTCCCGTGGGGCTATGCCGGCACAGCGGTCCAGCGCCGCCAACGCGTCGGCGGGACGGCGCAGATGGCGCATCAGCACGCCCAGGCGGAACAGGGCCGCGGCATAGTCCGGCTGCTGCGCCAGGGCCTGCTGGTAATGCGTGGTGGCGGCATCCAGCTGGCCCAGATTCTGCGCCGCCATGCCCAGGTGCAGCCAGGTTTCGGCATTGTCCGGGGCGAGCCGCGCCGCCGCAGACAGCAGGCGATGGCCTTCGGCGCTGTCGCCAAGCTGCAGCCGGATCGTGCCAAGCTGGTGGTGCGCGTGCGCATCGCCGGGGGCCCGGGCCAGCAATTCGCCATAGCCGGCGGCAGCTTCGGCCAGGCGTCCGGCGGCGAAATGGGCGGCGGCGGCATCGCGCAGATGTCGGGTGGCACTCATGTGGCCCAGACCCTAGAGGCGGAGCGCAGCTGCATCAACTTGCTTCCACGTCGAAAGCCTGTGGTGCCGCGCCGGCTGCGGCACGATCCAGCATCATCTCATAGGCGCGCTCAAGATGGCGACAAAAACGGGGCGCGTCGAACAGCGGCGTGGTGCGGCGGTTCGCGGCCAGCTTCTGCTTCAGGGCCGTCCGCCGCGCCGGGTCGCACGCCAGGGCCCGGGCCAGCGCTTCATACTCCGCCATAGTGCCGGCAATCAGTTCCGGCGCGCCGATGGCGGTCAGCAGGCTGGCCGCCACCCGGCCCGCGAAGGACCGGCCCAGGCAGGTGACCAGCGGCACGCCCATCCACAGCGCATCGCTGGCGGTGGTGTGTGCGCCGCAGGGCTGCGTGTCCAGTGCGATGTCGGCGTTGGCGAGGCGGGCGAGATTGGTTTCCAGGCTGGCCCAGGGCGCAAAGATCAGCCGTGCGGGATCGATGCCCTGGGCGGCGGCGCGCCGGCGCAGCGTTTCGCTGGCGGCATCCCGCAGCAGCCACAGCACACTGTCCGGTACGGCGGCGAGCAGCCGCATCCAGCAATCGAAGCCGGTGCGGGTGATCTTGCGATAGTGATTGAAGCAGGCAAAGACCAGCGCCTGCGGCGGCAGTCCCGCCTCGGCCCGTGTTGTCGTGGCCAGGGGCCGTGACGGATCGTTGGGCTGGTAGCAGCCCGGCAGATGCACGATGCGCTCGTCGTAGAAGGCCTGCTGATCGTGCGGCAGCACCACGGCATCGGCCAGGATATAGTCATGGACGGCTGAGGCCATGCCGCCGGGAAAGCCCAGCCAGTTCACCTGCAGCGGCGCGGCGCGGTTGTTGAAAATTCCGGGGCGCGATCCTTGCGTGAAGCCTTTCAGGTCAATGGCAATATCCACGGGAATGCTCCGCAGCAACGCCGTCACTTCGGCATCGGTGCTGTGCCGGGCATCGATGAAGCGGTCGAAGGCGCGCGCCAACCGCGCCCGCCACGGCCCGCCATTGTCCGCACCCCAGGAAACGCCAATGACTTCGAAGCGCGTGCGGTCATGGCGTTCGATCAGGTCGGCCATCAGCCAGGCCGTGGCATGGGTCTGGAAATCGGATGAGAGATAGGCGATGCGGATTTTTCCCTGGCGGCGCAGAGGCGGCCGCGGGCCCGGCGGCGCCGTCACCTGCTCGCGCAGGAAATGCGCGGCGGTGTCGTGCAGCAGCCCGGGATCGTCGCAGCTGAACAGCATTGAAACCGGCGAGACGATGGCGCTGCCCGCCGCGGCCGCCTGCGCCAGCCGGGGCAGCAGTGCCTCCACCAGGTCCCAGTCGCACAGGGCCTGGGCGGCGGTCAGCAGGCCGCCGGGCGCGTTGCGGTCGTCTGGCGCCATGATCAGCAGACGCCGGAAATCCGCCGCCGCTTCGGCATGGCGATTGAGCATCAGCAGCGTGTTGCCGCGATTGGTGAGCGGGACGACATGCTGCGGCGCCAGCGCCACGGCGTGGGCCAGGCTTTCCACAGCGTCCTCCAGCCGCCCGGCTTTGCGCAGGATGTTGCCGCGATTGTTCCAGGCACCGGCATGGCCGGGATCGGCCGCGATGGCCTTGTCATAGGCGGCCAGCGCCTCCTGAAGAAAGCCCTGCGCTTCCAGCGTCATCCCGAGCCGATAGGCTGTGATGGCTTGGTGGGTCATGGGCGCGCCGGCCGGTTCTTGCAAAGGGTCATGGGTGCGCGGGCTGCGGTTCGCCGTCATAAAACATGGACCACCCATGGCAGGCAATTTGCCACTTTGGCCTTTCTGTTACATTCCGCCCATGCCCGGTGCCCCGCAAGCGTTCGTGCGCCCGCAAGGCAGAAAGCCCGCGTCGCAGGGCGCGGGCTTTCCTTTTGCGCCGGGGCGCAGATGCTCAGCGTTTGGGATCGTAAGGGTTCCTGGTGTTGCGCATGGAAAAGCGCAGCGGCGTGCCCTTCAACTCGAAGGTCTCGCGCAGGCCGTTTTGCAGATAGCGCAGATAAGCCTCGGGCAGGGCGTCGAGCTGGCTTCCGAACAGGGCGAAGCTGGGCGGCCGCGCCTTGGCCTGGGTCATGTAGCGAATGCGCACGCGCCGCCCCGAGACGGCAGGCGTGGCGTGGCGCTGCAGCGCTTCTTCCAGGAAGCGGTTGAGGGTGGCGGTGGTAATGCGCTTGTTCCAGGCGGCGTCGGCCTGGGTGATGGCGACCAGCAGGCGGTCCAGGCCTTCGCCGGTCTTGGCCGACACCGCCACCAGCGGGGCGCCCGCCACCTGCGGCAGCAAGCGGTCACGCATTTCGGCAAAACGCGAAATGGCGCCCGCCTTGTTGGGCAGCAGGTCCCATTTGTTGACGGCGAAGACGATGGCGCGGCCCTCGCGGGCGACCAGATCGGCGATGGCGAGATCCTGTTTCTCGAACGGCTTGAGCGCATCGAGCATGACGACGACGCAATCGGCAAAACGAATGGCCGACAGGGTCGAGGAGACGCTCATCTCTTCCAGCACTTCGCCCGCCACCCGCGCCTTCTTGCGCAGGCCGGCGGTGTCATGCAGCAGAACTTCGCGTGGCCCCGCGCCGTCGTCTCGGGCCAGGGTCCAGGGCGCGGTGATGGAGTCGCGGGTGAGGCCCGCTTCCGGCCCGGTGAGGGAGCGTTCCTCGCCCAGGATATGGTTGAAGAGGCTGGACTTGCCGACATTGGGCCGCCCCACCAGCGCCAGGCGCAACGGCCGGTCGCGATAGTCGTAATCCTCGGCTTCGGCCTCTTCGGCAGCGTCTTCGGCGGCGGCCTCGGCTTCTTCTTCCTCTTCCGTCGGCGGCGCCGCGCGCGGGATGTATTCCTCCAGCGCTTCGGACAGTTCGCCCATGCCGATGCCGTGTTCGGCGGACAGCCGGATCGGTTCGCCGAAACCCAGGCTGTAGACGTCTTCCAGGGCGGTGCGGCCCTCGCATTTGTTGGCGGCGAAGATCACCGGCTTGCCCGAGCGGCGCAGGGTCTGGGCGATGATCTCGTCGCCGGTGGTGACGCCGTCGCGCGCGTCGATGAGGAAGAGCAGGCAGTCGGCCTCGCTGATGGCGGTCACGGTCTGCCCGGTCATGCGGGCGGTGAGCGAGCCGATGGCGGCTTCCTCGAAACCGGCGGTATCGATCAGGCGGAAGGAAAGGCCGTCAAACTCCACCTCGATCGCCTGGCGGTCGCGGGTGACGCCCGGCGTGTCATGCACGATGGCGGCATGGCGTCCCGCCAGCCGGTTGACCAGCCTGGATTTGCCGACATTGGGCCGGCCCACGATTGCGAGAGTAAACATTGGCGCGTCGCCCAATCAAAAACAGAGCGGGATCGCGTCAGCGATCACGCTCTAGCGCAGCGCGACCAGTTCCGCGCTGTTGGTGTAGATATACAGCGTTCCGTTGGCCACAACCGGTGCGATATAGGCGCCGTCGGGGATTTCGATCCGTCCCAGCAACTGGCCGGTATAGGGCGAAATCGCTTCGGCATAGCCGCTGGACGACACCATCACCAGCCGGTTGGAGACCAGCACCGGCCCGGCCCAGAGGATGGGATAGCGCTTCTTCTCCGGGTTGCCGAAGGCGGGAAGCTGGTGCACCCAGCGGATTTTACCTTCCTTGCGGGTGAGGCAGATCAGGCGGGCGTCGTTGTCCACCACATAGATATAGTCGCCCGCCACCCAGGGGGTCTGGATGCCGCCCAGTTCCTTGACCCAGGCGCGGTCGCCGGTGGCGATGTTGATGCCCACCAGCACGCCCGACTGGCTGATGCCGAAGACCATGTCGCGGTCGATCACCGGCCGTCCGGCGATGGCGTCGATTTCCGAAAGCTGGGTGACATGGCCGGTGCGGGACAGCACATCGCTCCAGGCCGCCTGACCATTTTGGACGCGGAAGGCATAGAGCTCGCCGGAGGTGAAGGGCGCCAGCACGAACTCGCCCGCCACCGCCGCGCTGGTGCTGGACAGCATGCTGGCCGGTTCGGGAATGCCCTGATGGTCCCACAGGATGCGGCCATCCGCTTCGGCGATGGCGTAGAAATGATTGTCATGGGTGGAGACGAAGACGCGCCCGTCCTTCACCGTGGGCGCGTTGATGATGGGCAGGCCCAGATCGCGGTGCCAGACTTCGCGCCCATTGGCGGCGTCCATGGCGTAGAGCACGCCGAAGCCCGAGGTGACGAAGATCTTGTTGTCGTCGAAGGCGACTCCGCCGCCCATGCCCTGGGTCGGCTTGATGGTGTTGGGCTTGCCCAGCAGGCCCCACAGCGTCGGCAGGTCGGTGCCGGTCTTGGGCGCCAGGCGCTTGTCCCACAGCGGCTTGCCGTCGGCGAGGCGGAAGACCCGCACATGCGCTTCGGCATCCAGCACATAGATGCGGCCCGCGGCCACCACGGGCGAGGCGGTGAGCACGCTGTCGTCGTCGGTGCCCTTGCCGGCGGAGGTGGTCCATATCTGGCGCAACGGCCCGGGCGCGTCCAGATGGTACAGGACGTTGGCGGGATAGCCGCCCGGTTGCGGCCAGTCCGGATTGCGGTAGGGCGGCGGCAACTGAACCTGCGTGCCCGCGATCGTGGGGTCGACCTGCAGGGTTTCGTCGATGCCGATCAGCGAGACGCGCAGGCCGCGCAGGGTGGATTTGTGAGTGGACGAGAACATGTCGCCCAACGAGTCCATGACGCTGCTGCAACCGGACAGCAGCAACGCGGACGCAAGCGCCGCCGAAACAACGACCGAAAAACGCGTGAGACGGTGGTTCATCGCGTGGGCGCCGCCTGGGGGGCAGGCGCCGCCGGGGGCTGGGGCAAAGCGGGCGGCGGCACGGTGCCGCTGTCGCCGCCGGCGCCGCCGTCGAGGAAGGCCGCCATGGCGCGCGCGCGAACGCGCAGGCCGTCGGGCGCCTGGGCGTCGTCGGCCAGGGCATGATATTCCGTCGCGGCCTGCTTGATCTTGGCGCCGCGGTAATCAGAGAAGGCCAGAATTTCGCGGGCTAGCTGGCGCCAGGCACCAGTGGGCGTGTCGAGCGGGGCCAGCAGGGTCTCCAGGTCGGCGCGCGATGCATTGGCGGCGAGGGCCCAGGCGGCGCGCAGCCGCGCCACAGCGCCGACTTCGCCGGAATCGGCGGCGGCGATCTGCTTGTAGAGAGCGACGGCGTCCAGCACCTTGCCGCTGGCGTGCAGCGCGTTGGCCTGGGACAGCTGGGCGAGCAGGCGATAGCCACCCTTCGCATCGTCAGCGACCTTGGCGAAGGCGGCCGCGGCCTGGCCCGGATCGGAAATGCGCTGCGCGGCGGCAAAGGCGTCGCTGGTCTTCATGCGCTCGGCGGTTTCGTGCCGCTGCCAGAACTGGTAGCCGCCGACGGCCACCAGCACCAGCACCGCAAAGGCCATGACCCAGCTGCCATAGGCCTTCCAGAATTTCTCGAGGCGTTCGCGCCGAACGTCTTCTTCGACCTCGCGGAAGATGTCACTCACCAGCCGGTATCCCTTGTAGCGCCACGAAGCTTCGGCCTTGGGCCAAAGCCTTGACGGGCCCGGGCGTCGGCCTTGGCCGAAGCCCTTGATAGGACGAGTAATTAGCTTGGCGCGGGCCTGCGCGCAATGCGCGCGGGGGTAAGGATCGGCCTTGGATGCCGCCTTTTACTGGGCTTTTTTCATCGGATAGACGTTTTCCGCGCCTGGAAAGGCGCGAGAGCGGACATCGGCGGCATAGGCTTTCACCGCCGCCTCGATAGCGGGCCCCAGATTGGCGTATTCCCGCACGAATTTGGGCGGATTGGGGTTGAGGCCCAGCATGTCCTCCATCACCAGGATCTGGCCGTCGCAGACGGGCGAGGCGCCGATGCCGATGGTGGGAATGCCGATCGCCTGGGTGATGCGGGCGGCCAGCGGTTCGGCCATGCCTTCCAGCACGATGGCGAAGGCGCCGGCATCGGCCAGGGCCTTGGCGTCGGCCTCGATGGCGGGCCATTCCTCCTGGGTGCGGCCCACGGTGCGAAAGCCCCCGGCCACATTTACGCCCTGCGGCGTCAGGCCGATATGGCCCATCACCGGAATGCCGCGCTGGGTGAGATAGGTCACGGTCTCGGCCATACGGGCGCCGCCTTCCAGCTTCACGGCGGTGCAGCCGGTTTCCTGGATAATGCGGGCGGCGTTGCGGAAGGCGATGGCGGGCGATTCCTCATAGGAGCCGAAGGGCATGTCCACCGCCACCAGCGCACGGCTGGAGCCGCGCATCACCGCTTTGCCGTGGGTGATCATCATTTCCAGTGTCACGCCCAGCGTGTTCTCCAGGCCATGCATCACCATGCCCAGGCTGTCGCCGACCAGTATGAGGTCAACAGTGTCATCGAGCAGGCGCGCGGTGTGGGCGTGATAGCAGGTGAGGGCGACGATGGGCTCTGCGCCCTTGTGGGCCCTGATCTGCGGGACGGTGATACGGCGGCTCTGGCTGTGCACGGACATGGCGGAACTCCCAGCGGCAGGCAGGCTTATACCGCGCCTGCGAAACAATGCGTAATCGCGGCAGGGCTGCGTTTCCGGCAAGGCTTGGAGAACACTTAAGTGTTCGCTTGACAATTTGTGTGGCCTGCTGATACTTAAGCGTATGCTGAACCAATTGGATCGCACCTTTCAGGCCCTGGGCGACCCCACCCGCCGCGCTCTGGTCGAGCGGCTGACGGCCGGCCCCGCCAGCGTCAGCGAACTGGCGGCGCCGCTGCCCATGTCGCTGCCCGCTGTGATGCTGCATCTGAAGGTCCTGGAAGAAAGCGGGCTGGTGACCAGCCAGAAGACGGGCCGGGTCCGCACCTGCCGCATCGATCCGAAAATGCTGTCGGAAGCGGAGCGCTGGGTGAGCGAGCGGCGGCAATCCTGGGAGCGCAACCTGGATCGGCTGGGTGCGTTCCTCGACGAGGCGGAGGAGATGACATGACGCGCAAACTGATTTCCCTGATGCATGTCTCGCTGGACGGCTTTTGCGCCGGCCCGAAGGGCGAGATGGACTGGATCGGCCTGAACGACACGATATTCGCCGATGTCGAGACGCTGATCGAACGCAGCGGCGCCGCCGTCTATGGCCGCACCACCTACGGCATGATGCGCGGCTACTGGCCCAAAGTGCTGACGCGACCGGGGGTGGGAGCACGCGAGCTGCGTCATGCCCAATGGGTGGAAGCTGCGCCGAAGCATACCTTCAGCCGCACGCTGGAAAGCAGCGACTGGAACAATGTCCATCTGCACAAGGAGGCCAGGGCCGTGCTGGACCTCAAGCAGCAGCCGGGTGGCGATCTGCTGATCTTCGGCAGTCCCGGCCTTGTGCACGCCTTCCTGGCCCTGGATGCGATCGATGAATTCTGGATCAACCTCAATCCCGTGGCTCTGGGGCAGGGCGTCCGCTATCTCGACGACGCGGTGAAGACGAAGCTGACGCTGGCGGCGAGCCGCGTCTTCGACAATGGCGTCATCCGTCTCAACTATGTGAAGGGCAACTGAGATGAGCGCCGCAATACCGCGTTCCGTGGTTCACGCCCGCTTCACCATCAGCCGCAGCTGGCCGCACAGCCCGGCGAAACTGTTCAACGCTTTCGCCAATGAGCAGGCCAAGGCGAAATGGTTTGGAGGGCCGCCCGGGTGGGAGCAGCATGAAAAGGTCTGGGATTTCCGCGAAGGTGGACGCGAAATCCTGTCGGGCCGCCATCCCAACGGCATGGTCTCGCATTTCGACTGCCTCTATCGCGACATCGTTGCGCCGGAAGGCGGCCAGCCGGGGCGCATCGTCTATTCCTATGTCATGACGCTGGACGGGCGGAAGATTTCCGTCAGCCAGGCCTGCATCGAACTGAGGCCCGAGAAGGGCGGAACGGCGCTGTTGCTGACGGAGTATGGCGACTATCTCGACGGCTATGACGATGCCGGCAGCCGCGAGTATGGCACCAACTGGCTGATCGATATGTTGGGCAAGTCCCTGGAGGCCTGACATGGATCTGATCGCGAAAACGAAAGGCTATTACCGTGCCTATGAGTGCCACGATCCCGACGCGGTGGCGCGCGAGCTGGCCGACGGCTTCACCTTCACCAGCCTGTTCGACGACGCCATCGACCGCGAACACTATTTTCGCCGCTGCTGGCCGCCAAAACCGGAGAATGGGGCGCCGCTGCACCAGAAATTCGAGTTCATCGCCATGACGCAGGATGGGGACAGGGTGCTGACGGTTTATGAATGCACCATGCGCCGTCCGAATGCGGTGCATCCGGACATGCATTTCCGCAATGCCGAAATGCACACCTTCGAAGCGGGCAAGCTGAAATCGGTTACGGTCTTTTTCGGCGATCCGCCCAATGGACTGACGCGGCGCCAATTCGCCGTCCAGAGCGGCGCGGGTTGACCGGCCGCGCGATGGACGACATGCTTCCGCCAAAATAATCCTTGGGGGAACGCACATGAAAAACTGGATCGCTGCGGGATTTTCCCTGCTGCTGCTGGCGGTGCCCGGCTTTGCCGCCGAGCCGCGCAAGACCGGCGAATACCCCCTCACCATCGATTCCTATCCGCAACCGGGCGTGGCCAAGGGCAAACTGATCGGGCCGCTGGAATTCCACAGCAAGATCATCGCGAACACCGTGCGGCGCTACTGGATCTACGTGCCTGCCGGTTATGACGCGAACAAGCCGCCCAACCTGCTGGTGTGGCAGGACGGTATGCGGGCTGTTCCCGAGACCACGCCGCTGCGCATTCCCATCGTGCTGGACAATCTGATTGCCAAAAAGGAAATCGCGCCGACGCTTGGCATCTTCATCACCCCTGGCAACACCGGCACCGAGCACTATCCCGACAATCTGGGCACCGGCAATCCGAACCATCGCGCCCAGGAATATGACGAGATGAGCGACGATTATTCCCAGTTCCTCATCACCGAAATGCTGCCGGAAGTGGCCAAGAGCTACAAATTCACCGACGACCCGGCCCGGCGCGCCATCGGCGGCACCTCGTCGGGCGCGATCTGCTCTTTCACCGTCGCCTGGCACCATCCCGACCAGTTCGGCAACATCATCAGCATGATCGGCAGCTACACCTCGATCGGCTATCATCCGGCGACGGCAACCAGCCCCGAAAAATTCGGCGGCGACACCTATCCCGGCCTGATCCGCCGCGGCGCCATCCGCAAGCTGCGCATCTATCTGGAAGACGGCACCAATGACCTCGACAACCAGTTCGGCAACTGGCACCTGGCCAACATGCAGATGCTGTCGTCGCTGCAATGGGCCAACAGCAATGCCGATGCCAGCACCAATCCGGCGGTGAAGGGCGGGCCGCGCTACGATATCCGCTATGAATGGGGCGACGGGCCGCATTCCGATGTTCACGGCGGCTGGTTGCTGCCGGGAATTCTGCGCTGGATGTTCGGGACGTAAAGAAAAAGGCCGGTCGTGAGACCGGCCTTTTTCGATTGCGGGGGCTGTCCCTATGGCTTCCTGAACCGCAGCGTCATGCGGTCGCTTTCGCCGATGGCGTCATATTTGGCGTGGTTGAAGTTGGGATTGTCGCCAGCCGGCGGCTGGGCGCTGCGCCGTGTCGGCGGCAGGGTCCAGACGCCGAAGGGATGGTCCTTGGTGTCCTTCGGATTGGCGTTGATTTCCGAGCGCGCCTCCAGCCTGAAGCCGGCGGCGGTGGCCAGGTCGATGATGTGCTGGGTCGAGACATAGCCGTCGCGCGCGTCCGGCACCATCGGGCGCGGATCGGCGCGATGTTCCTCCACTGCCAGGATGCCGCCCGGCTTCAGCGCGGCATAGAAATCGCGCATGGACTTTTCGGCAAAACCCGGCGTCCACATCCAGTCATGGATGTTGCGGGCGGTGAGGATGAGGTCGGCATTGCCGGTCATGGGGCCGGACGTATTGCTGAAGACGGTATAGCCGATGGTGCCGTAGGTGGCGCGGTCGGCGAATTTGGCCGGCAGCTTCTGGCCGGCCCCGCCCATGGCGGCGATATAATGGCCGTGGGTGGCCTTGGCATAGGGCGCCAGGATCTCGCTCCAATAGCCGCCGCCGGGCGCGATCTCGATCACCGTCATGCCGGGCTTCAGGCCCCAGAATTCCAGGCTCGCTTCGGGATGGCGGGCCTTGTCGCGGGCGACATTGGCGGCATCGCGGTGCGCGGGGGCCAGGGCCGCGGTCAGCGCGGCGTCGGCCGCCAGCGCGGGCAGGGGCATGACGGCGAGGGCGACAGCGAGCGCGGCGTGACGGAATACCATGATATCCTCCCTTTGCTATTTTTCTGGCCGCAGGCTCTGCCGCTTCGGGGGCCTTTTCAAGGCGCGGCGCGACAGGCCGCCAAGAAAAAAGGCCGGTCTTGCGACCGGCCTTTTCAATTTTCAACGGGGAAGTGATCAGGCTTCCGCGGGTTCTTCTTCGTCGGCCTCTTCGTCGGTCGGCGCGGCGCCTTCCTCGAACAGGTCCTCGGCGGCGATCTTGGCCTCTTCGGCCTCGGTCTTTTCCGCCAGCACGTTCTCGCCGCGGGCCTGGCGCTCGGCTTCGTCCTCGCTGCGGGCGACATTGACGACCACGCTCACCTTCACTTCCGGATGCAGGACAACCGGGATGGTGAAGAGGCCGATCGACTTGATCGCGACGCTGATGGAAACCTGGTGACGGTCGACCTTGAAGCCGCCCTTCTCCATCGCGTCCGAAATGTCGCGCGGGCTGACGGAGCCATAGAGCTGGCCACGGTCGCCGGCCTGGCGGATCAGGGTGAACTTCTGGCCGTCCAGCTTCTTGGCGATCTTTTCGGCTTCGCCCTTGCGCTGCAGATTGTGCGCTTCGAGCTGGGCCTTCTGGGTCTGGAAATATTCCCGGTTCGCCTTGGTGGCGCGCAGGGCCTTCTTCTTGGGCAGCAGGAAGTTGCGGGCGAAGCCGTCCTTCACCTTCACTTCGTCGCCCATCTGGCCGAGCTTCTCGACCCGTTCAAGCAGGATCACTTGCATGGTTCTGTCCTCACTTCACGACGTAAGGCAGCAGGGCCATGAAGCGGGCGCGCTTGATCGCATTCGCCAGGATGCGCTGCTTCTTGTTGGACACCGCGGTGATGCGGGCCGGCACGATCTTGCCGCGTTCGGAGATGAAGCGCTGCAGCAGCTTCACATCCTTGTAGTCGATCTTCGGCGCGTTGGCGCCGGAGAAGGGGCAGGTCTTCTTGCGCCGGAAGAAGGGACGGCGCGCGCCGTCACCGCCACGATCGCCGCCGCGTCCGCCTTCGCGGTCGCCGCCGCGTCCACCCTCACGGGCACCGCCGCCGCCGAAGCCGCCTTCACGATTTCCGCCAAAGCTCATCAGAGGGTCTCCTCGGTGGTGGTTTCGCCCTCGGGCTTGTTGTCGTCGCGGCCGCGCTTGCTCGACGAGACATCGAACTGGTCGACCTTGACGGTGATGTAGCGCAGCACGTCCTCGTTGATCTTGAGCTGGCGTTCCAGCTCGACCACGGCCTTGGACGGCGCGTTGATGTTCAGGAGCACATAATGCCCCTTGCGGTTCTTCTTGATGCGATAGGCGAGGCCGCGCAGGCCCCAATATTCCTGCTTCTCGACCTTGCCGTCCTGTCCTTCGACGATGGTCTTGAGGTGGGTCGCCAGCGCGTCCACCTGTTGCGCGCTGATGTCTTGGCGCGCGATCAAGAGATGCTCGTACAGAGCCATGTCCGGT
>Ga0316221_1001930_pt1 | contig 19996 bp, 10 predicted proteins | sample TBH18007metaG_FD_206003 | JGI IMG/M metagenome (GOLD analysis project Ga0316221, IMG submission 206003) | Freshwater microbial communities from Trout Bog Lake, Wisconsin, USA - TBH18007 | ecosystem: Environmental > Aquatic > Freshwater > Lake > Hypolimnion/Profundal zone | place: USA: Wisconsin... | reverse complement strand
ACCCCTCGTCCCACTACCTAGCCCCTTCCCCGACCGCTGCATTCCCGAGTCGGCCGCTCCGGCAGCAGCGTGGAATGACTTTTTCGTGTCATGGAAGGCTTCCGCCGAGGCCTCCAGGCTCAGCAAGCTCATCCATAGCTGTGAGCAGCGCCTCGCGCAAATACCTCCGGCAGAGCAGTCCAACCGCCGCCTCGCGGACGCCCAGCGAGGTATCGAGCAAACAACGGGCGAGTGGATGGCCTGGGCTGCGGGCGGCCTCCCCAATCCCCTCACTCCTTTTGACCGCGAGGCCCTTGCAAACCTTCGTGCCGGCATCCAGAACTGGGGCCCCGACCGCTTCGGGCGCGAGCTCCGCCAGCATTTCCCACTGATTCTCCGCGCCTTCCCCCTTTGGTCCGTATCCAATCTCTCGGCGCGCAGCGCCCTCCCGCTGGTTCCAGGTCTTTTCGACCTGGTTCTCATCGACGAAGCTAGTCAGTGCGACATCGCCTCCGTCCTTCCCCTCTTGGCGCGCAGCCGTCGCGCGGTCATGGTCGGTGACCCCATGCAGCTCCGCCACATTAGCTCACTCGACGTCGCGGTGGAACAGACGCTTCTCCAGCAATATGACCTGACGAGCGCCGCCGTGCAACGGTTCACCTATCGCGTGAACAGTGCTTTCGACCTCGCGGAAACCAACCCGTCGGTCTCCGACACCGCCCGCGTCCGCTTGGACCTCCACTTCCGCTCCCACGCCCTCATCGCCGACTATTGCAACGAAGCGTTCTATGCGAAGACCCTCCATGTCGTGACCGTCACGGAGCGCTTGCATATCCCCCGCGGCGCACACCCCGGCATTCATTGGACACATGTGATGGGCCAGTTGACCCCTGGACCAACTGGTTCCTGGTGCCCCGAGGAGATACAGGCGGTCCAGGCGGAACTCCTGCGTCTGGCTAAGGCCGGCTACGGCGGCACTGTGGGCGTCGTCACCCCATTTCGGCAACAGATGATCCGGCTCAAAGACACCCTTGAAACCGCAGGTTTGCTGCCCCGGGAGTTCATTGAGCGAACCGATCTGCACATAGACACGGCCTACGGATTTCAAGGAGGCGAACGCGATCTGATCCTTTTCAGCCTGTGCGGAGGCCCCGATCTCACCCCCGGCGGTGTGTGGTTTTTCCGCGAGGACAAAAACCAGTTCAACGTCGCCGTTTCCCGAGCCCGCGCCGTTCTCCACATAGTCGGTAACCGCGACTGGGCGCTCGCCAGCGGATTCCCTCACCTCCAAAACCTCGCCAGCCGTACTCTGCCCGGTTGGTCCACCAGCACTCGGTCCGAACGCGAACCTCAATCTCCTTGGCAGATAAAGCTCGCCGAGGCTCTCACTCAGGCAGGCATTAGCACCGTGCTCGAATATCCCATTGCCGGTCGCTTTCTCGACCTCGCGATCCTCGGTCCAAACAAGTTGGACATTGAGGTCGACGGCGAGTCCGTCCACCGAACCGCACGCGGTGGACGCAAGGATGACGATTACTGGAGAGACCTTCAGCTCCAGAGCCTCGGCTGGCAGGTTTGCCGCTTTTGGGTTTACGAGCTGCGGGACGACCTGGCCAAATGCGTCGCAAGAGTTGCTGCTCTCCTTGCCACATGATCCCCGATTTTCATCTTACTGCGCTTGAGCGAGTATGTGACGCTCTGCCCGACACGTCCACGGGCCTTACAGGAAGCGAAATCGGCATGTTGCTTGCGGGACCTGGCATTCCGGACCGCATGGCCGGTATGACAAAGCGCGTCCGCTTGAGCGAGGCGTTCTAACGTCCATCCGTGGTGCTGTCGCCACCTTTCAACTCACGCTGGAAGGGCAGCAGAAGCTCATCAGTGCTGGGATCATTGATGACACCTGAGGGGGGGGCAATATGCCGCGCAGCCTGATGATCCGGGATTGGGGCCGCCCGGGTGGGGCTGGGGGTGTTCTGGGGTAGCGTGAGGTATAAACAGGGTGCGCCGCCGGCGCTGGGGTTGGGGGGCGAATGAGAGCGTCATTTCCAGGGCAACGATTCGGTGGGTGCACCGCCCCTGGCAGGGCGGACAGGAAGGTGCAGGGCGGTTCCCTGGGCGGCTTCCGCTTCGCGGAATTGCCCAGGGCTGGTACGCGCCACGCCGTCGGCGTGAGGAGTTGGCGGCGGCGCGGATGGGATGGGGGTGGGCAGCAATCCCGTTGGGGTGGTTTGGGTTTGGCGCGGGTTACCCAAGGCAGCGCCGGGGGCGGCGCAACCTGGGGCTGGTGGAAGGAATCCCGTTGGGATTGTCGGGCGCAGGTGCCCCAACAAAACCCAGGGCGAAGGCCCTGGGCTGGTATGAGGCCGCGCCGATGGCGCTCGGGAAGGGTGGGGCGTTTGATGCCAGGCCGGTGGCCTGGGCTGGAATGGGTCAGGCCGTTGGGCTGAAGGGCAAAGGGGGAGGCAGGCGCGGGGGTGGGGGCCTAGCGCCAGGGGCCGCGGGGGGGGAGGTGGCGGAGGGGGTCGTTGGGACCGTAGTAGATGCCGGCGAGGGAGGCGAGGGCACCGGAGGAGTCGGTGAGGGCGTGGAGGGCGAGTTTGGCGGCGTCAAAGGTGTCGCCGTGACGGCCGAGGGTGTCGGGCTCGCAGACGAAGCGGCCGCGGTCTCTGAGGACGAGGCGATGGTCGGCGAAAGGGGTGGGGAATCCGGCCGCGTGACCTTGCGTCTGGCGGTGGAAAGCCATTGGGATTAAACTGAACCCATGATCAGCGAGAATGAACTGTTAGCTTTGATGGCCGACCTGGAATCCGACCGGGTGGAGCGTACGATCTCGACTAACGACACGACCAAGTTCCGCGAGGCAATTTGCGCGTTCTCGAACGATTTGCCCAATCACGGGCAGCCCGGCTTCCTGCTCATTGGGGTGCATGACCAGACGGGCCAGGCGAGCGGTTTGAAGGTGGACGACGCCCTGCTGCGCAACGTGGCCGGATTGAGGCAGGATGGGGAGATTCTGCCCCAGCCGGTGATGACGGTGGGGCGTATATCGTTGTCCGATGGCTCGGGCGACGTGGTGGTGGTGGAGGTGCATCCATTGGACCTGCCGCCGGTGCGTTGCAAAGGGCGGGTGCATATCCGCGTTGGGCCGCGCCGGGCCACCGCCAACGAGAGCGAAGAACGGATGCTCTCGGAACGGCGGGTGGCCATGGCGCGCACCTTCGATGCGCGCCCCTGCCGCGAAGCGCGGCTGGAGGACCTGGAAATTGACCTGTTCCTGCAGGTCTACCGCAAGGCGGCGGTGGCCGAAGAGGTCGTCCGCGCCAACAACCGGAGCGTCGAGGAACAACTAGCGGCGTTGCGGTTCTACGATCTGAGGCGCGATTGCCCGACGCACGCCGGCTTGCTGGCGTTTGGCAAACATCCCCGCCATTTCCTTCCGGGGGCTTACGTGCAATACCTGCGGCTGGGCGGGGACAGCTTGACCGCGCCGGTACAGGGGGCGCGGGAATACAGCGAAAACCTTTTGGGAATGGTGCATAGTCTGGACGCCCTGCTGGACGGGATTCTGGAAGCCCGTCCCGTGCGGGTGACCAACTTGCGGGATGAAACCGTGTGGGATTTCCCCCGGTCCGCCGTGCGGGAATTCCTGCTCAATGCCATCTGCCACCGCAATTACGAGTCCAGCGCGCCCGTGCGCTTTCACCGGTTCACGGATCACATCGAAATCAACAATCCCGGTGGGCTTTATGGCGAGGTCTCCCCGTCCAATTTTCCGCGCCAGACCGCTTACCGCAACCCCGTCGTGGCTGAGGCGCTCAAGGTGCTGGGCTACGTGAACCGCTTCGGCCGTGGCGTGCTCGACGCTCAGGAAGCGCTCCGCGCCAACGGTAACCCGCCCGCCGACTACACCTTCGAGCCGGCGGCGGTTGCCGTCAGTGCTCACACATCCAAACACTTCGCTTGATGCTCGCTTCAGCCTGCCGCTATGAGTCGCTGGAGCTCCCGGCGCCACCGATGGTATGATGCCTTTCTCGGGGACCGGCAAAAGGGGGCGGGCTGGTATGAGGCCGCGCCGATTGGTCAATGACAATTATTCTTCCCCTGGGGAAATTTAATCGTCACTCTTCAGCCGATGGCGCTCGGGAAGGGTGGGGCGTTTGATCCCAGGCCGGTGGCCTGGGCTGGAATGGGTCAGGCCGTTGGGCTGAAGGGCAAAGGGGGAGGCAGGCGCGATAGCAGCCGTGCCTCGCGCCGGTAGCGCCGGTCACGGGGAATAATGCGGGGGGCTATCTTGCTTCGGCCTGAGGGCTAGGGCGGGCAGGCGATAGGGCCGTGAGGAATTCTCTGAGCCTGAGGGAGGGGCAAGTCCTCACTATTTCGAGCTTCGGCCTGAAAGCCGCGGCCAGGCTTTCAGCCTCGGCGATCTGCTCAGGGGTGAGCCTGGGTTTGAGGGCGGGGAAGTTGATGCGGGCCTGGGGGTCCTGCTGCGCATTGGCCAAGGAGAGCCATTTGTAGGCCTCGATCAGGTTGGTTTCGGCGCCGATACCGTTGGCCAGGGAATAGCCCCGAGCATTCTGGGCCGCGGCCACCCCCTGGAGGGCGGCGCGCCAAGACCACTTAGTCGCCTCGACGGGGTCGCGAGGCGCGAGCTTTCCGGAGAACAGGAGGAGTCCCATGCGGGCTTGGGCTTCGGCATCGCCGGCTTGGGCCGCGGCCCGCAGCCACCGAAAGCCCTCCCGGAGGTCTTCGGGGGAGGAGTTGGTTTTCATGAGCCAGGTCAGGCCCAGGGAGCGTTGGGCCTCGGGCCAACCGTTGGTGGCGGCCCGGCTGCACCAGAAAGCGCAGAGTGATTCGTCCGGCGGGGTGCCTCGCCCGAAGCGGTAGGCGCGGGCCAAATCCATTTGGGCGGAGGGGTCACCGAGCTCGGCGCCGCGTCTGAACCAGTCCAGGGCCTGGACCGCGTCCCGGGGCGTGCCAGTGCCGTCCTGAGCCAACCGGGCCAATTGGCCGCAGGCAAAGGGATGGCCCTGTTTGGCCGCCGCCTCGAGCCAGCGCACGGCCGACTCGGGGTCGCGCGGCGTACCGTCGCCCTGGAGGCACGCCACCCCGGTCTTAAACTGGGCGTCGGCATGCCCGTGACGGGCGGCCTTTTCGTACCAGGTGAAGGCCGCCTTGGAATCGAATGTTGCGCCGCCAAAACCGCGAGCACATTCGCCGGCGAGATATTCCGCATCGGGAAGGCCCCCGTCAGCGGCTTGGCGAAGGTAATGGAAGCCCAGGGCATGATCCTGCCAGGACTCGTTGCCTTTGAGGTAAAGAAGGGCCAGCCAGAGCATGGCCTCGAGGCTATTTTGCTGGGCCGCCCGGGTTAAGTGCGTGAGGGCGTTGGTCACACCGGGGCCTTTGGCGTAGCCCAGGCCCAGCCGCACTTCGGCCACCGCGGAGCCCTGGTCGGCGGCCCTTTGATACCACTGCCTCGCTTCCTCGACGTTGGCCGCCACCGGGTCCAGGGCCAGATGGTCAGCCAAGCTAATCATGGCCTGCAGGTGGTCTTGCTCGGCGGCCAGGCGGAGCCAGCGCGCCCCCTCGGTGCGATTGGCGGCGGCCCCGTTGCCGAGCATGAGACGAAGGCCCAGGACGTATTGGGCTTGGCTCTCACCGAGTTCAGCCGCTCGTTTGGTCCAGGCGAAGCCCTCGGCGAGGTTGGTTTGGACACTCCATCCCTTGTCGTATTGGCGGCCGAGGTTTAACATGGCGGGGCGACTGCCTTGGGCGATGGCTTTCAGGAAGAGTTCGTGTGCCTTGGCATGGTCGACCTCAACCCCGGTGCCGTCATCATAACAGACCCCTAAAGCGTTTTGCGCGAGGTCGTCGTTATGGTCCGCGGCATAGCGGATCCACTTTAATGCCTCGGTGAGGTTGGTGGAGACGCCGGTGCCGGTGATCAAGCAGTAGCCCCATTTGGCCGCTCCGAAGGGGAGTCCGTGTTGGGCGGACTTCTCGAATTGGCGGGCTGCGGCTGGGTAATCGCGAGGGACGACCTTGCCGTCTATCAAGAGGAGGCCCCAGATGGCCTCGCTCAGCGGGTCGCCCTGACGGGCTCCGCGCTCCGCGAAGGGGCTGGCGTTCTGGGGCTGCCCGTGATCCAAATAGTAGGCCGCAACAGCTCCCAGGGCCATAGGGAAGTTTTTCTCGGCAGCTTGAGCGAACCATTTGAGGGCTTCGTCATCGTTGGTGATTACCCCACGTCCCTTCTTGTAAGCGATTCCCACCTGGTAGGTGGAGGGGACGTGGCCTGATTCGGCGGCCTGCTTAAAGAGTTGCAGAGCTTCCGGGTAATTGGTGGGGGTGCCGGCACCAAAAGTCATGGCCACAGCCAGGTCAAACCGAGCCGGGGCAAAACCCTTGGCGGCCGCCTTTTCGTACCATTGGAGCGCTTGCGCCGGGTCGGCGGGAACGCCCTCGCCGGCGGCATACATTTCACCCAGCCACGTCTGCGCCAGCGGCACGCCCGCTTCGGCGGCCTTTTGGCACCATTTGGCGGCTTCTGGCAGGTTCTGGGGAACCCCGAAGCCCTTGGCATACAAGCCGGCGAGTCCAAGCTCCGCCACCGGATTGCCTGCGTCGGCCAAACGCCGGATGCGCTGGACACGGGCTTCGAGGCTTTCGCTCGAGAGGAGTTGAACCATTGGCTCACTCAACGCCTTGTCGCCCAGGTCCCGGTTGAGGCGCATGTCCGGGAGGGCGTCCAGGTGCCCGCCGCGGGTCGGAATGGCAAAGGCAGGGGGCGCTGCGGCGAGCACGACTGCCAGCGCACCGCAAAAAAGCCAACTGGGACTCATAAAGCGCTTGCCGGCGCTGCCTATACCAAGCCCTACGCGGGTGAGGGAGAATCGGTGGTAATCATTCAGGTGCGGTTTCAATTTACTATTAGGAGAATGCGGGTTGCGGAGGGGATAGACAAGCGGGAAAAGTAACGTGCCGTTTCGGGCCTTCCCCTGTGGGGCGCCAGGCGTTAGGATTCGATCCATCATGAAACCACCGCGCTTGCCGTTACGTTGGCTGTCAACGCTGCCTCTGGCCGCCTGGGTCCTGGTCGGGGCCGCGCGGGCCGAGACGAACCACCCGCATACCGATTGGTTCCAGCGGGCCGGGTATGGCGTGTTCGTTCATTACCTGGAGGATTTGCAGAACGAGCCGAGCCAAATCCACAGCCTGGGGAAACGGACGTCGTGGGATGAATGTGTGCGGGAGTTCGATGTCGAGCGCTTCGCGGGCCAGATGAGCGAAGCGGGAGCGGGCTACGTGTTTTTCACGATGCACCAGCGGACGCGGTTCCTCATCGCGCCGAATGCGACCTTTGACCGCCTGACCGGCTACCAACCGGGGGAGGCCTGCGCCACCCGCGACCTGGTTGAAGACCTTTATCAGGCGCTCCACAAGCGGAACATCCCGCTGATGCTTTATTGGACCGGCGACGGTCCGCGACAGGACCCGAAGGCCGGTCCGGCGCTGGGATGGAGGGACCCGGTGCCCGAGGATTACGTTCGCAAATGGGCTGCCGTGGTCCAGGAATACGGTGAGCGCTATGGCGCCAAAGTCGCAGGCTGGTGGGTGGACGGCAGCTATCGGTTTATCGGCTACAACGAGCAGAAGTTGGAGATCCTGGCGCGCGGCCTTAAGGCCGGGAACCCCGGCCGCATCCTCGCTTTCAATCCCGGCGTCGAGGATCGGGTGCGAGCCTACTCGCGGTTCGAGGATTTCACCTGCGGCGAGCAGAACCAGTTTCACGACCAACCAGTCAGCCGCTGGACCGGAGGCGAGCAATGGCACATCCTCTCGTTCCTGGGCAGCGGCAGCTCGGCCATCGGCGCCGCCTGGGCCATGCCGGGCGTGCGCTATTCCAAGCGGGAATTGGTCGACTACATCGCCGACGTGAATCGGGCGGGCGGAGTGGTGTCCATCGATGTGCTGCTGTTCCGCGATGGGAGCCTGGACCGGTCGCAATTGGAGGTGCTCAAGGCGCTACGGCCCGGCCTGGCGGCGAGCCGGGCCCAGCCGGAGCGGCCGCCGGGCAACCTGGCCTTTCGCAAACCGGCCCGCCTGCTCAGCCTGGACGGCTCGCACGAATTGGAGGTGAACGCGGGCACTCATTTCGCCCGGCTGGGCGTCGATGGGCGGTCCGACACGACCGCCCTGGCCGGGGGCGAGTGGGCGTGGACTTTTGAAGTGAACCTGCTCCGTCCCTACCCGGTCCGGCGAGTGAAGGTGACGTTCGGGGAGGGGGGATTCCCGACGCAATTGCGGCTGCTGCTCTCCGTGGACGGAAAGACCTGGCGGACCGTGGGGACTGGCGAGGGTCTGAACGGCCAACCGTTCGAGGCCGAGTTCGCGGCGTCGGCGGGCCAGTTTGTGCGTGTCTGCTCGGTAAAACCGGACGGCCCCAACCAAAAGGGGTCCCAGATGGCCGTGGCCGAGTGCGAGGTTTACGAATGAACCGATCTAGGGGTTGAGCCCTGCGCCGGTGACGCTGAAGCGGTAACTGCCCGAACCGGCTTGGATCTCAACGCGGTCGGTGTTCAGCTTGGCGCTGGAAAGACCGAGCACCCCGGGGCGGAAGGCGCCGTGGGCCCACACGGTGTGGCCGTTTTCCTGGATGGTGACTGGACCATGCCGCGGCAAGCTCAGGGTCGCGGTGGTGTTGGCGGGAATCTGGATCTTCCAGATGAACTGGCCTTTCTTGATCTCCCAATCACTGCCAATGCGACCGTGGGGCGAATCGTAGTAACCTTTGGCCCACCGGAGATGCCCGCCCGGTTCGGGCCGGAGGAGGAGCTTGCCAAACCCCGGTTCCGTCGAGTCAATCCCCAGCACACTCCGATAGAACCACTCGGTGCAGGTGCCGAGGTTGGCATGGTTGAAGGAGTTCATGCCATCGGGGTGGTAGCCCTTCTCCGTTTTGGCGTCCCAGCGTTCCCACATGCTGGTGGCGCCCATGTGGAGGAAGTAGCCCCAAGAGGGGAAACTGGAGGTGGCGAAGAGACGGTAGGCGGCCTCCGTACACCCGGCTCGGCTCAACGCCGGGAGCAAGAGGTGCGTGGTGACCATCCCCGTGGAGAGATGGCCGTCCTTTTTAGCGATGGCGGCGACCAGTTTATCGGCTGCGTGACGAGCCTGCTCCGGATCGAGTAAATCGAAGGCCAAGGCCATGGCATAGCCGCCTTGGGAATCGCTGCCGATGGTGCCGTCGGGCGCGATGAAGGTTTGTTGAAACGCGGTGCGGATGGAACGATGCAAGGTCGCAAACGCCGAGGCCTCGTCAGTCTTGCCCAAGGCGCGGGCCAACTCCGCCATAACCTCCGCGCACCGGGCGTAGAGCGCGGTGGCGATGAGGTCCTTGGGGGTGGACATGTCCGGGGCCAGCCAATCGCCATAGCCGATCGGGTGGACGACGAAACCCTGGGAGCGGGCTTTGTACGAGTCGAGATGGCCGGCGATTTCTCGGTAATACCGCGCGACCAGGTGGGTGTCTGCGTAGACCCAATACAGGGTCCAGGGGATCAAGACGCCGCTGTCGGCCCATCCCGGAGACCACGGGAAGTGATGGACATCGGGCGCGATCTGTGAAAAGGCCCCATCCGGGAAACGCGCGTCCACCAGGTCGGTCATCCATTTCGTCAACAGGGAGGCGGCATCCTGTTCGTAGAGCGTACTGGCCACCACCTCGTGATAGTCCGTCCACCCCATCCGTTCGTCACGCTGCGGACAGTCGGTCGGCAGATCCACGAGGTTTGCGCGGATGGTGACACGTTCGTTGGCGGCCGTGCGCGTGATGATCGGATCGGAGCACTCGAAGTTCCCGGTGGGTGCCAGGTCGGAACCGGCGATGATGGCTCGCAGGGTGTTCGGACCGGCGTTGGTCGGCAGCCCTTCGACCTCGACGTACTGAAATCCATGATAGGTGAAGCGCGGCTCCCAGGTTTCCTCGGTGCCACCCCGGCAAACATAGGTGTCGGTGGCGCGCGCCGCGCGCAAGTTCTTCCGATAAACGGTGCCATCGGGGTTGAGCATTTCGCCGAAGTGCATGACGACTCTCGTTCCGGCGGGGGCCTTGAGGCGCAGGCGGGTCCAGCCGGAGAAGTTCCGCCCGTAGTCGAACACCGCGAGGCCGGGCTTGGGGTGGGTGAGGGCGACGGTCGGGATTTCGCCGGTGCGCCGGACGGGCGCGCCGGGATTGGCTTCTACCGCGGGGTTCACACTCGCGCCCAGGTCCACAGACTTCCAATCGGAGTCATTAAATCCGGGCTGGTCCCAACCCTGGATTTCCCTGCGCGCATCGTAGGTTTCCCCGGCGTAGAGGTCGGCTTCCAGGATCGGTCCAAATCCGCCCTTCCAGGTCGCGTCGCTGACAACTACCTGAGTGGATCCGTCGGCAAACCAGAGATGAAGCTGTGCGAGCAGCCGGGTCTGCTTGCCGTAGAGGTTCTGTCCGATAATGCTCAAATGTCCCCGGTACCAGCCGTCGCCCAAGACCGCCCCCAGGGTGTTGGAGCCGACGTTGAGCCGAGTGGTGACGTCGTAAGCCCGATAATAAACGCGCTGGTGGAAATCGGTCCAGCCCGGCGAGAGGTAATCCTCGCCCACCTTGTCACCGTTCAAATGCGGTTCCGCCACGCCGAGGCTGGTGAGGTAGAGGACGGCCTTGGCCGGGCGTTTTCCCAGGGTGAATTCCTTTCTCAGGAAGGTTGCCGGGAGGAACTGTTCGCGGCCGTTTCCGGGACCCGAACTCTGGCCGTCATCGCGTCCGATCCACTTGGCGGCCCACTCGGTTTGACTGAGCAACCCCATGGACCACAAAGCCGGCTGGCTCCACGCAGACGGCCGGTCCGCCTTGTCCCAGACCCGGACCTTCCAATAGCAGGAGGTGCGCGAGGCCAGGGCTTTGCCCTGATACTCCACCTGGAGGCTCTGGCCCGACACCACCTTGCCGCTATCCCACAGGTCGGCCCGGTCTTGTGTGAGCAGTGATTCACTCGCCGCCACCAGTATCTGATAGGCGGTCTGCGCTTGGGCACGCTGGTTCGAGGTGAGGATCCAACTCAATCGTGGATGGGTGGTATCGAGGCCCAGCGGATCCTTTAAGTACTCGCAGCGCAACTGGGCGGGGGCGAGGTGGCGGCCTGTTTCCGTGCTCGACAAGTTGCCCGACTCGCTAGCCGCCCAGGCGGCCCCGCCCATCAGTACCGATGCCATCCCCAACCAGCCCAAGATTCGAAGATTCATTTTTTGCAATTGTGGTCCAAGTCATAAACGATACGGACGGTCGATGTCGAGAGCGTCGGCTGGGGATGCCGAGCTCCGATTCCTTTGCTTTGTCCTGGATCTGAAAGGAATCGTGCGGCGCTCTACTCCTCCTTCGCCCCGAGGGTTGGGGCGAACCGGCGAGACGCCGCTACGGGAGGAGGGGGTGCGAAGCACGGTTACTCAAAGCGCCAGGAAGCCTTCCCGGAAAGTCGGATATTTAAAGGCATAGCCCAACTCCGTGGTGAGCTTACGATTGGAGATCCGTTTGTTGGTCACGCCCCGTTTCCGCTGGGCGAGGGCATCGGGGGGCACCGTCGGCGGCAGGGGGCCGCCATACTGCTTGGCCAGCCACTCAAAAAGCGTGCGTTGTGAGACCGGTTCGTCGTCCACAGCGTTATACACCTGGCCGACGCGGCCACGCCGCAGGGTGGCGAGGATGGCGCCGACGACGTCGTCGCGGTGGATCATGTTCAAGAGCCGCCCTCCGTCGCCCTCGATCCGCGCCTCGCCTTGAAGGTACTGCCTGAGCCAGTAACCGCGGCCCGGGCCATAGATCCCCGCCAAGCGCAAGATCACCGCCGGAAAGGCCTGCTGGCGCGCCGCGGCGAGCAGCACGGCCTCGGCCTCGACGAGGACTCGGGCGGTTTCGGCGGCCGGCTCCGTGGGGCTGGACTCGTCCACGGTCGAGCCGTCGGTTTGGCCATAGACGCCCGTGCTGCTGGTATAGACGAATTTGGCGGGTGGTTGAGCGCCGAGCCAGGCAACCAGGTGGCGCGCGGCTTCGAGGTAAACCGCGCGGTAGTCCTCGAGGCCGCCACCGGTGGCCGAGACGGCGTCAACGACCCAATCATATTCGGCCGGGAGGCGGGCTAGTTGCGTCGGTTGGGAGATGTCCGCCCGGAGCGGTTGAATTCCGGCGGCGGTCATCTCGGCCAGGGCGCGGTCGGTCCGCCGGAGGCCAAAGACCTCGTGGCCCTGCCGCACCAACTCCGCGCCGAGGGGCAGGCCGACGTAGCCACAACCGATGATCAGGACGCGCATGCCAATGCCTCCCGGATGACGGCGGGATTGGAAGTCGGCGCCTGGCAGGCGGTGCCGGAGCAGAGATAAACGACGGGGCCGGCCGGGGGCGTCGGCAAGGTGCGCGCGAAGGGTTCGACGGCGCCGCGGTTGCCGAGGACGACCTTGTTGGGCTGGAAAACGGAATGAACGGTTTGGAGCAGGCGGCGGGTCTCCGGGCTGGCCGGGTCGCCCGCGATCACCACCCGCAACGGTTCATCCAGGTAAAAATCCAACGCGCTCAGCAGGAGGGGGAGGGCCTGGGGAAAGCGCTCGAGCCGGGTCGCGAAAAACCGCAGGGTTTTTTCCGCCGCCGCGGTGAGGTCCGCGCGGCCGGTAATTTTCCCGAGCCGGAGCAGGGCCAGGGTGGCCGCGGAGTTGCCCGACGGCTCGGCGCCGTCATAGTCGTCCTTGAACCGGAGGACCAGGTCGGGGGCTGAGGGCAGGCTTTGCCAAAAGCCGCCTTGGGCGTCGTCGAAGAAGCGGGCGAGCAGCGTCTGCGCCAGGGCCAGGGCGAAATCGAGGCTGGCCGGGTCGAGCGTCGCTTCGTAGAAATCAATGACTCCGGCCAGGAGAAAGGCGTAGCCGCTGAGCAATTGGACGGAATCGCGCTCGCCGTCGCGCCAGCGATGGAAGAGGGTTTGCGAGGGGGCGTCCCAAAGGCGGCTGCGGAGGAAGGCCAGGTTGGCGGCGGCTGTGGACCGAAAGGCCTCGTCGTCCAACGCCGCGCCGGCACGGGCGAAGGCGCCCAACATAAGCCCGTTCCAGGAGGCCAGGACCTTGTCGTCGCGCTGGGGACGGATCCGCTGGGCGCGGGCCGCGAGCAGTTTGGCCTTGGCCGACGCGAGCAGGCCCGATTCCTGGCCTTCGAGTGCGGCGTCCACGATGCTCAACACGTTTTGGCCGCGCAACGGCGCGGGGTGGCTATGGTCCACAAAGTTGCCGGCCTCCGTGATGCCGAAATACCGGACGGACACGGCGAATTCCTCAGGCGTCAGCAAGCCCTCCAATTCCGATCGCGTCCAACAATAGAACTTCCCTTCGTGCCCTTCGCTGTCAGCGTCCTCGGCGGAAAAAAACCCGCCCTCGGGATGGGTCATGTCGCGGCGCACATAATGGAGGATGTCGCGGGCGACGCCGGCATGGCGCGGGTCGCCGCTAATGGCGGCGGCGTCGAGGTAGAGCTGTGCCAGTTGGGCGTTATCATAGAGCATCTTCTCGAAGTGGGGCACCAGCCACTCCGCGTCCACGGCATAGCGGGCAAAGCCGCCCGCCAATTGATCCTGGATGCCGCCGGCGGCCATCCGATCGCACGTGGTGAGCACCATCTCCGTCGCCGGGGCCTCGCGGAAGCGTTTGGCGTAGCGGAGGAGAAAAGCGGGCTGGCTGGGCTGGGGGAATTTCGGAGGGCCGCCGAAGCCGCCGTGGCGTGGGTCGTAGGCCTGTTGCAGGATCTCACCGGCCTGCCGGAGGAGTTCGGGAGTCAAGGGTGAATCGCCGCCGGCCTCGACGGCGGCGGATTGCTGGAGCCGCTCGATCATCTGGGCGGCGGAGGCCACGACGTCCTCACGGCGGGTCTGCCACACCTGCTGGATCTGCCCGAGCACCTGCAAGAAACTCGGACGCCCGTGGCGGGGTTCGGGCGGGAAATAAGTGCCGCCATAGAAGGGTTTCAACTCGGGGGTGAGAAAGGCGCTCAGCGGCCAGCCCCCCTGGCCGGCGGTGGCCTGGACGAAGGCCATATAGACGCGATCGACGTCCGGCCGTTCCTCGCGGTCGACTTTGATCGCGATGAAATGCGCATTGAGAAAGGCCGCGGTGGGTTGGTGCTCGAAGGACTCCCGTTCCATGACGTGGCACCAATGGCAGGTGGAGTAGCCGATGCTGAGGAAGATCGGTTTGGCCTGGGCGCGCGCCAGGGCAAAGGCCTCCTCGCCCCAGGGATGCCAGTCCACGGGATTATGCTGGTGTTGGAGGAGGTAGGGGGAATGCTCGCGGGCCAGGCGGTTGGTGGGGCGCCCGGCCGCGCCCTCGGGGCGGTTCGTGTTAGTACTGGCAGTGGTAGACATGATGCATCAAGAATACCCGCCACCATAGCCCGTAAGCGCGTGGATCGCAAAAGGGAGTCCGGAAACTGCTCAAGCCGGCGCTTTGCCGGCCACGATCAGGACATTCGAGCCGAGGCCGGAGTTGCCGCGAAGCTCGACCTGGGTGAAACCCGCCGCGCGCAACAGCTCGAGGTGGGCTTGATCGGTTTCAAAATGCAGGCCATGGCGCGTGCGGTGGCGCCCGAGACGGACCGCCCATCTCTCGCTCCGAGCCACCCAACCGTGGGCCGAACTCGCGCCCGCCATCGTGTCTCGCAGCAACAGGCGGCCGCCGGGCCGCAGCGCGGCGAAGATTTTCCGCAACAGGATCGCCTTGAGATCCCGCGGGAAATAATGGAGCACGTCACACAGCAAGGCCGCGTCACAGGCCGGCCACACGCCCGCGAGCAGATCGCCTTCCTCGAAGGTCAGCCCGGGCGAGTTCACGGCTGAGGCCCGCGCCACGCGGATCTTATCGGCGTCGTGGTCGATCCCGTGGAGCGTGCGCTGGGGTCCGCCCAGCGCCAGCCAGTGCGCCACCAGGCCATAGCCACAGCCGATGTCCAGCAGATGCCCTTGCCGGGGCGCCACCTCGTCGATCGCCCGGAACAACCGGTCGGTCCGGAGTTTCCAGAAGACGTATTGCTCCACTGAAGGCCCCTGGTAACGATACCGTCGTCCGACCTCGGCGCGCCGGGCGCGGTCGTCGTCGCGACCGGGGTCGCCTGCGGGGGCGGCTGAGCGGGCCAGCCGGCGGCGCAGGCGGGCCATGCACGGCGGAACCAGGAAGAGGGTCGCGAGCAATGTCAGGCTGATGCCCAGCCAGGCGCTCAGGCCGATGGAGAACATGGCGGGGTGCTTGGCCAGCACGAGGACGCCGATGCCCAAGAGCGCGGTGCCGGCGCAAATGGTGACCGCGGCGCCGGTGCACGCGGTGCGATCGGGCCGGCCGCGGAGCGGCTCCAGTTCCGCCATGACCATGAACAGGCTGTAGTCGCCGCCCACGCCAATCACGAAGATGGCGAAGATGAAGTTCGCCATGTCGATAGGTTGCCCGAGCAACCCCAACACGCCGAGGGTCCAGAACAAGCCCGCGGCCATAGGCAGCAAGGTGATCAACACCAATTCCACCCGGCCTAACAACAGGAACAGCAGGACCGCGTTGAGCGCGACGACCAGCGCCGCGAAGATCGGCAGGGCGCGCCGGGAGACCCGGACGATCTCGTCCGAAAGCGCGGCCTTGTTGAGCAGGCGGGCGCCGGGGGAGGCTTGCCGCACGGCCGCGCGCAAACGCAGGAAACTCGCGCGGTCTCCGGCCTTGACGAGGGTGCAGACCGAGAACCGCCCATTTTCCTCGGTCCAGTATTCGCCCAGCAACCGATCCAGGGCCGGGGTGGCGCCCATGGCGGGCGGGGACGGGCTCGCGAGGGTGGCGAGGCGGCCCAGGAAGGGGGCGAAGGTGTTGGGCCGAAAGCCCAGTTTTGCCGAGACGCCCGCCAGGGAGCGGTCGAGTTCCTGCCGGCGCGCCGCGGACCAAAACTGGGACCAGGCGCGCAAATTGGCCTGGCGGGTTTGGTCGGAGGGGAACAGCGGCGCGATCGAGGCGAACGACTCGACCTCGCGTTGGTCCTGGAGGGCGCGCAACCGGGCATAGACGAGCTCATTCTGCCGCAAGGCCTCCTCGCGGGTCGCGCCCGTCACCACCACGGTGGTCAGGGACAAGGCTTTGCCCCAAATTTCGCGCACCACGGCTTCGTCGCGCCGGGCCTCGGGTGTCACTCCGTTCAGCCGGGAGAAATCGCCGTCAAAGCGCAACCGGAGGAGGCCCAAGAGGCAAAGCCCGGAGCAGACCAGGAGCAGCGGCAACACCACGCGCGCCCAACGATCGCGCCAGGCAAACAACTGCCGCAGCGCGGCCGTCAACGGCAGGGCCGGTGCCGCCCCGGCAGCCCCGACGGGGACGAAGAGCGGGAGAACCACGATCGCGAAGCCGGCCGCCAGCGCGACGCCGACGGCGCCAAAGAGCCCGAGTTGTCGGTGCCCCGACACCGGCGAAACGAACATCACCAGGAACGCGGCCATGGTCGTGAGGGCCCCGAACGTCAGCGCCGGCGTCAGTTGGGCGACCGCTCGCGCCAGTTGCTCGCGAGTTGTCGGGGGATGGTCATCCGTGTGGTAGATGACGTAGATGCCATAGTCCACCGTCACGCCGATTAGGATGCTGCCACAACCCAGGGCGACCGCCGAGACCGGGTCGCCGGTCAGATAGAATACCACCACCGATCCCAAGGCGCCGATGGCGGTGGGCACCAAGCCGAGCAAGGCGAGCCAGCGCCGGCGAAACGCCGCGAACATCAGGGCCGCGACCGCCACCGTGGCGATCACGCTGGTGAAGGTGGTGTCGTGCCGGATCATGGTGGAGTTTTCAAGCGCCACCCGGTGGGCGCCGGTGACCGCGATATGCACCGCGCCGGCCGGGAAGGCCGCCTCCACCTCCCTGGCCGCCTGCAACGCCCGGGCGACCAAGGGCGCGCTGCGCCGCAGGTCCGAAGAGCGAAACCCCGGCACGGCGCTGAGGAGCAAGTGATGCCCATCGGCGCTCGTGATGCGGCCGGCTACCAGGTGCGCGTCTCCGGCGCCCGCCTGCAACGAGCGCAAACGGCCGGAGACCGTGTCGCTCAGGCCCACCGGGTCGGCCTGGACCACGTCCTTGAGCATCATCCCCTGCGGCTGGCTCATGGACTGTTTCATCCAGGCCAGCCGTTTTTCCAAGGCCGCAGGTTCCAGCCGGGCCTCCAACTCGTGAAGATCATTGGAGCCCAACAGCGTGGGCAGCCGGGCCTGCAACTGCTCAAACACCTCCTGCATTTCGGAAGGCTCGACGTGGTAGCGAAAATCGCTCAACTCCGGAATCTCGCGCAACCCCCCGTAAATGCGATCCGCCGCCTGGAGCAAGCGATCCGGGTCGAGCTCAGTGGTCTGGACATCGACGAACAAGCGGTCGGCTTGCCGGACCTGGCGCAGCGCTTCCACCTGCTCCGCGATGGCCGGGTCGGACATGGGCAGCATGTCGGTGAAGTCCTCGTTTAATTTGAGGCGTCCACTGCACAGCAGCGCGGTGGCGGCGAAGAGACCGACCCCTAACAGCACCAGCCAACGATGGCGCGCCAAAAAGAGGTGGAGGCGGACCAATGAGTCACTCATGGCGGACCTCGGACTTTGACCGCCCCATCCAACAGGCCACCAGGAAAGCGGCCCCGGCGCCGAGCGCTCCCACAACCGTGGCCAGGACCACACTCCCCAACACCCACTGGGAAAGGTACGCGGGGATCTGCCGGGCCGCGGCGGCGGGAGAGAAATCCACCCAGTGGCCCGTCCACAGGAAGTGTCCCACGATCAACCCCGCGGCCATGACCAGCGGCGTAACCGGCGCGAAGGAAATGTTGCTGGCCGCCAGGGCGATGGCTTTGTTGACCCGGCACCGGTGGGCCAGGGCCAGGGCGGCCGCCATCTGAAAACCCCAGATCGGCGCGATGCCGCAGAACAACCCCAAACCCACCGCCGCGGCCAGCCGGCCCGGAGTCTCGGTGTGCTCGGAAAACAAGAGGCGCAGGACGGTGCGCAGGCGCTGGCCGCGCGGCAAGTCGTGCAACCGGCCGCTCGCCGCCAAGCGGCGCAACGCGGCGGGTGCCAGGAAGGCCTGCATCGAGCATTTCGCATGCAGCCGGGAGATGGCCACCATGTCGCGCCAGGGACGGAAGTGGGAGAGCCGGGAGGTGGGGGCCGCGTAATCGGCCTCGACCGCCTGGGCCACCAGCGGCACCCCGGCCCAGGCCGCTTTGACCAGGATCTCGAGTTCGTAGGCGTAGCGGCCGGAGGTCACGCGCAGCGGGGCCAGCGGGGCCAGCGGATAAGCGCGGTAGCCGCATTGGGTGTCGGCCAGGCGCACCCCGGTTTCGAACTGGAACCAGAAGGTGGAGAGCTCATTGCTGGCGCGCCGGGGCCACGGGGCGCCGGCCTTCCGCAGGTCGCGCACGCCGATGATGAAGGCCTCCGGTTGCCGCGCGCAGGCGGCGGCGAAATCCGCCAGGGAACCGGTGCGGTGTTGGCCATCGGCATCGATCGTGATCGCATGGGTGAAGCCCTGTTGCCGGGCGCGGGCGAAACCGGCCCGGAGGGCCGCCCCTTTCCCCTGGTTGGCGGGCAACGTCACGAGCGTCAGTCCCTGCTCGCCGGCCAGCACTCGCGGCGTGGCATCCGTCGAGCCATCGTCCACCACGATGACCGGGAAGCTGGCCTTGGCCCCCCGCGCCACACTCTGCACCGTGAGTCCGTGGTTATAGACCGGGATGACGACGCAGATGCGAGGGCCGCGGCTCATGCGGCGTGACCGGGGACCTGGCGGAGGTCGACGAAATAACGGCGTTTGCGCGCGCCCGCCGGCATCTGGAGCGCCTCGAGGTCGGCCGCGGCGGCCAGGACCAGATCGGGCACGACTTTGACGGCGCCCTGGAAACGCTCGCGCAACGCGCGCAAGGCCTCGTTCCCGCTGCCGCGGCACACCAGGCGCACTTCGACGGCGTCGGCGCCGCTCGAGCCGGAACGGGCCAGAATGACGTAGGTCGACAAATCCGGAAAGGAATCGAGTACGGCCTGGAGCGCGGAGGGGAAGACGGTGGTCCCCTTGAGCTTCAACTTCTGGCTGGCCCGGCCTACGATCGGTCCGAGGCGCAACGTGTGACGTCCGCAGGAGCAGGGCTGCCGATACAGGGCGGCGAAATCCCCCGTGCGGTACCGGATCAGCGGCATGGCCTCGACGCCGAAGGTGGTGGCGGTGAGTTCACCCACTTGGCCGTCCGGCACCGGACGCCCTCGCTCGTCGAGCGCTTCGAGGTAAAGGAACTCCGGGTGGAGGTGTCCGCCACGGCCGGCCTCGCATTCGCAGAGCGACGCGGCCAGCTCGGTGTTCCCGTAGGTCGAGTACAACCGGGCCTGCCAGTGGTGCGCCAGCAACTCACCCGCGCGGTTGAGCGACCAATCCGGCTGGCGAATCGGCTCGCCGATGCAGATCAGCTTCCGCACACCCAGGCTGGCCGGGTTCAGGCCGGCTTCGGCGGCCTTCTCGGCCAGCAGCAGGAGCGAGGAAGGGACCCCGACGATGGCGGTGGCGCGAACGCGCTCCAGCATCCTCAGCGTGAGCAGCGGCGTGGCGGGGCCCGTGCGCACGATGCCGCAGCCCAGCAGCCGCAGTCCCATGAAATACGCCATCCCGGCGATGAAACAGCGGTCCAAAGTGACCGCCAGCAGCACGGTGTCGGCGCGGGTCAGCCCCGCGCCCCGAAAAGAGTGATACTCGCCCTGGGCCAACCGTTGGAGGTCGGTCTCGGTCAAGGGGCATACCAACGGCTCGCCCGCAGTGCCGCTGGTGGTCACGATGTCCACCACGCGCGCAGGCGGCACGCACAGGAAGGCCTCCGGGTGGCTGGAGAGGACCGACTTGTCAATGGTGGGCAGCCGGCCGATTTCCTCGAGAGGCAGGGGCGCGCGCGGAGCGCGGCCCGCCA
>Ga0316221_1001903_pt1 | contig 20236 bp, 25 predicted proteins | sample TBH18007metaG_FD_206003 | JGI IMG/M metagenome (GOLD analysis project Ga0316221, IMG submission 206003) | Freshwater microbial communities from Trout Bog Lake, Wisconsin, USA - TBH18007 | ecosystem: Environmental > Aquatic > Freshwater > Lake > Hypolimnion/Profundal zone | place: USA: Wisconsin... | reverse complement strand
AAATTTGTCCAGGAATGGCGTTTAAGTTATAATAAGATATAGTGAAAAACAAGGAGTTAGCAATGATTCGAGACTATGGAATGTTTACCCCAGAAGGCAATGCGGCAGTTCATGGTATTGTTTTACTGAGTCGTGTACATGAGCAGAGCTGGCTCTGCACTTGGCAAGCCCTAGTAAACCTTGCAAAAGAACCTGGCTTTGAAGAAGCCACAGACACTGTAGTTCGTGAAGCAGTTCACACAGCCTGCAAATTTACAACAGATTTTTATGTCTAATTTGACAGAGAATGACAATCGCAATATAATACATTTTTAAACAGGAGAAGTAAATGGCATTAGCAGAATCCCGCACCGTGTCCCCAAGTGAAGCTCGTAGTCGTGTATTACGTTGTTTTAAAAACAAACGTCCAGTTTTCTTATGGGGCCCTCCAGGCATCGGTAAGTCCGAGCTTGTTGCGGACTTGACTACAGAATTGGGTGGGCATATGATTGACTTACGTTTAGGTCAAATGGAACCCACAGATATTCGTGGTATTCCTTTCTTTAACAAGAACAACGAAAAGATGGATTGGGCTCCCCCAATTGATTTGCCTGACCAAGAACTTGCAAGTCAGTATCCTATTGTTGTATTGTTCTTAGACGAAATGAATAGTGCGGCGCCAAGTGTGCAGGCAGCTGGTTATCAACTTATTCTTAACAGACGCATTGGTAAGTATGTGCTTCCAGACAATGTAGTTATTGTTGCGGCAGGTAACAGAGAATCTGACAAGGGTGTAAGTTACAGAATGCCTAGTCCATTAGCAAATCGTTTTGTGCATATGGAAGTTAAATGTGACTTTGATAGCTGGTTCCAATGGGCAGTTAATCACAATGTACACCAAGATGTAGTTGGTTACATTGGTTTTGCTAAACAATCTCTTATGGACTTTGATCCAAAGAGTGCTAGTCGTGCTTTCGCTACACCACGTAGCTGGAGTTTTGTTAGTGACTTCTTGCAAGACGAAGATGCTAGTGATGCAGAACTTACAGACTTGATTTCAGGTACAGTAGGTGATGGTACTGCAATTGCATTTATGGCGCACCGTAAGGTAGCTGGGCAAATGCCTAAGCCCGAAGATGTGTTAAGCGGTAAGGTCAAAGAACTTAAAGTAAAAGAAGTTTCTGCGATGTACAGTTTGACAATCTCTATGTGTTACGAATTGCAAGATCAGTACAAGAAGTTGGGCAAGGAAAAACTTGCAGACTGGCATGCACAGGCTGACAACTTCCTGGGCTTTATGATGGCAAACTTTAGCACAGAGTTGGTGGTCATGGGAGCAAGGGTGGCCTTAACAACATATAATCTTCCAATGGTACCTGGCAAAATGAAGAATTTTGACGAGTTTCACCGCAGATTTGGCAAATACATTATTGCAGCATCTGGCAAGTAAACAAGGGGGCTTATGCCCCTTTGTTGTTTTTGTGCAACACACACTTTGTCCAGAAATGGCAATTTTGCTATAATAGAGTTATAGTAAAGGAACGAACAATGAAACAAATTACAGATAGATTGCGTATGGTGTTTTTTGGAATCGTTGTAATTGTCGTTGGTATCTACAGTCCAAAAACCTGTATAAAAGCCATTGGTGACGTCATAGGCGACAACGAAGAATACAATCCCGTTCTCATCCGTAAGCGTCACCGCAAAGAATTCTTATCAAACTACAATAAAGGTTAATAAATGAATACAGCAAATGGCAGAGCTTATATTGTAATCCGTGCACTCAATACGGAAGAGCTAATGGATATGGTAAATGAAGCTATCAAAGCAGGCTATATGGTTGTTGGCGGACTCAGTGTAGTGAGCCCAAATTCAGGGCAATACGTATATTGCCAAGCAATGGTGCGATCAACTACATTCGCGGCCTAATTTGACTCGAAATGACAAAGATGCTATAATTAGATATAGTAAGAAATAAGGAATATAAATGTCAGAAAATACATTAGCAGAAAAAACTAAAGTTAAAACAGTAACCAATCCTGCAATTGATGCGGCTGCCAAAGACAAATTAGTTACTGCTCGTATTGGATTATTGCTTAAGGCACCATTCTTTGGTAACCTTGCTACTCGTTTGACACTGACCAATGCAGATGATTGGTGTGGCACTGCTGCGACTGATGGCAGACGTTTCTATTACAATAGTGAATTCATTAACAAGATGCCTTTGAAGCAAGTTGAATTCTTGTTTGGTCATGAAGTATTGCACGTGGTTTATGATCATATGGGTCGTAATGGCGAACGTGATCGTAAAATTGCCAACATTGCCGCAGACTTTTGTGTCAATGCAGATTTGCTAGAGCAACGTGTTGGTGAAAAAATTCCAGTGGGCTTGTATGATCAAAAGTACAATGGCTGGAGCATGGAAGAAGTCTATGATGACTTGATGAAAAACGCTGACAAGATGGAAATTGAGCAGTACATTGACAAGTTGTTAGACGAGCACTTGGATGGTGACGGCGAGGGTGAAGGCGATGGTGAGGGCGACGGTGAAGGTAAAGATGGTAAGGGTCGTCCCAAACTCACTGAAGAAGAACGTAAACAAATACGTGACGAAATTAAAGATGCAGTAATGCAGGCCGCACAGGCCGCAGGTGCAGGCAACTTGCCTGGTGGTGTTAAGCGGTTGATCAAAGACCTTACTGAACCACAAATTAGTTGGAAGGAACTGTTGGAACAACAAATCCAATCTACTATCAAAAGTGATTATACCTTTGCACGCCCAGGTCGTAAGAGTTGGCATATGGATGCTATACTTCCTGCAAGCAAGCCAGGTGAAACAATTGACGTAGTTATTGGCATTGATACCTCTGGATCAATTACAGAAAGTGATCTTAAAATCTTTTTCTCTGAAATCAAAGGCATTATGGATTCATATACTGAATACAATATCTTTGTAATGGGTTGGGATACGGGTGTTGGTGGTACTAAATTGTTTACCAGCGAAAACATGGAAGACATCACTAGCTTTGATCCACAAGGTGGTGGTGGTACTGATCCTCATTGTGTTTGGGAATACATGATTGAACATGGCATGGAACCCAAGAAACTTATTATGTTCACAGACTTTTGTTTCTTTAATTGGAATCCAAAAGAAGTTGAGAACTATTGTGACACAGTTTGGATCATCAAAGACAACCCAAATGCAGAACCTGAGTTTGGTATTTGGGCACATTACGAAAACGCTAAAACAGGAAAATAAAATGTCTAAGAATAAGCACATTAAAATTCATTGGAGCGAATGGCACCACTATTTAATTTGGCGCCTAAAGAAAATGCTTAAACCCAAAAGGTTTGTAGCATGATTATAACTAACTACACTGGCGAAATCCAGTTGCCATACGATGCAGATTTGCTCGTATGGCTCCAAAAAACTTATCCACATTCACGCTATATAGCAAAGGAACTAAAATGAAACTTACTACATTTATGGAAAAAACTGATAGATTAATGAATAAAATTAAACCCATCATTATGTATGGCAATACTAAAGTGGCCTATTTTATGATAGGTGCAATGACTATGATTACTATAGACTATTTTAGTCGAAGTGACTGGTTCAATGTTGTACTTGGTATTGTAATTATATCAGTTTTTTACATCACAGAAAGAGACGCAAATGTCCAAAAAGCTCAATAAAGACACTCCAGAAATCAACTCCGTTGACGCAGACTTAAAGGATGTGCTAGAAGATGTAACTGGGGTTAAAAAAGAACCCCAAGTTATATATCATAATGCACCCGAAGATTTGGATGCGGCACTGGAACGAATTATGGAATTAGAAATGCGTTTAAGTGATTTGCACCGTGCCTGTGAAATTGCAGTTGTATGCAAAGACTTTACAGTAATGGAGTCTTTCTTGCAACCCTCTGAAGCGGCATTGGCTAATAAAATTGTAGTTGAGTATCCACAAAGTGGTCCTATGAAGATTACAGTTGTCACAGACAAAAAGGAAGACGCAAGTGTTGAAACACAATGAGGTAAATCCTTTAAGTGTGTTTGGATTGCGTAGGGTAGATCACTGCCCTACGCATTTCACCAAATTCACTTTTGACTTACAAACTAATGATAAGTCAGTCACTGATTGGATCTACGAAAATTTAACAGGTAGATTCTATTACGGTGACGAATATTATTTGCACGAAAGCAATGGCAAAGTGGGTATGAGCAAGTGTGCCGCTTTTGAAATTCCCGGCGAAGCCAGTTACTTTGCCCTGCAATTAGACACGATTAATAAAAGATCTGAGTGGTAGAAAATTTTTCCGTTAAGACTACAGGTATTAAATAAATGTAGTTATTAAACGGAGAAATACAATGTCTGAAGATACAATACAAGATGCGACTATATCGCAAACTCAAGAAGCCCCAGCGGCACCTACTGGTCCAAGTCTACAACTTACCGACCTAGTATTAGCCCTACAAACCATCCAAGCAAGTGCACAACGCGGTGCAGTTCGTGCTGATGAGATGAGTACTGTGGGTGGATTACATGATAGATTATTTGCCTTCTTGGAAGCACAGGGTGTGATTACAAGATCTGCACCTGCACAAGGAGAAACACCAGATGCTTAAACATATCGGAAAACACGGTGACAAAAAGATTGTTCTAGTTTTTAGACAAATCCCCGGTGACGAACACATGTGCCTAGTATTGTACAGCGACATGCTACCGCAATTAGCCCATGACGAAGTTATGAAGTGTTTAGAAAGTCCTGTTGGTCAAAACAGTAAAGAACTTGCAGATGCTATGCACAGACATACTATGGCCAATGGTGCTAACTTATTAGAAACCTGTCACAAGAGTGGTTACTTGAAAAAAGTAAACACCAATCAAGTTGTTATCACCCCAAATGCCAAATCCAGTGTGCGTTTAGATGAGTTAAACACAATTCTAAATGAAATGGATAAGGGTGAAGAAGCTATCAAGAAAATGGCTGACTTGGACAAGAACGCTGGAATGAGTACTAAGCGTCGTGAACCAAAAGAAGTAGGTGCTAATCCTGCAAGTCGTTCCGCAACACCCGAAGTAACAAATGCTACCCTAGGTGATGTATTAACTGACGATCAGATAGCCGCACAACGTGTAGCACAAGCTGCAAAAATGAAATTAGATGCGCAAGCATTACTAGCAGAAGCCGCAAGATTAGAAGCCGAGGCTCAAGAATTTCAACCTACTACAACAAATGTCAAAACAACAAGAGCCAAAAAAGCCACAACGAAAAAGCAAACGGCATAAGTTATCAATATCCGCAAGCGATAAATGGAAACAGATACTAGAGGAAGTTGAAAAACTTGAAGCTCCAGTATCTGTTATACAAAACATCACAGTTACGCTAACAGATGGCACGCAAGTGGATATAGATGTAGCTGAACTTCTTGCAGAGGGAATAGAACCGGATGATCTCGAGCGAGAAATAAATGAGAAGCTAGAAGATTTAAATGATATAATCAAAGACGTAGACTTTTATATTAATATAGATCATGTAGCAAAAACGGTTCAACCTGCAACAGACAATTTACTTAAACACCTATGATAAATGCAATCTTTGCTGCCGACATGTACGGCGGCATGGGTAACCAAGGTACATTACCCTGGCCCCATAATAGTTCCGATTTAAAACATTTTAAAAAGCTCACTGAAGGGCATATTGTTGTCATGGGTCGTAAGACATATGATGATCCCAAAATGCCTAAACCTCTAAAAAACAGAACAGTCTGTGTGGTCAGCAACAACTTAATTACAGATAGTGTATATCAAATCAGTGGCGATATTGTTAGTAAGATATTAGAATTAGAACGTAAACATCCGGATAAGATTATTTGGGTTATCGGTGGTGCAGATATATTAGAACAATGTGAAAGTATATACGATAGAATCTATTTGACACATGTAAAAGGTTCCTATCGTGCAGACACTAAGATTAATCTTAAATCTTTATTATCTGGGCGCCCAATGCGTAGTGCCAGTGCTAGTCCAGAAGACAATTGCACCTTTGTCGTCTACGAATCAATTTTTCGAAGAGCCAAATAATCTTACCGGTCTTATTGCTTTTTAATTCAATTAAAGTATAATACATATATGAAGCAATACTTATCCGCACTAAAACAAGTACTCGAACAAGGTACTGAACATCAAGACCGAACAGGCACAGGCACTATAAGCCTGTTTGGATTACACCAACGTTACGATTTAAAACAGGGCTTTCCGGCAGTTACTACAAAGAAGCTGGCATGGCGTAGTGTTGTATCAGAATTGCTTTGGTTCATTGAGGGTTCGGGGGACGAAAAGCGCCTTCGCGAAATTTTGCATGGCGATAGGCAGTCTGAAAAGACAACCATTTGGACTGGCAACGCAACTGCATCATACTGGCAAGATAAGGCTCGCTTTGAAGGCGACCTTGGTCGTATATACGGAGTGCAGTGGCGTAACTGGAACGGTATAGATCAGCTGGCCAATTTAATTAATGATATTAAAACTAATCCATATAGTCGTAGGCACATATTAAGTGCTTGGAATGTCAGCGACTTACATGTCATGGCATTGCCACCCTGTCATGTCTTGGCTCAGTTTAGTGTAAGACATGTACCCGGCGGCAGAGATGAACTCAGTTGCCAGATGTACCAACGAAGTTGTGATATGTTTTTGGGAATTCCATTTAATGTGGCAAGCTACAGCTTGTTAACGCATATGATCGCTCAAGTGTGCGATTTAGCCATTGGTGAGTTTGTTCATGTTCTCGGTGATGCTCACATTTATCTCAATCACGTAGAGCAGGTAAATGAACAATTGAAACGTGAACCCTTACCTGCGCCACAACTATGGCTCAATCCCGATATCAAAGACATAGACAAGTTTACAATGGCAGATATTAAATTATTAAACTATCAATCACACGATGCTATCAAAGCGGAGATGGCAATATGAGATATCTAGTTACAGGTGGTGCTGGTTTTATCGGTCACAATGTGGTACGCACGTTAGAGCAAATGGGTCACGAATGCATCATAATGGATAGCATAACTGACTACGGGTTTGTTAATAAAGAAGAATTAGATTACTTAAAACGAGAACGCAACAAGTGCATACGTGCCGGAATACATCATGTAGATTTACGAGACCATGATGGGGTTAAAGGTATAATGGGCAGTTTTGACTTTGCTGGAGTTATACATCTTGCAAGTTTTCCCAGACAAAAAGTATTTGCCAAAAATCCCATATGGGGTGCAGATGTTATGGGCACAGGATTAATTAATCTATTAGAATGGACCAAAGCGTATAAAATACCTAAGTTTGTTTATGTTAGTAGCAGTATGGTTTATGGTAATTTTCGAGATGGTGTTAAAGAAACTGCCGAATGTAATCCTGCAGGGCAGTATGGTATTATGAAATATATGGGAGAAAAACTTGTTGAAGATTATGCTAACCGTGACGCTTTTGATTATAGTATTGTACGCCCCTCTGCTGTATATGGTGAATATGACGTGGAAGACCGAGTTGTATCAAAGTTCATGCTTGCAGCAATGCGTGACCAAACAATCACAGTCCGTGGGGCAAACGAATCCCTAGACTTTACACATGTCGATGATGTCGCACAGGGAATAGCACTTGCAGCAACTATGCAAGAAGCCAACGGAAATATATATAATATAACACGGTGTGCTAGTAAACAAATTACACTATTGGATGCTGCTGCACTATGTATTAAGATTGCCGGCAAGGGTAAAATAGACATACAGGATAAAGATCCGCACTTTCCCAGCAGGGGCAGATTGAATATTGATAAAGCTAAATTAGAACTTGGTTACAATCCCACAGTTAATATCAAAGAAGGTTTTAAACGCTACCACAAATGGTTTCGAGAGAGCGCATATTGGCAAACAAAACTATAAAGATGTATGGCGTTGATCGCCAATATCAAAACTTAAAGAAAGAAGTACTTGACATAACTGATCGAGTATTAAGTACCGGACAAGTTTTGGATGGAACCCATACCACACTTTTTGAAATCGCAGTAGCAGATCGGCTGGGACGTAGCTATGCAGTCTGTGTCAATAGTGCCACCACAGGCTTACTTTTTGCGTTAAATTCGTTAATTTCCAGTAAGAAACCCGGTCTTTTAATACCCGCAGTTAGCTATATTGCCACTATGAACTCTGCGATACTGTCTAAGTATGCAAATATACAAATCTGTGATGTAGATCCCAGTGGCTTAATAGATTTGGGCAAAGCAGAACATGCAATGGGCTCTGAGATTCAAACTGTAATGTATGCAAATCTATTTGGTAATACTGTGGATTGGGATCGATTTAAAATAATGACCGGATTCTTTGGCAGTGACCGAGTCAGAGTTATTGAAGATGCCGCACAGAGTTTTGGTGCAAGTTTTGATGGAGTGCCTAGTGGTAACATGGGCGACATTAGTGTATTGAGTTTTGATCCCACCAAGAATCTAAACAACTTTGGTAGCGGTGGTATGGTATTGACTGACGATGGTAATGTCAATGAATTTGTTAGAAACATACGAGACAATGGCAAGCATACCGGGCACGAGATACCGGGCATTAATAGCAAAATGAGCGAAGTGGATTGTGCCATTATGACTATGAAACTCAAAAAGCATTTTGATAAATGGCAAGCACGTCGCACTGAGATCGCCGATTACTACACAAAAGAATTGCAGGAGTATGTGGAAGTTCCTGCAACTACTCCAGGCACGGTTCACGCTTGGAGTAAGTACGTTATCCGTGTACCCAATAGAATGATGTTAAAGAAACATTTAGACTACAATGATATTGAATCTAAGTTAACATATACTCGCACATTGTATGAGGAATTTGTGGGTCGTAAGTATGCACCTGTTGGATTGGCTGGAGATGACACTTGGGAATGTCATCGATTTACTCGGGAATGTTTATCGTTGCCAATCTATCCCGAGCTCTATGACAGTGAAGTTGAAAAAGTCGTTAAGACTATTAAAGAGTATTTTCGTTAAATCCCATAACGAAGTTTAACTGCTTCGAATCTTGTTTGCAACCAAGTCCACTCAAATGATAGTTTGAGTTGTTCATAATCCCCATTTACTTCATTATAATAATCAACTGCATCACGAGCACCTGCTAGGCAGTAATCACTATATTTTCCCGTTGCCTGCGTACACCATACATCAAGTCTATGACTGTTTTCCAGTGTAGGCGCAGTAGCATCAAAGTGCTTTAACTTTATTACTTCTCTAAATGCAGTACGCCAAGTCATTATTGGATTTTGATTAAAGTGGGCTATCCCTGATAGTATTGGAACATGTTCATGTGGTTGAGATAAGGTAAAATCAATTCCCGGAGTATTATGTGATAGTACTAAATTCTTATTATAAGCGATTACTGACATGTGCCCATATTCCAATCCGTTAACAGGATTGCGACTATTAAAGATATAGTGTTTGGGTTCTTGCCAATAGTCCGGTAACCAATCTCGCCAAGGAAAATCATAATCAACTTCAAGTTTGGCAAATACTGCAAAGAACCAAGGAGTAGTACTAGCACGTGCCGCGGCTTGGTATGCGGCCGTTCTACCATTGACACCACGTATCCATGTAATATCTTGGCTCATTAGATTGGCTCTATAGCATAGTGTATCGTACCAACGCTCTTCATCAGGTTCGCCATTACTGATGTAAACGATGTCTATTCCAGGAAATCGATTATTATTATAGTACTCGTTTATAAACGAGTGTTTTTCTAAATAAGGATAATCGTAAATCTGTGTTTTTAAATGTTCTTTGATATCTCGGGGTACTAGGCATGTTGCACCTGATCGAGTTACTCTCGCGACAGTGCGATCTTTGCTACTCCACAAGCAATTAGTCAACGTTAAACTTAAATCTTTTTGATTTGTAAAAGTCACGTAAGGAGTTTTGAAATCATAATGTTTAATTTCTGAGACTAAATCATCGCCATCATAAACATGAATGGGCGTAGGATAACGTTCAACAAAAATATCTTTCACATAGTTGATCACATTAAACCAATCTAATAGCTCAAGTTCAACCATTTGACTGCTAAAACTTGGTACGTGTATACGAAACGTATCTCCACGTTTTTGTCCATCCGTAGCAAAACAATGTATCATTTCGCGTTGTTCTTCAGGAGGATGCCAAGTGAAATCAAAATATTCATACATACAAATACTACTAACCACCCACACAAACTCCGTAGTAGCTAGATTTATTATACGTTTGAAAACATTAAGGTGATCACTTACATAACGAGTGCGTTTGATATCAGGAAATTCTTGTTGTAGTAATTTGAATTGTGCGTCGCTTTCTGGATTTAAAAAGTCCATGTAGAATATCTGGGTGGCATTTGCACGTATCTTTTGCGCATTAACATACTTAATACCTGCGGTGCCCTGATAAACAGGACCGCCATCTCTTTGATGCTGGGTGGGGAATTGAAATTCGTAATCAGGCTCAAGTGGGTTAGGATGCCAACTAAAATCAAAATCGCTTGTATCAACATTATCAGGTATGCGCCATTTTGTCATATCCGGTAGCGCCCGCACCGTTTGCCTGTAAGCAAGTTTGATCCCGGCAGTACCACGATAAACTGGACCACCAGCTGGTTGCCATTGCGTTGGGAAATGGTATTCGTAAGGTGGTTCTAACGGATCGGGATGCCAACTGTAGTCAAATTCACTATCATCAATATTGTCAGGGATGGACCATTTAGTCTTATCCGCTAAGGCAAATGCTTTGATATCGGTAACAAGTTTGATCCCGGCAGTACCACGATAAACTGGGCCACCAGCTGGTTGCCACTGTGTACCGAAGTGATATTCATAATCTGCTTCTAATGAATCAGGATGCCAACTATAATCAAAAAGAGTTTTATCTATATTATTGGGAGTATGCCAATTAGTTTCATCTGGAAGTCTTGTTAAGATTTGATCAGCCATAAAAAGCCAACTTCGATTTTGTACTGTGTGTTTGTTTGCTAAGTATACCCCGGCGTCACGTTGCCATTGGCTGGGCCAAACGTGTATGAAATCTTTTTGCCAAGGTACGGGTACATAATCAAAATTAAAGTTAGTACAATCATTACCACTATAAATAAACCAGTAGTGCGAAGTGTTACTTTGCCGTGCAGCATCATCCAAATCATTGGCTGGTTTTTCAAAAGCAAATAAATTAGGCTTAGTGCCTTTATAAAATACATCAAACATGTATAATCTCAATAGTCATTACGAAAATATCTTTCATTATTTAAACACTATTATAGCAGATCCCCGGGTACTTTACCTAATGCCTTACGGTTCAACTTCACCAGAAAACTTGGAATTCTTAATGCTAGAGTTGGGATTTTGGTCAGGAGATCGTGGACCTTTATTTTTATTCTACGATCAAGAACCTATTTTGGGAGAATTTAATTTTAAATTGCTGGATCATGTCTGTAAAAATTTTTTACATGGTGATAAATTTATTTTAATCACAACAGAAAAAGAAAGTGAAACTGTAGACCTAATTAAGCAAAAATATAATTGCCCGGTAGTCTATTATTTCCATCATATATTTGCAGCACACGATTGGTTTCGTGGAGTCGGATTTGATAACCGACTTGTAACACCTTCTAATAGAAAAATTAAAAAGAAATATATAACATTTAATCGATTAACTAGTAATAAACGAGTGTATCGTAGTTTATTTATTAGTGAGTTGATTGAGCGTAATATACTGGATCAAGGCTACGTAAGTTATAATGATGTCTGTCCTGATAATGAAAAGGATTTTATCTGGAATTTAGAAAGTGTAGTAGATGAGGGATTAATCAAACCCCAAGTAATGGTTGATGCGGCTAGAAACATAATGAAGGCCCCATTGCCGTTGCGTATAGATTACAGAGATGAGCCATTAATACCTAATAATAGTTTTACATTGGGTGCTGTGAAAGAAACTCAAGAGAGTTTTGTATATGTTGTTACAGAAACTTGTTATTGGGAGCGCAAATGCCATTTAACAGAAAAGATATTTAAACCTATTGTAAGTAAAATGCCTTTTATATTAGTCGGCCCCGCACATAATTTAGAGTATTTGCGTAGTTACGGATTTCAAACTTTTGATTACTGGTGGGATGAAAGTTACGATGACATCGAAGATCCGATATTACGTATGAAAGAAATAAGTTGTGTACTAGAAGGTATTTGTAAATTGCCTACTAAAGATTTAGAAGTTACCTTACAAGAAATGCAGAGTGTATTAGACTATAATTACAATTTATTCTATAGCCAAAATTTTATTGATCGATGTTGGGGCGAGTTAACTCTTGGACTATCCGACGCTTGTAAGAATGTACCAGTCGTTCCTGGATTGCAGGAAGCCATAGATCAGTATCTTGCGAGTCAACCCTAACGTCCCATTGTTTGGGTGGGTTGAACAATTGGTTAGTGTCTTCAAATCTACCCTCTTTAATAGTATCCACCCATATAAGAAAATGTGCGTCAAACATGTATCTCATTGACTGCAACGGGCAAACAAAGTCGCATATAACAAAGTCACAAACTTCGGCATCAGCCGCTTCCCGCATACGCTCGGCTTGTCGAACTCGACCAACATTACTAAAATCCCAGTCATTATATTTCTTACGTATGTCATCGGCATTGAACCAAGCCACAGCATAACCCTGTGCTTCTAGTGCAGGCTTTAATGCTGATGCTAATGTGGTTTTACCTGCACCAGGTAGTCCCATTATCAGTACTCTCATGAACAAACCTTAACACCATATAGTTGTTCGAAGCGGTCAGCATCAGTACGGTCATTGACCATTGGTTCACTGCGTATGTTTAAACTTGTATTAAGTAACATAGGGCATCCGGTCATTACAAACCATTTCTCCAATAATTCTCTTATTCCCGATCCATCTCGTGCAACTGTTTGTACTCGGCTTGTTCCATCGTGATGTACAATAGCAGGGAATAAATTAGGGCTCCGGCAAGTAGCCACTGACTGCATGTAAGGGCTAGTAGCCCAGCCCCTAGGCATATCAAAATACTCTTCGGCATATTCTTCAAGAATAACCGGCGCGAAAGGTCTAAACTTTTGTCTACGTTTGATTTCATTTACTTTATCCTTTATTTCTTTTCCTCTTGGATCGGCAAGGAGGCTTCTATTACCGAGTGCCCTCGGCCCAAATTCAGCACGTCCACTAGCCACACCAACAATCTTATCGGACAACAAATGATCAAGAATATCATTGACAGGATAAGCACCAGGGATATTATAACCAAGGAACGCATTATTCCAATTAAGTCTTTTACCATACGCCAAGGCAGCTGCACCAAGGCTACTGCCAGCATCGCCGGGATTCGGCATAATCCATATATTGTCAAAATAAGCTCCTATGTGGCTATTAGCACTACAGTTAAGGGCAACTCCGCCCATGTACACCAAGTTGTTGCTCCATCCTAACTTCTTGGCACGATACATGACATTTAATATCAATATCTCTGCCACGTTCTGTGCACTATGTGCCATTTCCTCTACACCAGCTTCTCGAAAAAAGTCTTCAGTAAAGCCTAGATGTAAATTTTGCTTTAATCTAATTTCCCATTCGTTTTCAATTACTGCGGTTTGTACCAAGTCATCAAACACATTAGTACCATAAGCACTCATACCCATTGTGATGTATTCTTCTTCGTTGGGCTTTAGGCCACAACGTTGTGTCATAGCACTATAAAACAACCCAATACTGTGTGGATATTTTTGTCCCCACAGTCGTTTGTAAGTTGCTTCACCTTGTGCATTGTATTCTGCACCCCATATACTGATGGTGTCCCATTCACCAATTGCATCAATAACAACTACAGTAGCACGATCAAAAGGACTGGTTTGAAATCCTGCGGCCGCATGACTTAAATGATGATTGCAACTTTTAACCGGTATACCAGAAATATCAAAAATCTTTAATTGATCTTGTAATATTTTACGTGTACTTAATTTATTCCATTCAATGCCCTGACCGCTATACCATTGGCGTGCTTGTTTATACAAGGGACGTTCGTAATAGGCAATAGCATCAAGCCTGAAACAATTCTCAGCATTGACTAAATCCCACACCATTTCATAATGTATGTTGGGATCGTTTTTGATTTTACTGTATCTTTCACTGTGTGCAGCAAATAGTATATCACCATCAGGTGATAACAATGTTACTGCGGCATCATGAAAGCCAGCCGAGACTCCTAATATGTTCATAAATTTTATCTGCTACAATTTTGTGACCTTCTTCTAAGAAGTGATCATTTGGGCCTTTGGCACAACCATAAGTCCATTCAACCATACCACTTTCATTAAATCCCAAAAAGTAATCTTTGTTTACCTGTTCAAAGTATTTTAGTTGCCCGTCAAAATGTTTCTTCTTATAGTATTCGTTTTGGACAATATTCAACATTATATACTTTATGCCGCGACTTTGCAAGTAGGATTGGAGTAAAATTACCTGTTGGATGAATTTTTTATGTATCGCTTCGGAGTTATGATACCTACTCACATAATCTACAAGATCACTACGCCAGTTGGTTCCATCTCGCTTAAACAAATTTCCTTGATATCCGGGCCAAACATCATAATATCCAAATTCATCAGCATACTCACTGCGCCCAATGTTACTCCACCCAATAACTACAAAATCTATATCCGGATCTATTATTGTTTGATCTATGGTTTTACGTAAAATATTATCGTTACTAGCCGATGGTTGTCCTAAATTTAATAATTCTACACTCAATTTAGTTGCCAATAGTTGTGGCCAAGCAGATGTTCTATCCGACAGTTCTTCACCGTAAGTGAAACTATCACCCACTGCCAGCATTCTTTTCATTTGTAGATAAACGGATCTCTTTTACGTAGCTCTTTTAATTTTTTTCGATAGCGAATTTCTAGTACAAGTCTATTGTACAGACTTTTTAACCATTTCATTAAATTTTTCCTTCATTAATTTTGCCGCATCGGCATGTGCAGGTTCAAGTGGGTGTGTTGTGCCCACTGGATATTTATTCTCTATTGCCCATTGATAAAACCCTCTTGGGGTTTGTGTATTGAATGGTTCGGGCGCAGGATCAAATAAAAACCATTTATCCATATCAATTTGAGATCTTAAATTTTTTATATCCAAATTAGTCTGGGTAAGTTCACTGTGATTAAAGATATTAGCGTCAACGCAAGTAAACATATAAGGTATATTATTCAATTTTAAATACTGTTGTAAGAATACTATTTCTTTTAAACTAGAATACGTTTCGTATACTTCGTTATCACCAACATGTTTATAAAATTCTTTTGAGAAAGCACCTATTCCCGTACTATTCAGTTTATTAAAATGATTCATATGGTTTAGCAGTATATCATTATTTGATTTTATAGTTTCTTTTATCTCATCTAGAGATTCGTGTGCATCCCAGGGTGTTAGACTATACCAATTATTAGATTGATTTCGTACTTTATAGTTGAAATGAAATTCATATCTAGAACTAAATGTCCAAGTTACAAATGCAATCAAATTTTTATCTTTATGTTGCTCGCAAGCATTTATAGTCATCCTAGCAATGCCGGAATTTGAATTACCGGAATAGGCTACACATATATAATCAAGATTTAAATCTTTTGTTAATAATGCAGGATATGTGCTCATGCTAGGAAGATTCCCGAATTGGTCTTTCAATTCGGCACCGAATACAAAACTGTCACCCCCTGCTACTACTGTAATCATATCCTGGTTTCATCCTTTCAATTTGTTGTTGATAATAGTCTGGATCAGTCCATGTATAATCATAAGTTGATTTTGCATCTCCGGCTTCTATACTTAATATATCTAAATACTTAGAAAGTATAGGCCAAACTTTACGGAAGTCTGTTGTCCCAAAACTGCTTTGTAAGTTGACTTGCCCGATTGGATGATATCCGTAATTGTATTCTGTATTTTGTACATCAAATCTATTACGATGCAACCACTCCCTAAATCCTGTCATTTCACGTGTATGCCAAGGATGCGGCCCATTAAAGCATACATCTTGTGCCCATTCTATATCAAATTCGCCACTATAATAACGCAAATGAGTAATAGCATCACAGGTAGCATCGTCAATGTCCACACCACGCTCATCTCGATAAACTTCATATAATGTCTTTCCTATTTGAGTCCAATGTAGATAAACTTCCCCGAATTTTCTATCGTATCTAGTTTCATCAAAAGTTGTTTTGTGTTCATTTGGAAATTCTATCCTAGGTGCATTTAAGAATGTTGTTATTTGACTGGGCCGTACCCATTCAGGTTGTGTTGTTTGTTTACGTTGACTCAACATTAGACTTTCTGCTTCATGGCATAAGTTGTTTAGTTGACGTATGGCAAACTTTGTTTCGTAGTCTGCACGTTTATAGTATTCGCTTAATTCCCATACAGTGCCCTGTAAGTGTTCAAAATGATTATGTAATCGATTCATCACTTCTTGATTAGGGTCTAGTCCTTTACGAATTGTACTGGGTAGGTATACTTCAGGTATCCAATACTCAAGTCCAAAGAATTTATTAATCTGACTAGTGGCCCAATTAAGCTCCTTGCAGATAAAGTCTAAATTTCTAGCACTATCTGGAAAACCTAAAAAGCAAAAGTTCTTTTCCAAATAGTTATTGTTACGTAACAAGTCCTGCAATGCAGTAAACCAAAGACTGCCCATGGCAGAGTCATTTACATCTATTGTGTAATCAATTTGATCTGCTTTGTTTAACGGGTTGCGTAATACGACTTTAACTTGTTTCAATGCTATCCCACCATGCTAATACTTGTGGACGCTCCGCAAGTATATCTCTCATAGTATACACGTCTTTGCGAATAGATTCAAGTCGTTCGATACGTTGTTTGCCCTTTATTAGCCCACTCTTATATGTATCGGGCCATTGTTCTGCAAATGTCTGTCTAGTTTTCAGCTGGACTAAGATATCCTTTAACGGGATGCTACCACTTGGCAAATGCCGTATCTCGTCGTCTATCCAGGGATCTAAAAGTTCCCGGGGTAGGGCTAAAGGTGACATAACTATGTCCGGACTGAAACTAAAAACTACTTTGGCAAGGACTTGGACCCCAAGTTCCTCGGACAATCGTTGGATGTTTCCGACTTCAAACATTCCTAGCAGGGTGAGTGTGAAGTCGATTCGCATTTGGCGATCATTAGTTCGGTACGCAATTCCTGCACGGAAGTTCTCAAGCCACTGATTGTAATCAAGGCCTGTTCTAATATATTCGCCAATTTGTCCTGTTCCGTCGAGACTAGCACAGATCTGCCAGTCTCTAAGATTTTTAAGTATATCATTATAAAGGCTAATGCCACGATAATTAACACGGGACAAATTAGTATTATATCTAGCGTAAACACGTGGTCCATCTCCTAATTCAACAATCCGTTTCATGTACCTCCAGTGTTGTTCGTACATCAACGGCTCCCCGCCCACCCAGTAGACTTCTTCAACTCTATGTTCTTCTACTGCGTCGCTAAACTCTTGTTCAATTTGAGTGTCTTGGAATTGTTCAATTTGTTTTTTGACTTCAGGTTTCATCCAATTGTTCTTTGGATTAGTGTAGTCGATCATGTTGTGTGTTCGTTGTTCTGTCTCCCACGCACTACTCAACATATCCCCGCACATACGGCACTTGAAGTTACAGAGATTACTGAACCGATAGTCCCAGCTTACAGGTCGCATCGATGTGTAGCCTGTTTTATCTGTGGAAGCAATTGCTTCATTGTACTTATGCCCGAATAGTTGGTTAAAATAACTGCGGTAAACATGGGTATTCAACAGTTTATCATTACATACTTCACACTCGGGTAGGGTTTCGCCGGACATCATGCGTTTTCGTACGGAGCGCATGTGGTCACCGTTCCAATGTTCGTCCAGAGTGATAGGTATATACTTGCCAGAACCGGCGCTGGTGTCGATATACTGTTGAAAGTTTTGTGCAGGTTCGCGGCTGGCGCAACACATTCTGCGTTCTGTTTGCGGGCTCAAGTATGTGTGAGTCCATGGTGCCATACATAAGGTGTTATTCATTTTCGTTCCACAAAAAATACCAAGGCTTAGATAATTCTAAACATTGTGTTTGTATAGGTTCAAAAATGTTTGCTATTTGCTCTAAATTCGTTGCTTCCATAAAATTAAAATTTACCACGGGTAAATTATGTACCATTTTTAGTGCATGACACCACCCCAACCACATTATACTGCTCATATTACCTATATGATTTTTTGGATTCGGGCAAGTATTTTTGTAATTTTCAATACTCAATAGACAATATTCTATATTCTTTGCGTACTGCATATCAGTTGTGTCTAGTATAGTAAATAACTTATCTATAAATAGGTTTGGATTCACAAATAATAATTCATAATCTAAATCTATATTGTTGCAATAAGAGTCCAACACTACGGTATCAGTCATCCATGCTTTTGCTGCAACGGTAACAGATTCAAATTGTTTAGCAAATACTGATGATTGGTCGACGGCGCATATACCGAATCTAATTTTATATAACTCATTTAAATAAATTTGAAATGGTTTGTTGGTTCCATACTTTATAACAGTGGTGTGATCTTCGAATTTCATGAATGTCGGTTTTTTTAAATCAAAGTATTCTAAAGAGTGACTGGTATTAAAATAGAGCCCACTCTTTGGATAAAAATCAAACACGTTATTGTCAGGAACATCTATAGAAAAATCATTATGTTCGAGATGCCATATGAGATTACCTAACCACGATCCACCGCCACCTTTACTGTATGCAAACGTTAATTTTTTATTTTTCATTTAGAAATTCTATAATTGGATTGACAACATCGTTCGTATATCTGCGATCAACCTCAGCACTATTAAAAACCAGTTATAATTATGTTCTATTTTTTGTTTTGTTATTGTGTCGTAATCGGTATCGAACAAAGTATAAGACCTTACTTGATTATATACACGATCAATTCTAGAAGTGTAGGGGTCTATAGAATCATATGATTCATCAAATAAATTTTCATATGACTCGAATCCACTTTCTTTTAGAAGTGCAACTGAATTCAAACAGGACAGGCTAATATATGGGTGCCTTAGCGCCAACGGCTTCATTGTTTTTTCTGTTAGGAAAATACTCCCTAGACCCAAGTTCATATCAGTTTCGACCACCACCGAAAATTGTGTTTTGTTATACCAATCAATATTAATATGTCGATCCCAGTACTGGGCGTTTCTATCTATATCTCCATCCAATCTAATCCCACGATCAACAAAACTACACAAAGATTGATCTATTATATCAGAAAACTTTTCATATATCTGCGTTCTAAAAGATTTCGCATAATTTATCATTAATAAAAACTTTTTTTCAAATTTACTAGTCCTTGGCGTATCTTTATAATTTTTTACTACACCAATCCAAGCCTTGCTTTCAGAGTACCAAAAATATAAGGGAACTTGCACTAGATTCTTTCGAATAAACTTCGAGTGGGTCGCCCCAATCATAAACAAAATATTGGGGTTATCTAAATATGTCTGTATTATCGGAGTTGCTTCTTGTAAATTTTCGAATACAAATTTATAGCCGGTATCAATTAATTTATCAACAACATCCCTATTTTCATTAAATTGATATTGATTCAATGAAAATACTGTAGAGGATTTGTCATAATTAATATTAGCATTATATGGCGTTATATCAAAAAATTGTGATATATTTTTTTCTGCTAAAGGGAATGTTAGATTGTTATTACCCGGAAAATTTATTAATTTAGGTTTCATAACCCATTGCCTCAGCTATTTCCGGATGCGTGTGCATAAAGTTTTGCTTACGGTATGCATCTGTTTGTTTCATTTGTCGTAGGAACTCTTGCCCATCACTACCAGAACCTAGTTCAATAAATTTGATTACATTATCAATTTCTTGTTGGTATTTGCCCGTAGTCCAAAACGCGGTTTTTAGTTTATTAAGTACTAGGTCTTGTGCTGCCGGAGTCATATACTGTATGCTCATATGGTTAGGGCTATGTAGCATATTAAAGTATATGCTACCAAAATCTTTAGTATCGGCCCATGCCAATAACTCATCCAGGTAATAAACATTTTGTATATTAATGGTAAAGCATAACTGAGTGGTAATGTTGGATGCCCATTGTGTTTTAGC
>Ga0316221_1001887_pt1 | contig 20411 bp, 43 predicted proteins | sample TBH18007metaG_FD_206003 | JGI IMG/M metagenome (GOLD analysis project Ga0316221, IMG submission 206003) | Freshwater microbial communities from Trout Bog Lake, Wisconsin, USA - TBH18007 | ecosystem: Environmental > Aquatic > Freshwater > Lake > Hypolimnion/Profundal zone | place: USA: Wisconsin... | reverse complement strand
TTAGAGATAGGTTGAGCTTGTCCCAAAGCAGTTTCTGGAACACCAATCATTTCGTGCATAGCCTTCTTAAGAGTTGCAAGGTAGTCCATCGCACCCTTTAGGCCTTGTGCTCCGCCTTCTAGGTTCTCTACTCTTGCGTCTTTTGGAAGTCCGCCCCAGACTTTGTTAGCACCTTTTTCAAGCTGAGAAGCTTTAGCACCGATGATGACTGTGACTGGCGCCGCATGGTAGTTAACAATATCTGCAATGTCTGTTGCGGTTTCATTGTAAGAGCGATTAATATTGATAAGGTCAAAGCAATCAGCAAGACCCCAAGGACTACCACTGATACGCACATTTGGAATATGAATAACAGGAATCGTACCGAGCGGGTTAGGGCGCGAGTCAATAAGCTCATCATTAATATATTCCTCAATTACGTCATCTGTCAGGATTTCAGTGTAAGTAAATACCTGGCGAGTTCCTTCAAGTGATGTTCCCCAGAAGCGATACTTTAATTTGAAACGGATAAGACGCTCGCGGTCGTGAGGGTGAAACTCAGGGAAAGCAAAAGAGGAGTTAAGAGGTAGTATACGAACACGCCCTGGATGAGGGCGGCCAGCTGGGTCACGATAAGGCTCTTCATAAGCGACCTTGATAAAGCAGTCGCCAGATACTGTGCCTTGTTGACCAATTTCCCAAAGGACTGTGGCTTTGTTATTATCTACTTCCCATACGCGCTCAAGTAAGTCTGGGACAATAGCTTCAGTCTCTTTAGGGCTACGGAATGAGACACCTTTACCAAATGTAAAGTTAATAATAAAATCTGTGAATGCGCGATAGTAATTTAAAACTAATTGTGTTTCGCCTGTTTGACGGCGATAAGACCAGTGGTGCCCTAGATACATTGCCCAGTTAAGTGAGTACCTATTTAGTCTTGGTCCGTGTACTTCAAATTCTTCATCGGCTAGCTCTACTAGTCCAAGTGGGGAAATTGAGATGGTTAAGTCGGAGGAGGCCGCCCTATAACTTGGGGGCGAGAAATCCATACCGCTCACTAATCACCTCTTTCAGTAGTAGACAAATCTTAGCACATATGTCTAATTATAGACAAGTGGCTTTGTAAACTTTTTAGTTTTTAAAATGCTCTCCGCGAATAAGGTTTCTACCTACTGGTCGAGTAACCATCTTCTTTTGTTCTTTTTCTTTTTTCTCTTGTTCCTCATGCGCATAATCTCTAAAACGAGGATCAACTTCTTTCTCAGAAGTTACAAATTTACCGCCCAATTGTACATAGCGTGAATGTACCCAGTGAGCGGCAGCGGGAGATGGATATTTAGCAAACTTAGACTTAGCTTGCGTAGTGATCATGTTCCAGAGTTTAGGGTTAGCAGGAAGTTGCTTAGGCCCCTTTTTAACTTCTTTGCCTGAGATCAGTGCCATTTATAATCCTTAGATAGATCCCAGCCCCCAACCTTTAGGGTCAGGGGTTGGTCGTCTAGTTTGTTAGTCGTTTACGACTGAAGGGTTGCCAGCTTTTTGGTTTCCACCGCTTCGCATAACTTCTTCAATGCGGTTGTCGCCATGGTCAGCGAATGCGCCTGCTGAGAACTCAGATAGATGGTCTGGAGCTTCTACCCATGCAGCAGAACCTACGTGAGCGCGCTCACGCATGGTCTCTTCTGGGAGCTTCTCAAAGACATTCTGATTTTGGTTTGGACGGCCTGGTGCAGGAATATATCCTTGCATAGCGCCTTTTGTGAATTCCTGTGGAACGTCTGTATCTGTAGCGATACCCTCTTCAAATCGAAGTGGTCCGCGTTGACCTGGTGTAGCAGGTGAGACCTTGCGGTCGTATACTGTGCCAGGACGCTCTGGGAACTTGGGGTCTGGTGCAATTGCCATATTTATAACTCCTAAAGTTTGAAGTACTTCAAGTAAAGTGTGCTACATATTTGTATTCACGTCAGTATAAAGTACGATTTATCTAAAAAATGGGGAACTACTAACTTCCACTTGCGGCATAGTCATGTCCATAGTTAAACAGCAGGCAATAGCTAAAGAGTCTGCATAGTCATCATGGGCATGGGCTTCATCTGGCGCCTTTGCTAAAAAGTTAGGGCCAGTGAACTTAGTTTCTAGGTCAGTCATCTGCTGGTAGAAGCGGCGCCAAGTGCGAAGGCGACGGGTCTTTGCATGAGCAGGCCAGCTAATTAACTCTCTATCCATAAGGGCTTTGAGGTGCTTCCAGCGCTTAGACTGCTCTGGCTGGCTACTGCCAAGTGCAATAACCTCAGCACGGGGTAGTAGAAGTTTAAGACGCTGAGCGACCGCATCTCCCACACCGTTAGCATCCACGCCTACATACATTACGTTGTAGTTTTCAAGGAACTTAGTTATCTGGAAATACTGGTCTTCCCAGTCATCTCCTTGAAGCTCTAACCAATTCAAGATGCGATGGTCATAATACCCAAACTCATCTGGGCGATCCCAGTCAACCCACACTACAGTTACAACTGTAGAGTCAATCTTACGAGCAGGGTCAATTCCGACAATTACTGGGGTTCGATGCCAAGCGCGCTGGATCTCCATAGAGGTATCTCCAAGGTTATCCATAACATTTCCTGTAACGAACATGCCACGCTCAAGTAGCCATTTACAGCAATAAGACATCTGGAACTCGTCTGAGTCCTCGCCAATACGGAGCATCTCTTTACGAATAAACTTCTCATAGTTTTTGTTGAACTTTGCTACTTCACGCCAATCCCATTGGAAGTGGTTCTGTCTTTTACCTCTACCTGTTTGACGTCGCTCATTTAATTTAATAGAGCGGTAGAAGTTATTCTTATGTGTAGTTGGTGTGCCTGTCTTAACCATGGTACCTGAGTAGTACGCCAACATAGGGGAAATAGATTTAGAAACAACGAAGTCATCTGCCTCTTGACACTCATCAATAACGATAAGATGGAAAGACTTAGATTCGATCTTAGCTCTTGGGTTAGCAGTCATCATCATTAGTGATGAGCCTGAGTTCTTAAGTTTAATCTGACGAGTAACACCCGCCACCTTGCCTAGTGAGTCATCAATTTCTGGATCACCAAGGATTTCAAGCGCGCGCTCAGAGGTTAGGCGGTTAACAGTTCTACCAAATAGAGTTTCTACCTGACCTTCAACTGGAGCAAACATGCCAATCCAAATGCCGTCTTTAAAGGCGCCTAGTAGGTCTGGGTACATCTTTGCTAATCGTGGTAGTAGAACCATAAGAGTTGCTACGGTATTAGCAATAGTTTCTGACTTACCGCTCTGACGCGCGGCAAGCGCTGTAATTTCTTCACCGTCATTAATGAGGACGGACTCAATAATCCTACGAGCAAGGGGTAATTGGTAAGGGTGTAGGGGATGTCCTACTAGAGCATCCATGAATTGAATGCAGCGGTCAATAAGCATACTGACAAACTCTTTAGAGAGTTCATCTAATTCTTCTTCTGGGTCCTCGGGAAGTGGGGCTTCCATGCCCTCATCTTCAGGATAGAACTCGTCTTCTTCTTCGATTATTTGGTCCATATACGCCCTAGTCTAGGTTAAAACAAAAAGCCTGAATCGTTAAACTCAGGCTTTCTGTCGCCACTACGGGGAGGAAGTGAGGCTAGACAATTATACACATAATGTCTAACAAATTACAAGTTGATTTTAGACATTCTTCTATGAATTTCATTTACTACTGCATGGACTGCCTCAGCGCCGTTAAGCGCCTCATCTAAGTAGACTTGCTCTCTTGTTCTCTGAAAAGAAGAAAGGCAGCGACCTACCTCATAAAGCGCCTGGTCTGTCCAAGTTTCTAGCTCCCCAGTAGGTATGCGAGATACTCTGCGAGCTATCTTTTCTGTAAAAGGCTTGTCCCAGTTACGCTTCTTCTTTTTTGAAAACTTCATCAAATAGTCCATCCTCTGGGTTCCAGGCATCTCTGCCCTTCATGGCATTAGAGATAATGTTATCAATTTCCTCTTCAGAAAGCCACTGTGGGTTTTCAATGTCTTTATACAGAATACCTGCGTAGAAACCAGGTTTAGTAAAAGGAATTCTGAAGACTAGGCACTTACCTGCGCGGTAAGGCATATCTGTCTCTCTAGTAGTTCCTAGTTCAACTATAGGTAAAAACTTATTGTGGTAGTACTCTAGTTTTCCAACGTATATTGGCCCAAATGTTTTCATATTTAAAATCCACCTCTATTAGGTTTTTTATATCTCTGACCTTTTGGATATAGTCGCTTAACGGTTCTAGTTCCTTTAAGTCCTTCTTGTCGTATCTTTGCCTGCTTTAAGTTAGCGTTTAGCTGTTCCATCGTCTTCTTAGAGATTGTGGTCATGTCTACTGGTTGGTAATCGTACAGAGCGCCGCTAGGGCCTCTAGAATCAAAACCTTCATTCCATAAAAAGTTTCCAGGTGAAGGAGATTTCTTAAAGTTTGCCCAAACTGATGGAGGCACATCCATATACATATAGTATACGCCTGAGTAAAAAACCACATACATTGTGTTTGTAGCATGGTGGTATGCTGCGCGTAAAGTCCTGGGGTTACGTCCTGTTTTAAACGCGGTAGTTGCTGTTTGATAGAACTGCAGATCTGTTGTAGGTAGCTTTGCCTCAATAGGCTCCCAAACCTCTAAATCAGGATCATAATCAGAGGCCTCAGACGCTATATCGTCTAAAGCCTTTTTAGGATCAAAGTCGTCAATGTATTCAGGTGACATTTAATTACTCGCAAACGTGGCTGTCAGTTTCAGTTTCTAGTACGCGCATATAACAAGCTCCACACCGTAGGTGACGTGGAGGTCTAAAGTTATTTTGAGCAGTTGCTCCTGGAAGAAAGTCAGAGCCATCCTCAGAGTAAGCCGATTTATAATCATAAATAATCTCTGACTCTTCCAACACTTCTGGAGGAAAAGGCCCCATTTCATCAGTTACATGCTCTGGGACAGGATGTACCTGAACCGCCTGTTTACTAAATATTTTCATCTGCGACTGGTTCTACTGTCTCTTCAGCAGGTGCCACAGGCTCTTCTACTTTAACCTCTTCTACAGGCTCTTTAGCTTTAGAGGTCTTTTTCTTCTTATCTTCTGCAGTTTCCATTAATGGGAAATGGCCAGCATGTGCCCGAGTCTGAAGCCAATGGGGCAAGCACATTGTGCAGTAGTGAGCGGGGTTAACGCCACGTTCTGCAGTTGTATACGCTGCATCATTTGAGCAGTTGTCGCATTTAATAGCCATAGTAATCTCCTAAAGGTAATGACACTAGTATACAAAAAAGGGGGCGCATAAATGCCCCCTAATCTGCTTAAGTTGTTATTTAGTTGTGTTTGCTTCTACAGCGGCCTTAGCAACAGCTTTTTGAGCATCTGCTACTGCAGCGGTTGCTACAGATGTAAGTGCGGCTGTGGTCACAGCGTCTAGGTGCTCTTTCTTAGAAAGATCAGTTACAACACCCTTGGTATTGAAACGAGCAAATACTGGGCCAATTACACCAATTACAGCAGCCCATAGAATGTGCTTTAGATGATGGTTACCAGTTTGGTAGATAGCTACAGCAGACGCTGCTGTTGCGTATACGTAGTGTTCAACAAGTAGTTTTTCCGATTGTGGCAGTTTCACTTTATTACTCCTCGATATTGTTAGCATATGGTGTTACGATGTGAGAGTTAGCAGGCACGTTTGGACTGCTTGAATCCTCACTGTGTGATGTTACACCAGCTACCATGGGAATTGCAACCGCTAATAGGTGTTTTGCGTCTGTAGGGTAGCCCATAGCTGCCCAAGTGCCTAGGCTGGCGGTACTGCCAATAGTTAGATGGACTGGGTTTGATAAGTTAAACTTTAGGCCCACGGATGTGCTCCAATATCTCGGTTACATGACGACGGAGCTCCTCAATATGATTGTGGGTCTCCTGATCTAACTTTAAGTCTTTACTAATAATACGCCTATCTTCGTCCCCCGAACGGTTAGTCGCGTTTAAAAGTAGTCCAGAAAGCAAAATAGACTCTAGGGACACCGTTAAGGTTAAAAGATTAAACGGATACGGGTCAAAGACTGCAAATGCCATCCATAAAGCCCAGAAAACAATATGGAATATAAGAAACCAGACTGAGCCAAAAGCAACAGACGCCCAGTCAGATACTTTTTGAAAATACTTCATTCATTAGCCTTTGCAACCATAGAAGTGTAGGTAGCGGCATCAATTCCTTTACCTATTGACTTTTTAAGACCTGGGTATAGCTTCTGGTACACAGGGATTAGTGCAATCTCTTCTTCTGTTAGTACGCTTGTAACTAGGTTTGCTGGCATCAATCCAGCATTAGCCAGAGCTTTTGCAACAATGGTTTCTACCTTACCTTTAGCGCCAAGTTTGAATGTTGCAGATCCTGGAAAAGGCGGAGCAACAATAACTGTAGGCGATTTTGTAGGAATAGGCGCAGGAGTGTTTGAGGTATGAACAGCAGCCACACCACCGCCTGTAAGAGCAGTAGCCCCAGCCACACCTGCTGCAAGACCCTTATTCTGACCTAGTGATTTAGTAGGGGCTGAGCTTCCTGTGTATTCAGGACGACAGATGGCTAGAACATATAGGTATGGTCGGTGACGGCGATAGCACCCATCTCCGTTAGCTTGGTTTCCTGTGTAAGACTCTGGGCCTGTGTTAAATCCGATTGTAGTTAAACCGTCTTTTGAAGCCGCTTCAACAATTTCAACGTGATCCGCTACACCATTTCCCGACCAGGAAAAAAACACAATATCTCCTGGAAGCGCGGAGTACTTGTCAATAACCCTCTTGTTCTTTTGGAACCAAGTAAGACCCGCAGGACAATAAGCAAATCCTTTAGGGGTCTGTGCAGCAACAAGATGAGAAGCGTTAGCCTGTGCAAACACCCAGCTAACCCCCATGGCACAGTAGGATTCATTTGGCAGACCGTACCAAGATCCATAGGGGTTCTCGTTGTTGGGGCCTTCAACAAACCCTAGTTGGGTACGAGCAATGTTTACAATATCTATGCCAGATGTCATTTGTCAGTTCCTTTAACTACTTCAGCAGCAGGGTTTGTGTTGGCCTTTCTGTATCGAAAGGTTTCCCACAATGGTGCTGGTATTTCATGGATTCCAAATCTTGTGCGGTGATGCGCCTCGCAGAGAACCTCTAAGTTTCCTGGGCTTTCAATCCACTCTTGAAACTCTTCATCTGTTTCAAAGTGAAGACCAAAAGCCTGTTCTACTTTATGAGGATCCATGCTATTGACTTGGCTGAACTCAATATGGCTGTGATGGAGTTCCGGTCCTCCAGAGCACAGGTCATCATCAATTGCACATTTCCACAGCCCTTGCTTCTTTATACGAGCTTTAGCTTGGTTGAATAAGTGATAGTGTGGGTCGCTCTCGCGGGGCTCATGCTCAGGAATAGACACCGCAAGATGAAGGTTCATAGCTTGCTTATGCGCATCTGTCACTGGTATATCAGCCTTTCTGCTAAGTCTCCAGGTACCACTAGGTAATCTGGTTTATCTACTAGTGTTACATCTGCTCTTAAGTAGCAAGAGTCCACTAGCTCTGAACAAATAAATCCGTCTTTAGCTGCCAACTTTTTAATTAAAGGAAAGTTAGATAGGATTTTTAGTCCTAAGATACGGAAGGTTAAAAGGGCAATAGTAAAGTAACCGTAAGGCTCACCAAGAGCATGAGTGGCAGACTCAACAATAATTGTTCGCTGAGCATCTGTTAGCTCTTCGTGTCTATTCCAAGCAACAACTGGATAATTGCTTAAAGGGCTTTTCTTTACACCTGTAGGGTCTGCGCCAATTATTTGGCCGTCTCCTACATAGATAAAGCAGTGGTTCCATCGAGATACGGTGCCTAATCGGATTAACCATCCAAAGAATCCGTTAGTCTTTACTACGCCGTAATCTCCAGGGCGCGGTTCATATGACATTATTCTTTGTTCTCCTCTACATATTGGTCAAAACGACCTTCAAGACGAGCATAGTCAACTTTGATCTCTGTGATATCTTCCGCAAGTTGGTCCTGCTTAGCATCTAGCTTTTGCAAGATAGGTAAAACTTGAAGTTTTACAATGTCATTAAGGGAACTTCCATGGTTTGGTTTTAACTCTTTTGAGTTTTCTTTCATTTCTTGCAAGTACTCTTTTACAAGTTCTTGGGTATGATTCTTTAATATCCACCGGGCAACGCCCAAAACGACACCTCCAACGAAGAGAGCGGATGATGCTGTACCTATAACAGTTGCGAGGTCCATGTGTAAAAACCAATCTCAATATGTGGAATATAAACGCTTGATTGAGATGGTTATCCGAAAAAAATATCACAAAAATGAACGATTTAAGTATATTCTACAGAGGTATTTTTATTTTTTACTGTCAAATGACCTCTATGACTTGACACAGGCTGTAACTCTTCAGGTATGCTAGGACTTCGACTGAGAGGAGCATAGATGCTTAATATCAGAATCAACTTACAAGTTGATGTTAAGAAGGCGGTAATTGTGGTGTTTACAGCGTGTCTAGTTACGGCACAGCTTATCTCATTACAGACCTCCCAAGCAGTAGAACGTGCGGCCCATTTCTCGCAGCGCTCTTATAAGATGCTTGCACCAAAGGAGATGCCAGTGACAGTGGATCTTACTTACTTAACAGTAACAACCACAAGGGTTCAAGCCAAGAAGGCCTTGGCTAGCTCATACGCTAAATACTTTGACCCTCAGACCCTTGCGTTTTTTACAGCATACGCTAACGGTCTACCTATGGCACAGTGGAAGTGCCTAAATAAGTTATGGACTAATGAAAGCCACTTTAATCCAAAAGCGGTTAACAAGAACTCCAGAGCTTACGGTATTGCCCAGTTCTTACCTACAACATGGGGCAATTACAACTTAACAAAAACATCCGCAGCCTTATTACAGGTTAAATACGGATTACATTACATCCAAGTACGCTACGGCACCCCATGTGGAGCCTGGTCATTTTGGAAAGCCCACTATTGGTACTAAACCAGAAAGCAAAAAGCCCCAGCAACGATGCTGGGGCTTATTTGTTTTATACCTTAGTTGGTATAGGTAAAGGTTCCTGCTTGTGTTCCTGGATTCTCACCAGTAGCTAATCGGTAGACTACCAAGTTAACTGCGGTACCAAGAGTTTGTGAGCCTGTAACACCTTGGCTGTAAACGGTTCCTGCGTTGTTTACAGTAGCGCCAGATGTTGTGTAAGTAATTGTTCCTACGTTGAAGTTATTAACACCAATTAGGCGAGTAGCTTCTTTAATTGTAAGGCCAGTTACTGTTGGTACAGATGCTGTTGAAGCTGAAGCCGCTACTGTTACAGTTGCAAGACCATTAACACCAGTAAGAGTTGTCAAGGTTGGGTCAGCTGTGATTGTCAAGCTGCTTGCTGTACCTGTGATAGTGAAGGTAGTAGAGGTTACAGCGGTAATAACATAGCTAGCGTTGTATTGTCCAAAGCCAGTTGTTGAGTTACCAGCTGCATCTGTTACTGGGTAATAGGTCTTCAATGGAGCATTGAAGTATGAAGGCACTGTGTAAGTAGGAGCGTAATACTGTGTAGCGATAGGCTGTGTTGAGCCAGCAGATACATAGTTGTAAAGTCCTGAGATGCTTACTGTTTGTCCATTTGAGAAGTTGTTATTTGCTGTAAAAACAAGTGTTCCTTGAGCAGCTGATGAGTAAGTTACTCCTGTGATCTTAGCTTGTAGTGTGTAAGCTGGGTTGAATCCAGTTGTCTTGCTTCCCGCATTAAGTGGGAACGCCTCGTAGTTGTTCAAGATGTTAACTACGTTATCAGCAGGTACTGTGTAAGATCCAGCTTGGCCTACTGCCTTTGTTGGCTGGGTCTCTGTTAGAACGTTAGATGTGTAATCTGTGGTTGTTGACCAACCAAGATCTGCACCAATACCATCAATGTACTCAAGAATAACGGCAGCTCCACCAGTAGCACCTGATACAGCGCGGTCAGTTACAGCTGAAGTTACTGTAAAGTTTGAGCTTGAAACTGTAGCAATTGTTGCATTGCTTAGGTTGAAAGCTGAAGAGTATGTACCTGTAGCAGTTGAGGTTGAACCTGTAGCAGCTGAAGTTACGGTGAAGTTGGTGTTAGAAGTAACAGCCAGGATAGTGAATGTTCCGTTGAAGCCTGAGGTAGAAGCGCCTGAAACTGTGATTGTTTGACCTGCTGAAAGTCCTGTTGTTGAAGCTGTTGCGTAAGTTACAACTCCAGCAGAAGCTGTGATTCCTGTGATAGAGACTGTACCGTTAAGACCTGTAATTGTTACTTGCTGACCTGCGACAAACTCATTGTTAGCGGTGTATGTAATTGTTCCAGCTGAAGCTGAAGCGGCAGTTACTGAAGCACTTGCAGAGTCTGTTGAGTAGCCGCCAGCTGTTCCGCCAGTAGCGTTGTACGAAATAGATGAACCTGAGCGGTCATCGTTTGTCTGTCCAGGGAGGTTTCCCCAAACGAAGTCTACAGCAACGTTTCCTGACGGAGCTTGCTTGTAGCCTGAATCGCGGTATGCCATTCTGTTTCCTTTTCTCTAGAGAATAAACGCCTGATATCAAGGGCGCACATATATTGTCTTAGACAATCATAGAATTGTCAGGATTAAGCTCCCATTAGCATAAAGACATCCTGAACACCCGCACTTGCAGAAGAGGCGGCTGTGAAGTTACCGTTAGCATCTACATAGCTAATTACGGTGCCAGAAGAGTTTCTCCACTCTTGTAGGTGGGCCGTCTGACCACTTGAAGCCTGAATAGCCAAACCTATGGTGCTAGTAGACCCTGGGACAATAGTGTTGGTGCTATCGGCAGTCTTTCGGATATATTGGTTGTGAGCATCACCAATAACGCCAGCTTCAATGTTTGTTAAACGACTTGCGACAGTAGTAATTCCAGAGTTGCCCGCTGCACTGCTAAACCCGCTAGAGGGGAACACAGTAGTGGCTGGGATAATACCAACTGTAGTTTCAATAGCTATCACTTCAGCTTGAATAGTGTTAGGGTGAGAAGCGTCAATGATCTCTGTGTTATTAACGTGGTTAATAAAGTGAGTTTGAATAGAACTGGGGTATGCGGCTGTCATTTTAGGCCTTTCTGGTTTTTAATAAGTTTATCGGTAAAACTATTAGTTTTGGTGCTCACCATTAGGCCCACGTCCAACAGAGGAGTAGGTAGCTATCTTTGGTGTTTCATTAGGGTTTAAATAGATCTTTCTTATACCAAAACGAGAATCGTGGGTAACTAGGGGCTTTGGGTTTCCCTCTTTAAAAGCTTTACGGCGCTTCATGGTGTCCACCTATTTGCTTGTTCAGCTTGAGTATCCCTACCTTTAATAGGAAGAGTTGTGATGCCTACCCGAGTAATTCCATCTCTAAACTCACGTGCACGAGCACTTGCTTTAATTTCAGAAGTAACTTGAGATTTAACAGAGTTCTTTCTTTTTTTCATCGTGGGCGCTTATCGTTAACTGTGTAGCCAACTTGACCATTAAGATCATCTAAATTTACAGGAGGAGTTTTTTCTGGCTTTCCTGGGATTTTAACGTTTTTATTTTCTCTAATTTGTCGAGGAGCGCGCTCTTTTATGGTTGATGCGCTAGACATCTTCTTAACACGACGGCCCACAGGGGAGGATAACCCAGCTTTATTTAGCTCTTCTGCTTCTTCAATACCAATGTGACCGCCCTTGAGAGCTTCTCTTACATCATGCACTGAAGGGGTTTTGCCTCTATTAAACTTTTCTTTTGGTTTTGCCTTAGGAGCTGGAAGCGCTTTAGCACCTTTAGGTGCGCTCTTAGACTGTTCTTTATCAGCTTTAGGCTTGTTCTCTTTAACTTTTTGTGCTTTTTGCTGCTTAGGATATTTAGCTTTTCTACCTAGCAGCTCTTCAGCCTCTTCTACTGTAATGTGTCCGCCATTGAACGCTTCTCTAACATCGTTCCACTCAGGCTTTTTCATTTTAACTTTTTTATCTTTTGCAGAGGGCGTCTCTACTGTAGGTCTTGTAGTAGCTTTAGATCCTGATTCTTTTGGGCCACTGGTGACTTTTTCTTTACTCTGCTTAGAAGCAGTCTTCTCTGCAAACGTAGACTTCTTTTTTTTAGCAAAGTTTTTAGAGACCATGCCTTGTTTAGCCAAATTTCCAAAAACGGCAGCACCTTGAATGTCAGAGAATTTACTTGTCATAGTCTGATTCTAGATGTTTTTGCTCACACCAGCGGGCTAAAGAGGCTACAACATATACTTTATTACAGAGTTCACAAGCAAATCTGTCTCGTGACAACAAAGTCTCCTAGTTTTGAAGGTTGAAAACGCCTTCTGGGTCATAAATCTTAACCGCTTTGTTTACCAACTTAGATCCTGCTTCTTTTGCATGATGACCACAGAATAACAATTCGCCTGTTCCAAAGGTGGCGACTACCTTAGCAGCGGCTCCACATGAGTCGCAGCGGTCTTGCAAGTTAAGTTCTCTATCCTTAACTGCTGTTGTCATTCTATCTCCTTAAAAAGGTGGGTTTGTATTTTTTGGCAAAAACGGGCTGTTGTATTGTCCTGGAGCAGCAGCTATTTGATTCATCTTTTGCTTTTCGTATTCAGCCATTTCATCTTGATGCTCTGAAGTCCAGCTGTAATCATCACCCTCTTGAGGCTCAAACTGGCTCTCTGACCGCTTATCTACATAAGTAGATTTTTGAACGTTGGGCTCTCCTGTAGGAACATTTTGCCATGTCATGCTACACCACTTCCTGCTGCACCTGTAATTCCTGCCCCAGCTGCGGAACCCGCGCCTGTTGCAGTACTTGGACCTGCTTCATCTATATAAGTCTGTGAGTCTGAGTCTTCATACCCTGTCATAGGTGACTCAGGGCCACCATTGCCGACAATACCAGAACCACCAATAGTTAAGTACGATGGAGCAATAGCATTACCTGTTTCCCAAAAGCCGCGGTTAGGCCACTGCTCATGGTACTTAGTCTTGTTGCTAGTTTTCATAATTTACCCGTTCTTCATTCTTGTAGCGAGCTCGTCCCCGCTGACTGGGCAGTCCCGCATTTAATAACGTTTCTTTCTCGGGTATTCCAGTAACCTGAAGGCATTACTTTTCATCCTCACGCTTACCAGCGCGGCGCTTATTCTCTTTAGCAGTATTCTTACTACGTGAGATAGCCCGTAAATTACCTTTTGAGTCGTTATTGTGATTATTGTCTTTGTGATCAACGGTAATGTCTTTTGACTTAATCTTACCGTTCTTAGACTCATAATCAGCACGAGCTTTGTTCTTAGAGGTGGTTACCCACTTGCCGTCTACCTTTTCCTTGTAAACATAGATAGGTCGTCCGCCATTAGCTTTAGAACCCTGGTAAGGTCCAAACTTCTTAGTTTCTGCCATTTGTAAACTTTCCTTTAAATGGGCTATCTGGAAATAGCTTATCGGATACGTTTTTAATTAACTCTTCTGATTTAGAGCGCTCATCTGGAGTATAGTGTTCTGGGTCTGTGTAGTGCATAAAATTGTAGGCGCTGTCAACCCTGCTTAAATTAAACTTACGATTTGGGTCATGGGCTCTATCCTTAGCCATTATTTGCCTTTCTTTTTCTTAGCAGCATTCATGTTATCAACAAGATTAGGGTAGGGACGACCCGCAGCTTTAGCGCGTGCTTTAGCAGCAGACTTCTTTGAGGAAGATAATTGCTTAGGTTTTTTCTTAGGGTCTGGGGTATCCCACACTTCTTTAACCATTATTTTTTACCCTTGTTTCTTTTAGAGATTGCAGCAGCTTTCTTCTTAGCATCCGCTTTAGAAGAGGCTCCCCATGCTTGGAGAGATAAAAGTAAACGTGTTGGCTCACCGTTAGGCTTACGCTCAGGTCCTGGTGCTCCACCCATGCGTGCTAAGAATGATGCACGACGAGGATTGTCTCCTGACTTAACAGGAGCTTTAAGATTATGTCCTTGTGCCTTAGCTGAAGCGCGACCCTTAGCGTTTAATCCGCCCTTAGGATTCTGCCCTTCTTTACGTTCCCATGCTGGTGTCTTAGCCATTGTTCTTGTGCCACTCCTTTACTGATTCTACGCCTTCTGAAATAGTTTTAGCGCGACCATTGGTTGTTAGATCAATTGTCTTCCAGTCGCTGTCTTTCTTACCAGGATGTGTGACATAGACGTCTCCATCCTTCTTATAGATCTCATGTGTCTGACCCGCAACTTTAATAACTCGGCGTGGGTCTTTAGCTCTGTCTTTAGCCATTCATAGTTCCTAACGTGATACTGGGGGTATTCTGACGTGTGTTAGTTTGGGGCGCCATGCCTTTCTCTAACTCTATGTTGCGAGATGTAGCATCTGGAGGAGGCGCCATAGGTGTTGGGGCGTTCTGCACACTAACAGGTGAGGAGATATCTGATTTAATTAAGTAATCTCCGCTTACCATTTGCTTGCCTCTAATTCATTTTGGAATGCGCCTGATATTCCTGACATGGCTTCATCTTTAACTTGTGATTGAGATGGGCTTGATTGTGAAGCCTGTGGCTGTCCGACGCCTTTAGCAAACTCACCTAGTCGTGAGGATGCACCAGCTTCTGCAGCACCAGCTTCCGCTGCACCTGCCTCAGCAGCACCAGCCTCTGCTGCACCTGCACCTAATTCAGCTGCGCCAGCTGCTACTGTGCCTGCTTCTGCTGCTCCAGCTGCAGCTTCGCCTACAGCTGCTGCGATTGGAATAAAAAATGCCATGTGGTTACCTCGAGTCCATATTTCTTTTTTGTCGGTTTAGTACATCAACTGCTTGTTCAGATACATTATAACGGCCGTAGGAAGGCTTAGGGCCGTCATACTGACCTACATGTACTACACGGAACTCATTAAGGCGTGAACGCTTCTCAACAGGAGGCGTCTTTTTATTACGAGACTTCTTCTCTGTCATATTCTCTCCTAGAGCGCGTTCTGCGCGGGTACGACCTAATGCTGGATCTTTCATATTACGTCTTCTCCATGTTCCACTGGTACTATCGTGTTAGGCCCTAAATCATTAGCTACAGATAGTCTGTGGCCTCCATCAGACACCATTTCACCAAATTGTTTAGAATGGGTTAAAAATACAGGTTTTTGAATTCCTTTATCTTTAATTGACTTATACAAACCTGATTGTTTTGCAGAATTTAACTTGTAATCTGATTGTTCTTTTTTTATGTCATTTTTATCTCTTGATGGGTTTTGCATATGCTCAAATTCAACATCTATATTTGAACTAGAAGCAAAATCTTTTGCTGGACGGTACATGTCCAACTGAGCCCATTGACCTTTATCTGTATTCATCGCTCACACACGCATTTGCATAGATTTGATACGCATACTGTATCTTTTAATTCGTGACCGCACTTTTTACAATATGTCATGCTTTCATCTCCCTTGGAGGGTTATATGTTCGAGTTCTTTGTCTAGTAGACACTCTATTTTTAGTATGAGATCTCCATGCAGGATGCTCAATGTTATTAACCCAATTAGGGGTTACGCGCATACCTCCGCTTGTTACATTTTTAACCTTTACTGATTTTCCAGGCTTCAGTGGAACTTCTTTTTCTGGAGGCCCTTTTACTCCTTTATCTCCAATAAATACTTGCCCTTTTTCAAGTGCATCTGTGTCTGTTTCCACAGCGCTTATTGGAGCTTCTCCGTGAAGTACTGTTCCAAATTGACCAGCAAATCTTCTAGCAACTGATGGGTCTGCTGACCAATGAGTGCCTAAATCCCGTTTTTTAGTAGGTTCGCGGGTTAAGCCCCTATAGACATCAAAAGTTAACTCTGGTTGAGACCATTGACCTTCGCTGCGGTTCATTTTCGCACCTCATCTAAGAACTCTAAGTATACGGACATAAAAAGCTTAGACAAAGTAGCACTAGTGTCTGGATGCTTTTCATTAAAATGGTTTAACCAATCGCTGCCTGTGAACTTTGCACTAGCGCAGCCGTTATTAACATCGCTCCAGCAAATGTTAGCCAAACTAGCTGCCCTACCAGGCAAGTCTAGTTGCTCCCAGAGCCATGTAGTGAATCTCATAAGAGAATTATGCCAAACTACATTCCTGCTGTATGCGCAAGTGAGCCAATACCGGCAGTAATAATCATTCCTAGGATACCGCCCATTACAATCCTAAATACAGTAAGAACATAGGGCTTGTCGGCAACCTTTGCGCTTAAGACTCCAGCAATAAATAGACCAATAATAGTAAATAAGATTACAAACACATCTTTATGGGGCATAAAAGCGCCTAAGAGCGGAATAGCGCCTCCTATAGCAAAACTTAAAGAAGAGGCGCCTGCAGCCTGTAAAGCTTCTTTAGTTGAACCCTCAGACCTAACTGAGACGTATTCCCCAACTGCCATAGACATAGAGCCAGCGACAATGCCAGCTAGCCCTATTCCTGCTAAGTTTCCTACCTTAGCGCTTGCTACACCTACCATAAGTGAGGCGTTTGAAACTAAACCGTCATTAGAACCTAGAATAGATGCTCTTAGCCATTGTCGCATTGAGTAATTGTATCGGCCAATTGAGACTTTTGTTCTATGTATTTTACATTCTTAGTAGAATTGCAGACTTTACAGGTTACAGAACGCACTTTTCCGTTGTGCCTAGACTTTCTTATGCTGATAAGTACTAAAGCATCAGGCCCAACTAAAGGGTGACCATTAACACAAGTAGTGTGATCTTTTTGTTTTTTCTTTCCAATAGTGTTTTTTCTAACAGTTACTTGTCTAAGATGGTCTGGGTTACAACAGTTTCTTGTTCCGCATATGTGATCCACAACCATATTAGGATCGAGCTTCTCTTTTAATACGGCCATTGTTAATCTGTGAACCAGGTACATTTTACCTGCAATGGCGAATCTTCCATAACCATCATCCATTTTAGCTGTCCATAACCAGCAAGTATCTGTTTTATTTACTTTATTCCAAAAGTTGTCGGGAAGAGCGTCAATTGAGTTGTAGTCTAAAGAGGATCGTGCCATTATTTCCACCAGCGCTTTGCAACCCCAAGGCCATATAAAGCAAATACTATTCCAACTACATTAATACCGAACAACCAACCAAGAAGTGTGTCAGTTACCATGATAAAGCCTTTCCAATACCGCCAAGAGTGGCGCAGGGGCCTTTATATCCGCATACGACGCACACGCCCGTATAGCCCATACGATGGCTATCAACGACCTTGTAGAACGCGGTTAAGACCATACAAGTCATACATTCACCACAGGCGTCACCTGTCATCTGATCTATGTTCTGATCGCAGGATATATGTCTGGTCTTATCAATTAGTTGTAGCATATCGTCTTGTTTCACTTTAACTCCTTCTCTACAGCTTTTATGGTATCGCATGGCCAAAAAACAACATCTGCTTCTCCTTGCCAATACATACGGCAAGCTGCGCAAAATTGCAGTTTATCTGACATAGGCTTATGTAATTCGATTACATTACGAAGAGCGGAGTAGATGCCGTCGGATGGATACTCACCAATCCAAGAGGCTTCTAGTTTCTCTAAAAGCTCAGCGTTTGTCATGCTTACAACCGCAATCAAACTGACCCTTCAAGAAGCATGGACCCTTACAGGTGTATTGATACTCTCTTACTAATTTTGCAGCGTAAAGTCCGCCTGCCACCCAATAGTCATCTTCATCAGATGTAACAGGTCCAAGTGATAACTCTCCCTCGATAAATAGGGCTAGCTCTTCTAATTCTTCTGGTGTCATCTTGTACTCCTAGTGATTTAACGCGGCGAAAATTGAATTACACCTTCGCGGTTATGACTTAGCCTACACCCACTTAGGGGTAAGGTCAATCGCGGTATATGTCACGAGTGTTCCATAGGGGAATCTCAAAGATGCGCTTGCCACGCCATGCAAACTCAATTATTAGGCGTGAGGTACGTCCTGTAGGTTTTAAGTGGTAGAGGCGAGAGAAGCCAGTACGGCGATTAAACTTCTCTATACGCTCTATAACGTCATATGGGATCTCTGATATTTGACCGTAGCCATCACATTCGGGGCACATTACTAGGGTCTCATAGCCCTTTGCAGCTTGTGTTTGTAGTAAGACATAAAGCTCGCCGTCTTCTACATCGAACACATCTTCGTGGGTTACAAACCCTTCTCCATCACAGTATTCACAAATCATGTTGTTACTGTAGCACAAAGCCCCCGCTTCGCTTCAATTAAGAAACAGGCGGGGGCCTTGTTTAACCAAAAAGCCTGTTCAAAGGCTTATAAGGCTGTGGACCTCATTTTGAGACAGAGTACCCACACTTGCTAAAGTAGGTGAGCCTTGACCCACTCCACAATTCTTAACGTTACGGCGGGGGGTTGCCCCGCCTGCAACGAGTACTAAAATTAACCTAGTGCTAGGTACTCAACACCGTCCAAGCCTGGTGCACCACCTTGGATAAGCCGTGAGAACGCTGCAGGGATCGTCCCTACTTCAGAGGGCTTGTTTTCTTAACTATATTCATTACCGCGATGAATGTCAACTTTTATTGGTATTTTTTTCTTAAGTTGTTACCGCCAGGTCTGCTGGTCAAATGATAACCGTGGCAATCAGAGCAAAAATAGATTCTCTTTTCTGATCTATCTCGTCTTCTTGTGTCCATAAGCGCGATCTTGGCATTGATCAACTTCCAATAAATGCGTTTGCCACATCTCATAACCGCATCGTAGGCCTTCGGAGCCTCCTTTGCAACCGCGCTAACCGCCATCTAGGCTACCTGGAGCCTCAGAAGCGTCTTTGACCTTCGGCTACTGCCTACTAAATTTACCTCATACCTGTGGGGCTTATCTGGCGGCGTTCCTGTGGGGCTGGACACTTAAGGGTGGGGGTGTCTAAATATCAACTAGAGTGCTGGTTCCTGAAAGTTTCCTGAGAATTCTAGTTTTGTCTTTGGTGGGGTGGCGTGTACTCTATGGGGTATCGGTGCCATGGGTGACAGGCGGGCGCACGATTCGATTCTTGAAAACTACAAAATCTCTCCCATGAAAGGGTTCCCCCATGTCTTTATTAAATGTCTTTCAATCCGGCTTTGTCTTAGATGTCGGATATCTCGGCTTTATCTATCTATGTGTCCATATACTACGAAAGGGAAAATAATGGCTAAAAAACACGAATGTAACTCTTGCGGTGGGTCTTTCAATGAAAATGAAGGGTCTCTTGCTCGCGAGGATATTTATTCTGAAATTGTCTTTATCTGTGAGGGGTGCGAATAATGTCTAACTCAATTACTGAATTCGATGACAGTTTCAACAGCGATCCAGAGTGTAACTGTCAGTGTGGTTGCACAGTCCCAGTATCAGGACAGTGTGTTGACTGCTCAGACAACACAGGTCACCAGAATAATTACAAACTTACAGAGTATGACCAACTCAATGATCAGTACCTCAAAAGAATTGGAGAACGCTAATAAATGGGGTGAGGGCGAAAGCCCCACTCTCGTTTACCCCGTCAGGGGTTGGCATATGGGTAAGGCAGAGTCCAACACAAACAATAAGAACGGCATTCGGGTAAGGCGTAACAAATTGAACCCTAAAAAAAAGAGAGATTTCTGAGAGTTTCCTGAGAATTGGCTGTGAATTTACCTGAGAGTTTTCTGAGAATTTGCCTGAAAGTTTCCTGAGAGTTTTCTGAGAGATTAACTGAGAGTTTCCTGAGAGTTTTGCTGAAAGTTTCCTGAGAATTAGTCTGAAAGTTTCCTGAGAATTTGAATTTTGACATCTACGGGATTTGCGATAGATTTTGCCATGTCGGAAACGCCGACAACATAACAAGGGAAAAAATTATGTCACACGAAAACGATCCATTTATTCTAGCACTTGAGGCCTTACGCCCATTCCTACTCCGCTACATTTCACAATTCAACAAGGAGAGCGCGGAGGATATCGCGCAGGAATCAACCCTCAAGGCATACACCGCCTACAAGGCAGGAAAATTTGACGGGGAGAATCTTCAAGGCTGGCTATGCACTATCGCACGAAATACCGCGATGAACCACCACGCTAAAGAAAACCGCCAGATCAAGGGTGTTAATGTCGTACCCCTAGACGGGCAAAGCATGGAAGAGGCAATAGACTTTCACGCCGTAGATCATGCCCCTAGCGCGGAAGATGTTGTCATAAATGACACCTTGAACCATAAGTTAGCCACCGCGCTAAACACGATAAAACCCGAATTTGCTCAGACTCTCACACTCTACGCGGAGGGACATTCCTACGAGGAGATAGCAGAGATCATGGGGTGTGCATCAGGGACAGTAATGTCACGCCTAAACCGCGCCCGTCGAGATATGAAAGCACAACTAGCCTAAAAGGGAAGGGGGCGAAAGCCCCCGAC
>Ga0316221_1001877_pt1 | contig 20522 bp, 18 predicted proteins | sample TBH18007metaG_FD_206003 | JGI IMG/M metagenome (GOLD analysis project Ga0316221, IMG submission 206003) | Freshwater microbial communities from Trout Bog Lake, Wisconsin, USA - TBH18007 | ecosystem: Environmental > Aquatic > Freshwater > Lake > Hypolimnion/Profundal zone | place: USA: Wisconsin... | reverse complement strand
CCGGACAAGCCGGCCATGACGGACGACTGGATCAGGTCCAACCGGTGCCGGTAGATTCTGTTCAGGTCATAACATCCGGCCATTTTACGACAATATTCGGCCGCGGATGGTGATGTCACCGTATCTGGTCAATGCTCAGTGGAGCAATTCCGGTCGTGACAATCCGGCAAAAAAAATCGAGGCCAGCATAGGCGATTCCGGTTTGTGCCGGTTGCTTCACCCGAATGGAAAGGCGGCAATGCAGCATTTTTGTCCGACAATATCGGAATAAATGTTCAATTTGGATTACGAACTTGTGGACAAGATTGAATCAACCCCCTATTGGTGCGAAATTCTAACGGAGACTGACGAAGTGGAAGACCAACTTATAACCCTGACCGCGCAGATCGTATCGGCCCACATTGCCAACAACAATGTTGCCGCTACGCAGTTGCCGGCGTTTATCCGGGGCGTGCATCAGGCACTTGCCTCCGTTGGGCAAGCCGAGGCCGAACCGGTCAAGCCGGAACCGTCTGTATCGATCAAGAAGTCAATCTTCTCGGATCATATTCTTTGCCTCGATTGCGGCGGCAGCTTCAAGATGCTGAAGCGCCACATCGGTGCGGATCACGACATGACGCCCGAAGAATATCGCGCAAAATGGGACCTGCCGTCCAACTACCCGATGGTCGCGCCCGACTATGCCGCGACACGGTCTGAACTGGCCAAGGCCAGTGGCCTTGGCCGTAAGGTTGAGGTTGTGGCGCCGCCGGCGAAGAAGCGCGGCCGTCCCCGCAAGAGCTAAAACGAAGCCGACTCGCATCGGTTCTATCGAACAGCCCGGCGCAGCGCGTCCGGGCTGTTCTGATTCAAGGTACAGGATGGTTCGGGGTGGAGGCGTCCGCCTTGGACACCCCCATTTATCGATCGCGGTCGATATAGATCGTATCACTCGTAATTTAAGTCGGAACCGACTGTCGCATGCACCACGCGGCGATCTGGGCATGCGTCGCGAACCAGCAGCCCCCCTTTTGCTTCATGTGGCGGATCAATCTGGCCAGTAATGGCAGCCGGGACCGGTGACCGATGATGTGCGGATGCATGGTCAGCAGAAACAGGCCGCGTTCGTCCCAGGCGCCGTCGAATTCGGCCGTGAAGATTTCTTCCACCGCGGATGGCGGCGTGTAGGGCCGCAGACCCGAGAATCTCAGCATGTTGAAATACACAGCATCGTCGCGGATCCATTCCGGCGGTAGTTCGATAATGCCGGTGGGGATGCCCTGATCTTCCAGTTCATAGGGGTCGTCGTCCGCCATCAGGCTGCTGTCGTATAGCAGCTTCATTTCCCGGATAATATCGAGTGTGTTCACCGAGAAATCCCAGCTTGCCGTGCGGATTCCCACCGGTTCGACACCGCTGATCTGCGCAAGTGTATCGCGCGAACGCAGCGTCAGCTCTCGCTCCGCCTCCCGGGGCAATGCGGTATTGACCTCATGTATCCACGAGTGAATGCCGATCTCATGCCCATCCCCGGCGAGCGCCCTTACTTCATCCGGATGCAACAGTGCCGAGACCGCGGGATAGAAGAATGTCGCGGGAACGGACTCCCGTTCCAGCAACGACCGGATGCGCGGAATCCCCTGTCGCGCGCCATACTGACCCTGGCTGATCCGCATCGGGCTCGGGTCATTGTCGCGCAGCGGAATCGTCTCGTGATCCGCATCGAAACTGATCGCCACGGCACAGCGCGCGCCATTCGGCCAGGCCGCCGGTTTCAGGCTGCGGCCGGCACGGGCCCGACCAACCATTGTGCGCCAGGTTTGTTCAGGCCACTGCCACGGTTCGATGCTCATGCCGTCTCCTTGCTGATATTGGCGCCGCCTGTTTCCGCCCGGACGCAAAGGACCGGGTATGCATTCGACGCTGTCGGCGTCATGCTGCACCGAGTTCGCCTCATCGGAAAGAGCATGCATGTCGGATCAAGATGGCCTTCAGTCGCTGGACCTCACCGGGACCACTGACCCCGCGACGTGGAGCGCGGAGGAGATGCTGGCGGCCTTCGCCCGGCGCCAGCTCACGCCCGTCGATGTCTTGCAGGCTGTCACCGAACGGGTGGTTCGGCTGAACCCCGGATTGAATGCATTCGCGGTAATGAACCCGAACGCGCTTCAGGCCGCCGGGGAAAGCGCATCGCGCTGGCAGGCCGGCCGGCCGATCGGCATGCTCGATGGCGTACCCTGCACCGTGAAGGACCTTGTCGATTTGGGCGGCTTTCCGACGAGGCGCGGCAGCCGGACGACTTCGACCGACCCGGTGCCGGATGACGCGCCGATGGTGATGGGATTGCGGGCGGCTGGAGCGGTTATCCTGGGCAAAACCACGACCACGGAATTCGGCTGGAAATCCCCCGGTGATTGCCCCCTGCACGGCATCACCCGGAATCCCTGGAACGCCGCGTATACAACCGGCGGCTCCTCGTCCGGCGCAGGTGCGGCTGGAGCCGCCGGATTTGGGCCGCTGCATATCGGAACCGATGCCGGCGGATCGGTGCGCATTCCGGCGGCATGGTGCGGATTGGTCGGCCTGAAACCGACCTACGGCCGCATCCCGCAATGGCCGGCCAGTGCTTTCGCCAGCGTGTCTTGTGCCGGACCGATGACCCGCACCGTTCGCGATGCCGCGCTCATGTTATCCGCGATGGCGCGCTGGGATTTGCGCGACCCGTTCTGCCTGCCAGACGACCCGAGGGATTGGACCGACGGGATCGAAGCCGGAGTCGCCGGGCTGACCATAGGCGTGTTGAACAATCCGGGCTTCGACGCCCCCGTCGATCCGGATGGTATTGCCGCCGTCGAACGTGCCGCGGCGCTGCTGGCCGATGCTGGCGCGTATGTGGAGCAGGTCGACGCAAATCTTCCGGATACCAGCGCCGTGTTCGGCCGGGTCTGGGGCGCGGCGTTGTCGCGTTTGGTCGCGGGAATGCCGTCTCAGATGGCGGGGCTGCTTGACCCCGGCATCCGTGAGGTCGCTCGGGCTTTAGGCGGCATGACCGCGATCGAATTCATGGACGCCGAGGCCACCCGCGCCAATGCCGCGCACGCCATGGCTCGGTTACACCAACGCTACGACCTGGTGCTTTGCCCGACTGTTCCCGCGGGCCCGCCGCTGGCCGACGCCCCGACGCTCGATCCTGTCCGAGCACTGTGGACGCAATGGGCGCCTTGGACGTTTACATTCAACCTGACGCGACAGCCGGCGATTTCGGTGCCGATGGGGCGCCGGGCGGACGGGCTGCCGAATTCGGTGCAGATCGCGGCGGCCCAGTTCCGCGACGACCTTGTGCTGCGTGCGGCGCGGGCGATTGAACTGGCGCAGCCGTTTGAGAGGGCGGATTTAGGTTGATTGGACCTGTGTAAAGGCGGGTGGTTTTATACCAGTCCGCGATGAGACTGACGTACCCCCTTTTCCACGTCGGTCATGGCTCGGCTTGTCCGGGCCACCCATGACTCAACAGTGCCGCGACAGGTGGCCCGGACAAGCCGGGCCATGACGACAGGGACAAGAGTCGGCATCAACGCGGACTGGTCTTAAATCCGCGCCAAATCGACCGTAACCGTGTGGTCCAGTGGTCCGTGTCCCTGTCCAAACCCGGGCGCCGCGCCAATCGCCGCTCGCACATAAGCCCGGGCACGAATGACCGAGTCGCGGATGCTCAGTCCTTGAGCAAGGCCGGCGGCAACGGCCGATGCCGTCGTGCAGCCCGTTCCGTGAGTGTGTCGGGTCGGGATGCGCGGCGCGGCGAATACCTCGATGCCGGCTGACGTAGCCAGCAGATCGACGACGGTATCGGAGTCCAGATGGCCACCCTTCAGCAGCACCGCCGGCACGCCGAGCGACAGGATCGCCGCAGCGGCCATATGCATGTCCGCCTCGGTCCGGATGGACAAACCCGTCAATGCCTCGGCTTCCGGCAAATTGGGCGTGATGACAGCGGCCCGCGGCAACAGCAACCGACGCAAACTATCCACCGCTGAATCGGCCAACAGAGCGTGTCCGCCCTTTGCCACCATGACAGGGTCCAGCACCACAGGCACATTCCGGGCGAAGTCTGTCAGGGCCGCGCGGACGGTTTCGATCGTCGCCGTATCACCGAGCATGCCGATTTTGATGACGTCGGCGCCGATGTCGCTCATGACGACATCGATCTGCTGGCGGATGAAAGCGGCAGGCACCGGCATCACGCCGAAAACGCCCATGGTGTTTTGCGCGGTCAGCGCCGTGATCGCGGTGGCTGCGAACGCCCCCAGCGCGGTGATCGCCTTGATATCCGCCTGAATGCCCGCGCCGCCGCCCGAATCCGAACCGGCGATGACCAGTACGCGGCCCTTAATCATGACATTGCCGCCAGATCGGACGCCATCAGGCCACGGCTTCCCGCACGCGAGCGGCCGCCGCGATCGTCTCGCACAGCGAGTCCACGATCTCGGAGACAACGGCCAGGTTTTCGCCCTCAGCCATCACCCGGACCAACGGTTCGGTGCCGCTCTCTCGGATCAAAACCCTGCCGGTCCCGCTCAACCGAACCTCAGCCGCTCGGATAGCCGTTTGGACGTGGTCTTCGCGCAACGGCGAAATCCCGCTGAACCTGACATTTTTGAGGCGCTGGGGCAGGCGTTTGAACACCTGCAGGACTTCCGATGCCGGACGCTGTTGCTGCACCAGCACCGCCAGCACCTGCAAGGCTGCCATCAGCCCGTCGCCGGTGGTGGCGAAATCCGACAGGATCAGATGGCCGGATTGCTCACCGCCGACATTCAGGCCGGAGGCACGCATCCGTTCCGCGACATAGCGATCACCGACCTTGGTGCGGTGCAGTTCCAGCCCAAGGTCGCCCAAATGGCGCTCCAACCCCAGGTTCGACATGACCGTGGCGACGACGCCGCCGCCGCGCAAGGTGCCGGCCTGATGCCAGGACTGTGCGATCAGCGCCAAAATTTGATCGCCGTCCACGACTTCCCCGGTCTCGTCCGCGACGATCAGCCGATCCGCGTCGCCATCCAGCGCGATTCCCAAGTGCGCCCCGTGCTCGATAACCTGAGCGCACAGGTAGGCAGGCACCGTCGAGCCACAGCCTTTATTAATATTGAAACCGTCAGGGGTGACGCCGACGGGGATGACCGTGGCGCCCAACTCCCACAACACCGTCGGTGCGACCTTGTAGGCCGCGCCGTTGGCGCAATCGACGACGATGCGAAGCCCGTCCAGCCGCGATCCGCGCGGGAAGCTGGCCTTGGCGACCTCAATATAACGTCCGGCGGCATCCTCAAGCCGGGACGCGCGTCCGAGCAGATGCGAGTCGGCAAGACGGTCGCCAAAGGCGCGGTCCATCAGCGCCTCAATCTCAAGTTCCACCTGATCCGACAATTTGGTGCCATCGGGACCGAACAGCTTGATGCCGTTATCCTCGTATGAGTTGTGCGAGGCGGAGATCATGACGCCGAGATCGGCGCGCAGGGACCGCGTCAGCATCGCCACGGCCGGGGTCGGCAGCGGTCCCACGAGGGTGACATCCATGCCGGCGCCGATAAAACCGGCGGTCAGCGCCGGTTCGATCATGTAGCCGGACAGGCGCGTATCCTTACCGATCACGACGCGATGGCGGTGATCACCGCGTGTGAATATCAACCCGGCGGCCTGACCCAGCCGCAAAGCAGTCCCCGCCGTCATCGGGTCAGTATTGGCCTTGCCCCTGATCCCGTCCGTGCCAAACAGGCGCCGCGTTTTCGTCATCGGTCTGCCTTTGCCATTGTGTCACTGCCGCTCCGTTCGGACCATGTAATACAACCCATGGTAACGGGGAAGCGGGACCGTGCCTTATTCGAACAATGCATGCCAAACAACAATTGCTTGCGCGGTTTCCCGAACGTCATGCACGCGTAGGATCGATGCCCCGTGCAGCACCGCGAACAGACCGGCCGCAAGGGACCCCGGCATACGCCGGTCGGCTTGCGCTTCACCGGTGAGAGTGCCGATAAACCGCTTGCGCGAAACGCCGGCCAAAATCGGAAAGCCGAGATCGGCGAGTGCGGGCAGGCCGCGCAGCAGGGCAGGGGCATGCTCCGCCCCTTTGGCGAAACCAATTCCGGGATCTATGGCGATTTGTTCGGGGCGAATCCCGGCCTGAATGGCCGCTTTGATGCGCTCCGACAGTTCTGCCCGCACTTCGGCGACAACATCGTCATAGTGTGCCATTGCGCCCATGGTGGCGGGTGTGCCGCGCATATGCATCAGCACGACCGCAGCGCCGAACCCGGCGACCACCCCCGCCGCGAGCGGATCGTGCGCGAGCCCGGACACGTCGTTCACGATCCGGGCACCGGCTTCCAGGGACAGCCGCATCGTCGCGGCGTTGCGGGTGTCGACCGACACCAGCACGCCTTGCCGAACCAACGCTTCGATCACCGGCAGCACCCGGTCTTGTTCCATTTCGACGCGCACCGCGTCCGCACCCGGGCGTGTACTCTCCCCACCCACGTCAATAATGTCCGCGCCGTCTTCAACCATCGCGAGACCATGATCGATCGCGGAGCGTGGATCGATACGCCGTCCGCCATCGCTGAAACTATCAGGCGTTACGTTGAGAATGCCCATGACCCGGGTGCGATCAAGGTTAAGACCGGCCCATGGAGGCCGGGTTGGGATCGCGACAGCAGCTTGCAATGCGGGCATACGAATCACACTTAAGTACGACGGCGGAAAAGATGTCTCCTGGCAGGAGTCGAGGCCTTAGCGAAACCTCGTCGCTTCGTTTCAGACCGCGGTCAAGAGGGTGACGGACGAATCAGCCTGCGATGCTAATAAGAATGTGCCGCGGGCGTTAGGCCGGCCCGCTTGAACTCTCGCTCCTTTGTCCGCGCGCAGAACAAGCAGGTGCCTTCCGATGCAGCAATGGCTGCTCAGGTTGGGATCAAACAAAGATTTTCAGCCACTGTGTCCGGTGAGTGGTGTAGCGTTTCACTGGTGCCAGGATAACGGGAACGTAAACGGTACGTGTTAACGATTTGGTAAGCATATTGGGTGTATGACGATACGGTTGACGGCTTCGCGGTTTGGTGATGCCAACGACCTCCGGATGCACATCACGGGTTAGGAGGCGCGGATGCACCTGACAGCCGGGAGTCAATTAACCGCCAAAAGGTGGAAATCCGAATTGCGGCCTGCTTTGGTCATCAGCCGGGGTCGGACGTTCTTTTGTCTCGATGCTTCGATTTTTTTTGGTCTGTCGATTTTTCTCAGTCGTGTTACGATTTTTCTTGAATGGCGGCGCAGCAAATTTCACTATTCCGTGATTGACGGAAATGCGGCGCCTTTGTCGGGTGGCGGGTTCGGCTTCAGCCACCTATCAAACCATGTAGTTCCGTTCTCGGATTTTGCGGTTGTCTCTTTCGGATCTGCCGCACGAGGAGGTGATATATGATACTTAAAACCAACCTGGCTGGTCTTGGTTTTGGACCGGAGGAAGAAAGATTAATGCAAATCACAGAGCTTTATCTGGCAGAGTGCAGGTCGATATCTCGACTGCGAGTGCCAGCATAATGCGAATCGGCGAAAAAATTCACGCGATGAATTCCCCGTACGCTACGGTTGCACCCATCTTGCATGGATCGGGGCGAACAAACCCCGCTGACCGTGGCACCACCCATAGCACAGGAGCGGCCGATGCAGCCTCTCGATGATATCTTCACCGCCTATGCGAGAACGTTCGAAGCCCATCGTGAGGCTGAGATCTCGCTGGCGGAATACCTGGATGCCTGTAAAAAGGACCCGCTGGTCTATTCGACGGCGACGGAACGACTTCTGGCCGCGATCGGTGAGCCGGAAATGGTCGATACCTCTAAAGATCCCCGCCTCGGCCGGATCTTTATGAATCGGACGATCCGGGCCTATCCGGCGTTCAGCGAATTTTACGGCATGGAAGAGACGATCGAACGCATCGTCGGCTTCCTGCGCCACGCCGCTCAGGGCCTCGAAGAGCGCAAGCAGATCATGTACCTGCTGGGTCCAGTTGGTGGCGGCAAGTCGTCTTTGGCGGAACGCCTGAAGGCGTTGATGGAAACCTTCCCCATCTATGTACTGAAGGCCGGCAACGACCTGAGCCCGGTGTTCGAAAGCCCGCTGGGCCTGTTCGATCCGGAACGGATGGGTTCGATGCTGCAGGATCGCTACGGCATTCCCACCCGCCGGTTGACCGGCATGATGAGTCCGTGGTGCCTGAAGCGCCTGGACGAGTTCAATGGCGATATCTCCAAATTCCGGGTGCAAAAGCTGATCCCGTCGCGGTTGCGTCAGGTTGGCATCGCGAAGACGGAGCCAGGTGACGAGAACAACCAGGATATTTCCTCGCTCGTGGGTAAGGTCGATATTCGCAAGCTGGAAATGCATGCGCAGAACGATCCCGACGCCTACAGCTACTCTGGCGGGCTAAACCGCGCGAACCAGGGCATGCTGGAATTCGTCGAAATGTTCAAAGCGCCGATCAAGATGCTGCACCCGTTGCTCACCGCAACGCAGGAAGGCAACTACATCGGTACGGAAAACATCGGCGCCATCCCGTTCCAGGGCATCATCATGGCCCACTCCAACGAATCGGAGTGGCAGTCGTTCAAAAACAACAAAAATAACGAAGCCTTCATCGACCGTATCTACGTCATCAAGGTTCCGTACTGCCTGCGGGTGACCGAAGAGCAGAAGATCTACGAAAAGCTGGTGTCGCGATCCGAACTGGGGGACGCCCCATGCGCCCCGGCGACACTGGAAATGCTGGCTCGATTTTCCGTGCTGTCGCGACTGAAGCGGCACGAGAATTCCACGCTGTATGCGAAGATGCGGGTCTATGACGGCGAAAGCCTGAAAGAGACCGATCCGCGGGCGCGGTCCTTGCAAGAATACAAGGATACGGCCGGTGTCGAGGAAGGCATGGATGGGGCGTCCACCCGCTTTGCATTCAAGGTGTTGGCGGCGACGTTCAACCACGACACGACGGAAATCGCGGCCGACCCGGTCCACCTGATGTATGTGCTGGAACAATCGATCCGGCGCGAGCAGATGCCTCAGGAGGCCGAGAAACGTTACCTGGAATTCATAAAGGGTGAACTGGCCCCGCGTTACGCCGAATTTATCGGTAATGAGATCCAAAAGGCCTATTTGGAATCGTATCATGACTACGGGCAGAATCTGTTCGACCGCTACGTGTCGTACGCGGACGCCTGGATTGAGGATATCGACTTCAAGGATGCCGACACCGGACAATTGCTGAATCGGGAACTGCTCAATCAGGAGTTGACCAAAGTTGAAAAGCCGGCGGGGATCGCAAACCCGAAGGACTTCCGAAATGAGGTGGTCAAGTTCTGCCTGCGTGCCCGGGCGAACAACAACGGAAAAAATCCGTCATGGACCAGCTATGAGAAGGTCCGGGATGTGATCGAACGTCGTATGTTCAGTCAGGTCGAGGAATTGCTGCCGGTCATCAGCTTCGGCTCGAAAAAAGACGGTGATACCGAGAAGAAACACACCGAATTTGTGGAGCGGATGACAGCCCGTGGCTACACTGAACGGCAGGTTCGGCGCCTTGTTGAATGGTATATGCGCGTGAAGCAGGCGGGCTAGGAATGCCCGTCCTTTACCGGAGAGGTCTAACAGGCACGCAATGCACATAGTTGACCGCCGACTAAACCCAAGTGGCAAAAACCTGGCGAACCGCCAGCGCTTCATGCGGCGTGCGAAAGCGCAAATTCGCAAGGCGGTGCATGAAAGCGCCGGCAGCCGCAGCATTAAAGACGCCGATGAAGGCGGCGAGGTGGTGTTGCCCGCTCAGGGCGTGAACGAACCGACGTTCCGGCGCAGCAGCAGCGGCGGAATCCGCGATCACCTGCTGCCCGGTAATAAGGAATACATTGCCGGAGATACGATTCAGCGGCCGCCCCGGGGTGGGGGCGGCAGCGGATCGGAAGGCGCGCCGGACGGAGAAGGGGAGGATGATTTTCGCTTTGCCCTCTCGCGCGAGGAATTCGTCGATCTGTTTCTTGAAGACCTGGAATTGCCTGATCTGGCAAAACGCCGGGTCGTGAATGCGGAGGCGCTGGTTTATCACCGCGCCGGTTACTCGGTCAGTGGCTCCCCTGCCAATCTGGCGCTGAACCGGACAGTGCGGAACAGCATGTCCCGCCGTATCGCCTTGCGCCGGCCGAAGCCCGAGGAATTGCAGGCGCTGTTGGATGAGATTGAGGCGCTGGATCCCGCCGATGAGATCAAGCGCCTGGAACTGCAGGAAGAATACGCCCGCAAGAAACGCCGCACCGGCATCATTCCCTACATCGACCCGCTGGACGTGCGCTACCGGCGGTTCGAGCCTCACCCGAAGCCGGTGGCTCAGGCGGTGATGTTTTGTCTGATGGATGTGTCCGGTTCGATGACCGAACACATGAAGGATCTGGCAAAGCGTTTCTATGTGCTGCTGTACATCTTCCTGAAGCGGCGGTACAAGAACGTCGAAGTTGTGTTCATTCGCCACACGCATCAGGCGTCCGAGGTCGATGAAGACACATTCTTCAACAGCCCGGAAACCGGTGGCACCGTCGTCTCCACCGCTCTGGAGGAAATGCAACGGGTGATTCAGGAACGCTACAGCCCGGACAACTGGAACATCTACGCGGCTCAGGCGTCGGACGGTGACAACACCGCCAGCGACAACGACAAGACCGCCGCGCTGCTGACCAAGGTGCTACTGCCGGCCTGCCAGTACTACGCGTATTTGGAGGTTGGCCGGGACTCGGAACACTTCCCGCCGGGCTTCATCCGGCGCGACAGCGATCTGTGGCAGACTTACTCGACCATTATCCGAGCCGGTGCGCCGATGGCGATGCGGAAAGTGGGACATCGAAGGGACATCTATCCGGTGTTCCGGGAGTTGTTCGCGAAGAAAACGGGGACGGAGGCCGCAGCCGAATGAGTAGCACATTGATCCGAGCGGAACGGCCGCTGTTCGAAGGCGCTGACTGGGAATTTGGCACCATTCAGCGCAGCTACGAAGAGATCGAAAAGATCGCTCTGAAGGAAATGGGCCTCGACGTTTACACCAACCAGATCGAGGTCATCGGCACCGAACAGATGCTGGATGCGTATTCCTCGATCGGGATGCCGCTGTTTTACAAGCATTGGTCGTTCGGGAAGCATTTCTCCCGGCATGAGGCGATGTACCGCACCGGCATGCAGGGGCTGGCCTACGAGATCGTCATCAACTCCAACCCGTGCATCAGCTACATCATGGAAGAGAACACCGCCATGATGCAGACGTTGGTGATGGCGCATGCCGCGTTTGGGCATAACCACTTCTTTAAGAACAACTACTTGTTCCAGCAGTGGACCGACGCCAACGGCATCCTGGACTACCTGGAGTTCGCCAAAGACTACATCATGCAGTGCGAGGAGCGGTATGGTGAGGTCGCGGTTGAGCGCCTGCTGGATGCCGCGCACGCGTTGATGAGCCAGGCAGTCCATAAATATCCGCGTAAACGCGCCGCTGACCTGCGGTCGGAGGAAAAGCGCGAACGCGAACGCCGTGAGCACGACGAGAAAGTCTTCAACGATCTCTGGCGGACGGTGCCGGGCAAGGAGAACTCCCGGCAAGACCCGACCGCGGCGGAACAGCGCAAGGCATTGCTGGAGCTGCCGCAGGAAAACATCCTGTATTTCATGGAGAAAAGCGCCCCCAGGCTGGCGCCCTGGCAGCGCGAAATCCTGCGCATCGTTCGCATTATCGCGCAGTATTTTTATCCCCAGTCGCAGACCAAGGTGATGAATGAGGGCTGTGCCACCTACAGCCACTACACAATTATGAACCGGTTGCACGAAAAGGGGTTGCTGACCGACGGTGCCATGGTGGAGTTCCTGTCATCGCACACCAACGTCGTGTTCCAGCCCGAATTTGACGATCGCCGCTACAACGGGTTGAACCCCTACGCGCTCGGTTTTGCCATGATGCAGGACATCGAACGCATCTGCACCGTGCCGACGGCCGAAGACAAACAGTGGTTCCCGCACATCGCCGGGTGCAACGACCACATGAATGTGCTGCGGGACGTGTGGGCGAACTACCGGGATGAGAGCTTCATCCTGCAATACCTCAGCCCCAGATTGGTGAGGCATTTCAGTCTGTTCCACGTCATGGACGATTCGAATGAACCGAACCTGCGGGTGGAAGCTATTCACGACGAACGTGGCTATCGCAAAATCAAGCAGGCCTTGGCGAAGCAGTATGATGTGTCGTGGAATTCGGCCGATATTCAGGTCGTCGATGTCAATCTGGCGGGTGACCGGCGCCTGATCCTGCATCATCGCGCTCTGAACCGTGTGTTGTTGGAGGAAAAGGACGCTCGGTTGGTGCTGCAACATCTGGCCGATCTGTGGGGCTATGATGTGCTGATGAAAGAGGTCGATCCGGCCACGGACGCCGTCCTGAAGGAACACTCGGCGTCGCCGAAGCCAGGGATTGTTCGGATTGAGCCGAGTTAGCGTTGGCTGGGGACGGCGCGTGAGCCGTCCCCATACGCCCGTTTAATTCAGCCGCAGATCGATCAGGTGCTTCGGATCGGCTTGCAGTTCACCTTTCTCAACCCGCTTGACGATGTCGGTCAGCGCCGCGTTGGCCGGGGTCGCCATGCCGATTTCCTCGCCCTTACGGGTGATGAAGCCGTTCAGGAAATCGATCTCCGTGCGGCGGCCCTTGACCATGTCCTGGCCCATCGACGGACGATGCTCGCCGCCGCCCGCCTTGCTGACCTCGGCCAGCCGGTGTTCGTCGTATTCACGGATGGCAGCCGCGTCGCCTTCCCCGGCCCGCGCGATCACCTCGGGGTCGATGTGGTGCACTTCCTCCAGTTCGTATCCCAGAGCCTGACCAACGCGGATGGCCTCGCTACCGAGACGGGCACCAAACCGGCGCAGGGTGTCATTGCGAAGAATGTCCTTGCTGATCAGCCCGGTGCTGGCAGACATGCCGTTTGCCATCGCATTGGTCACCAGCTTCGACCAACGCTCACCCCACAGATTCGATGTCGCCAGCGCCGAATCGGTCAGCGCAACAAGGCGCCGCACTTCCTCCAGCCGCTCCGTGATCCGACCGTGCACTTCACCGGTGCGAAACACCGTGTGTTTGTCGCCGCTTTTGCCCGCCGCGCGGCGGACGTGGCCCGGCTCGCACAGATCGACGGTGATGGAGCTGGCGATGCACCCCAGGACCTTGCCCCATCCCACGACGCCGGCAATGGTTTCCTCGTTCATGCAATTCTGCAATGAAACAATGAACCCATTGGGCGCAAGGTATTGCGAGATCATGACCGTCGCCCACTCGGTATCGTACGACTTCATGCAGACGAACGCGATATCGAAGGGTTTTTCTTTTGCCGCTTGTTGCAGTTCCGTCAGATGCAGCGCGCGCACCGGCGTGGACCACTCCGGCACGTCGCGGATATGCGAAACTTTCAGGCCATGCGCCTTCATGGCTTCGACATTTGCCGGCCAGGGATCGATGAATGTGACATCCTCGCCCGCCCGAGCCATGTGCGCCCCGGCATAGGCGCCGACCGCGCCGGTGCCCATGATTGCGATCTTGTAGCCCATGTTTCTCTCCCTCCAGGGTCATTGTCAAAGCGCAGTCTGCCGACCCGGCCGGGAAACGCAACCTCGCCGACGATCGCTGTGATTTCTCTGGCCGGTTTAGTTGCGTATTCTCTGCTACCGATCGACGTCCCCGCGGATAAGCACTGATCCGTGGATCACGTGTGTCCGCCCTCCAGGTAAGCCGCCCTGATCTCCGGACGCGCCAAAAGCTCCGCGCCGGTCCCGGCCATGGTGATCGACCCGTTCACCAGGACGTACCCCCGATGTGCCAGCCGCAGCGCCTGATAGGCGTTCTGTTCCACCAGCAACACCGTCAGACCTGTCGTCCGGTTCAGTTCGCGAATCGCACCGAAAATCTGCCGCACCACCAAGGGCGCCAGGCCCAACGATGGCTCGTCCAACAACAACAGGGTCGGCCGGGACATCAGGGCCCGGCCGATCGCCAGCATTTGCTGTTCGCCGCCCGACAATGTGCCGCCGCGCTGGCCGATGCGTTCTTTCAAGCGCGGAAACAGAGTAAATACCTGCTCCAAAAGACCGGCGACGCCGGAACGACCGGCGACCTCCGCCCCCATCAACAGGTTTTCATAAACCGTCATGCGGCTGAAGATACGCCGTCCCTCCGGTGCCTGGGCAATGCCGCGCCGCATGATCTCATGTGTCGGCCACTGCGTAATGTCCTGGCCATCGTGGACAATCTGGCCGTCTCTGGCCCGAGGGTTGCCGCAGATCGTCATCATCAGGGTGGATTTGCCAGCACCGTTGGCCCCGATCAGGGTCACGATCTCGCCCTGCTCAACCGTCAGGTCGATCCCTCGCAACGCCTGGATCGCGCCGTAAAACGCGGTGACGCCGGACAGCGACAGAAGCGTGGTCATGCCGGCACCTCGTCTTCGTCGCCTTCGCCTAAATAGGCGGCGATGACCCCCGGATCGGCTCGCACCTCGGGCGGAGAGCCGTCGCTGATCTTCTTGCCGTGGTCCAGCACGACGATGTGGTCAGAGATCCGCATGACGACGCCCATGTCATGCTCGATCAGCAACAAGGAACAACCCAGGGAGCGGATACGCAGAAGTAACTGGTTCAGTTCTTCGGATTCCCGCGGATTCAGTCCGGCCGCCGGTTCGTCCAGGCACAACAACACCGGATCGATACACATCGCCCTGGCGATTTCCAGCCGCCGTTGCGCCCCATACGGCAACGCCCCAGCCGGATCATCCGCTCGGCTGGTCAAACCGATCGCATCCAGCCAGAATCGTGCTTTTTCGATTCCGGCGGCCTCGGCGGCGCGATAGCGGCCCACGCCCAGAACCGCCAGCACGCCGAAGCCGGTCGCGGCCATCAGTGTGTTGTGCTGCGCGACCAACAGATTCTCCAACACCGTCATACCCGCGAACAAACGAATGTTCTGGAACGTGCGGGCAACCTTGGCCGCGGCTGCGATGCGGTGGCCGGGCATCCGCTCCAGCGCGAACGTCCCGCCGCCGGCTGGATGCGTCAGCACGATGGTGCCGGAGGTCGGACGATAGAACCCGGTGATACAGTTGAACACGGTGGTCTTACCCGCGCCGTTAGGCCCGATCACCGCGGTGATGTCACCCGCGCGGGCTTCGAACGACAGGCTGTCAACGGCTTTCAACCCGCCGAACCGCATGGTCAGATCGGTAACGGACAGCACTAGCCGCGCCCCTGAGCAACGAGTTCGGGGGCGATCTCTTTCGGTTTCGTCAATGCCACGCCGGGGGTTCGGCCGGAAACCAGCCCTCGGGGGCGCAGGACCATCATCACGACCAGTGCCAGCCCGAAGATCAACATCCGGTACAGTGGCAGCTCATTGGCGATGTCGCCGAAGAACGGACTGTGCAGTTGGTCGCCGAGGGTGCTGAGCAGGTCTCTCAGGACTTCCAGCCCTCCGACCATGACGATAGCCGCCAGTGCCACCCCGAGTTGGCTACCCAGTCCGCCCAGTACGACGATGGCCAGCACCGTTGCGGATTCGATGAACGTGAAGCTTTCCGGGCTGACGAATGCCTGGCGGGTGGCGAAGAAGGCGCCGGCGAAACCGCCAAACAGGGCGCCGATGCCGAACGCGGTCAGTTTGGTGTTGCGGACGTTGATACCGAGTGACCGGCAGGCGACCTCGTCTTCACGCAACGCCTCCCACGCGCGGCCAAGCGGCAAGCGGCGCAGGCGCAACGACACCCAGTTTGTCAGCAGGGCGAGGCCGAAGATGACGTAATAGAGGAAGATGATCCGCTGGATGACTGCCGGCTCGATATTGAAGAAGCCGGCGAACGTGCCGGGGCCGCCGTCCATGCTGAAGGCCAGGCCGAACAGGGTGGGGCGCGGGATACCGGTGATGCCGTTGGGTCCGTTGGTCAGCGACACCCAGTTGATCAGGACGATGCGGATGATCTCGCCAAACGCCAGCGTAACGATGGCCAGGTAGTCGCCGCGCAGGCGCAGGACGGGAAAACCGAGCAGGACTCCCCACAGGGCGGCAAGGATGCCGGCCAGGGGCAGGCAGGTCCAGAAGCCCAGGCCGAACGTGGTCGCCAGGATCGCGTATGAATACGCTCCGACGGCGTAGAACGCGACGTAACCAAGGTCGAGCAAACCGGCCAAACCCACAACGATGTTCAGGCCCCAACCCAGCATGATGTAGGTCAGGACAAGGGTGCCGAGGTCGATGTAATACCGTGACCCGGTGAACGGCAGGGCGAACGCGGCGACCAGCAGGACGGGCGTCAGGTATTTCCCGGCGCGGGTGATGCGCTCGGCCAGGGCTCGGTTTGTTGCGCGTGGCGTGCGGCCGCGCCAGGACAGCATCAGGAGGCGGCCGAAAAACACCAGACCGACGATGACGGCCGTGGCGACGGGGCGGGCTGTCAGGGCCAGTCCGTGCTCACCGTTGGCGGTGACGAGTCCGACCAGGGGGCCGAACAGGCCCAGTGCCACGATTGCGGAGAGGAAGGCGTCGCGAAGGGCGGTCATGATCTCTCGTTTCGGCGGAGGTTCATACCTTCTCCACCTCGGCGCGTCCCAGCAGGCCGGTCGGCATGAAAATCAGCACCACGATCAAGATGGAGAACGCGGCGACGTCCTTGTATTCGACACTGAAATAGGCCGACCAGAACGTTTCGATCAGGCCGATCAGCAGGCCGCCGATGACCGCGCCCGGCAGGCTGCCGATGCCACCCAGGACGGCCGCCGTAAACGCTTTCACCCCGGCGATGAAGCCGATGTAGAAATCGATCACGCCATAATACAGCAAGAACATGAAGCCGGCGACGGCAGCCAGGGCGGCGCCGATCACGAATGTCAGGCTGATCGTCCTGTCGGTATCGATCCCCAGCAGGCTGGCCATTTTCAGGTCTTGCTCGCAGGCCCGCATCGTCCGTCCGAGTGGAGTTTTCGTCACCAGCCAGGTGAAAAGACCCAGGATCGTCAGGGTGATCACGACGATCGCAATCTGCATCCACGACAACTGTACCGCGAAGTCGCCCGTGTCGATCAACCGGATGCCCCCGGGGATGATGGCCTCGATCGGTTTGACCCGCGCACCCTGGCTGACCTGGACGAAGTTCTGCAACGTGATCGACATGCCGATCGCACTGATCAGCGGCGCGAGGCGGAACGATCCTCGCAGTGGCCGGTAAGCGACGCGTTCCACCGTCCAGCCATACAGGGCGGCAAGGCCGGCGGCGAACAGCAAGGTCAGCGCCAAAGCCAATGGAACCGAGGTGATGCCCAGCGCCGACAGGCCCAGCAGCGCGATCAGCGACAGGAATGATCCCACCATGAACACGTCGCCATGGGCGAAGTTGATCATGCCGATGATGCCGTAAACCATCGTATATCCGACCGCGATCAGGCCATAGATCATGCCGAGCGTAACGCCGTTGATGAGTTGTTGCAGGGCGTAGGCCAATCGCGCTCCGATTCTGGTGTTGATGCAATGCAACCATGCGCGGTGCGGTGGGCGCAAGGGTGATCATGGCTTCCGAAACGACCGTGGCTGGATATCCGATCGGTTTCGTCGTAGCCATGGTCGGAACCCGGGTCACACGAGGATCGTCATGGATTACCAACTCTACGGCTTCTGGCGCAGTTCAGCGACCTATCGGGTCAGGGTGGCGCTCGCGCTGAAAGGTCTGACGGCGATGGAGCACGCCATCGATCTCGACCGCGGCGATCAACGGGAAGGGGACTTTCTGGCCATCAATCCGTTCGGGGTCGTCCCGGCGTTGATCGTACCCGGTCAGCCGCCGCTCAGCCAATCGCTGGCCATTCTGGAATATCTCGACGAAACCGCGCCCGCTCCGCCACTGCTTCCATCCGATGCGCTCGGTCGTGCAAGGGTGCGGTCGATCGCATCGAGCCTCGCGGCCGACACGCATCCGCTGGTGGTTCCCAGGGTGCGGCGCTATTTGACGACGACGGGCGGGTTCGACGATGCGGCCTGGCGGGCATGGCAGATCCAGTGGTTTACCACCGGATTACAGGCGCTGGAGAAGCGGTTGGCGGCCGAGGACGCGACCGGCACCTACTGCCATGGCGACTCGGTCACGATCGCGGATATTCTTTTGGCGAGCGTTGTCGCGGTGATGCATGTGTTCAAAATCCATGTCGCCGGCATCCCGACGATCGATCGCATCGTGGCGCGGTGCGAAACCCTCCCGGCGTTCGCCAACGCCAACCCGTTCAGGCAGGCGGGTGCTCCCGGGGTCTGATCGGTCAGAGCCGGGCGCTCGGCAACTTTATCGCCGTGCGCATGCGTGCCCGCTGACATTGGGGCAATAGACAATATCATTCCGGTTCAGGACCCGGCCATCGGTCAAGGCAGGGGCGACCGCCTGTACACTGGCCATGCCCCAACCGGTCTTCCCCGCGTTACCATCCCACCACTGCTGCCAAAAAGTGATCCGGGGCATGTGTTCGCGCAGGGCCGATGTCAGAACCGTCTCCTGAAAACGGGAGTTGCCCAACCCGGACCCGCCGGCCCCGAACTCTGCTAGGCCGATCGGTTTGCCCAGCGCGACCAGGGTCTTGTAACTCGCGATACCTTCGCTAGGGTCGTTTGTGTACAGATCGAAGCCCGTGATATCGACGAACGAATCGCCCGGATAACGCGCGGTCAGGCTGCCGATATCGGCGTTGACGGAATACATCCAGACCAAATTATGCAGACCCTTGGTCTTCGTCAGATAGTCATGAGTGAATGTCCAGAGCGACTGAAACTGTGCTGTCGAGAGAAATTTGGTGCCCCACCAAAACCAGTCGCCGTTCAATTCATGGTATGGACGCAGAATGACCACGACGCCGGCCGACTGAAGCACCCGTAAGGCGTCGCCGATCTGGTTGAGCATGAACACATACTTATCGTGTGTCGCAGTCCCCGGAGTCAGCAATTCCGCCGTATTCAGGCGGCTGACGTCGTGGCCGGCACCGCCGGAGGTCGGGTTGGGAATGCTCAGGGTTAGAGTGATCAGACCGCCGGCATTCCAATAGTTGATCGCGATGGGGTTGAAGCTGGTAACGATCCTGCCGCCATCATATTGGAAGTAATCACCACCGATCATGCCCAGCCATTTGCCGGTATTGGCATGGATAGCGTCGATTGGATGGATCGGGCCGGGGCCGACGAATTGGCCGGATATCACATGATTGCCGTCTATTTGATTCAAATAGGCGATCAGGCTGTTGGGTGTGGTGATCCCGTTCGCGGAGTTCGCCCGGGCGGCCGGCAGTGCGGCGAGAAATAGCGCCAGGACCAGGACACACGCGCGGATCAGGGGCATCATCCAGCTTTCGTAACGTAGCCAAACCGGCTTGCCGCCGCTTCACCGCGGGAACATCTTGCCGCGCGGCAACGCGGCATCGCTACGCACAAATTTGTTCAGAGCCATGTCTCGGTATTGTGCGCGCTATTGCGGCCGATCCGCCTCGAACAACGCCATCAATTCGTCGGTCGCTTCCCGGGTGCTTTGGATAAGCTGTTCCTCGTCCCGATAGATCGCGTGCATCTCCTGTAAAGCGCGTTCATCGTGTTCTCTGAACAACGTAACGGATCGCGCGGCTTCCTCGGGTGAAATCCCCAAAGCCATCAGCGAGTCTTCCGCCAGCTTCAGGCTGGAGTAAAACGTGTCCCGCACCAGTCCATCGACACCCCGGTCCATCAGCAGATACGCGTGCCGGCGGTTGCGCGCGCGGGCGAAGATCTTCAGGTGCGGAAAGTTCCGCCGCGCCACTTCGACGATGCGCAGAACGTCTTCCATGTTGTCCTGTGCGACGATCAGCAGTTTGGCCTGATCGGCCCCGGCCGCCCGCAACAGATCAGGCCGGGCGGGATCACCAAAATAGACCTTGTTGCCGAACCGTCGGACCACATCGACCTGGCCGATGTCACGTTCCAATGCCGTGAACGCAATCCCATGCATGCGCAGGACACGGCCGATGATCTGGCCGAACCGGCCGAAACCGCAGATGATCACCGGCGCGTCCGCGGCCTCGATCGTGTCAAAATCAGGCTCCGGCTCCGCCATCAACCGAGGGATCAGAAACCGCTCCGACAACGCGAACAGCACCGGCGTCGCGGCCATCGAAAAGGCCGCGACCAAGGTCGCCATCGCGGCACTGTCAGAAGCAAGCGCACCAATCCCGACCGCCGAACCGAACAACACGAAGCTGAATTCGCTGGCCTGTGGCAGAGCCAAACTGAACCGAATCGCTTCCGGCAGGCTTTGCCGCGACAGACGAGCCAGTCCGAAGCAAACAACCGATTTTGCCAGCAACAGCGCCGCCGTGGCGCCGGCCAGCATGCCGGGGTGCAGCACGGCGAGGCTCAAATCCGCCGACATGCCGAC
>Ga0316221_1001871_pt1 | contig 20592 bp, 26 predicted proteins | sample TBH18007metaG_FD_206003 | JGI IMG/M metagenome (GOLD analysis project Ga0316221, IMG submission 206003) | Freshwater microbial communities from Trout Bog Lake, Wisconsin, USA - TBH18007 | ecosystem: Environmental > Aquatic > Freshwater > Lake > Hypolimnion/Profundal zone | place: USA: Wisconsin... | reverse complement strand
GCCTTAGTAAAGGCAACTGATAGATCCTTACCACGGCTTGCGCCGATAGTGAAGAATAGGTCGACAAGAGCAGACTTGCTCGAATCGAATGTCTTCATACCGTTAGCGGTACGAGTTTCCAGTTGAACGTTTTCAACTGCTTGAACAAATGTGTTCATTTTCTTTCCTTTCAGGTTAATGCCCTTGTGAGGGCGGTTTTATAAATTAAAATGCTGAACTTAACCTTATTAATTTCAACAGGATGGGCGGAACGGTAAAAGTTTATCGACTAATCCCCATCCCCAGTATATCGGTTCAAGTTCCATTAGTCTATTCGGATTTTTCTATACCGACTACTATCTTGTTTCTACAAGCAATATCTAGTATTCTACTAGCCTAGCCCAAAGGGCCTTCAGTTATAGTAAAAGTTGCTGTATCCATCCTAAGAATACTTTAACAGGATCGTTTTCTACTTTTTGTTTTTATCGAGGAGACTTATCGAAACTCCTCTATTCCCGAAGGAAAGTTCATAGTAATATGAATGTTGCTGAACCGATCCTTACAAACTTTCAATAAAATAATTATATGCTATTTTAATTATCTTGTCAACAAATTTTGGCTATCAAAACAACCAAAATTTGTTGACTTTTGACTAAGCCCCGTTTGGAGAACCAAACTGTGGGTTAGGCCATGCGCTATCATTGTTATAGGTATTAGCAGTTTCCTGAACAGGAGCAGTAAATGCTTCTTCAGGTTCAACACCCAACTCACCAATAACTTCATAACGGCAAGCACGACCCTTGGCTTCGTTGTAGTCACTTGGAATGCTTACAACGTCACGTGGATTGATTTTAACAATCACAGTACGTTCACCACCGAAGTGATTCAAGTAACTCATACCACAGAAGTGAAGTCCTGTAGAGCAAGTACGATCCTTGTCGTCATCAACCTTATTACGTTCCATTTCAACAATCTGACCAACGGAGTTATCCATTGTACCAGAATGACAGTCTTTGAAGTCATCGCGGACTTTCTTGTAAGCCAAGAAGTAACCGTCTGGAGTAATTGGCAATTGATTCTTTTCCAAGAAGCCGTACAATTCTGTAACTGCTCGCTTAGATGGATTCAACATCAAGTTCTCCATAAAATTCACCATTGGTTCAACAGGGAAGCCCTCTTGAAGCATAGTGATCATACGCATTGCCAAAGTGCTGTGAAGTTCTTCGCCCTTCCAGAACAATGTTTCGCCTTGGATGCTGACATGACCAGCACCGTAGTTAAGCACAACCTTCTTGGGCTCGATTACATCTTTAACCGCATCCCAATCGTTAGCCTTAATAGCATCAAGCACCTTTTGGTAGTTGATGTGTGTCTTGCTGATTGTATGGCTCTTATTACCAATAACAACAACAATATTCTTACCTTGGATCAAATATGGATAAGCCATTTTAGTTTACACCTTTCTGTGTCTTACGATCAATCATGTTAATATACTCACCTACTTCAAAATTTGGAGCATTACGCAAATACTGCAACAACGGATAACGTTGATATACTGCCTTACATTGTGCTTCAAATTGATCAACTGTGTCCTGTGGGTTAAAGGTTGTTCCTTTAGCATACATACGGCACAGATTCTTCAAACTTTGTTCGCTGTATTTGATCTTTTCAAATCCCTTAAACTGCATTACCAATTTAACATAAGGACTATTTTTATCTTCTACATTGAAAACAATGTTATCATTATACTGGCAAAGATGGTAATTGTCAACCATTTGTAACACCAAACTCATAGTAAGTTTGTTGTCAATGGCGCTCAATGTCTTGGCAATGTGTTCCTCAAGGTTAACCCAGTTCTTTTGGGTCTTGATGAACTCAATGTCACTCTTACGAACACCATAAATGGTTTCTGTACGCAAGGCACCTACGCCGCAGTCTTTCAAATCACTGTAGAAACGCTTAACATCGAAACTGTGTCCAATCACGCTGTTAACTGAGAAGCCACTCAAAGGCAAGTAGTAGTAAGTTTTGGTAGAATCAAAACTGTCAGCCTTACCAGCATCACGCCATACCATTTCACGTTGAGTGTAGTAACCACCGTAACCTTTTTCTTCAAGTTTAAGAATAGTTACATTCTTACCCAAAGCAGAATCCTTACGTTCCTTTTGCTTCAATGTACTAGCATCAACCTTCCAAGATTCTGGAGGATTGTTGATAGCGGCAAAGAACTCCTTCAACAGCATTGGACGAGTCTTATCGAACTTGCTCAATACATATACCACATGGCTACCACGGTCATCGGCATCACGTGGAGTATTCTTCCAGTGAAACTTAGCACGTTCAGTAGCACCAATGTTTAAATCATTGATAACAAATCGGGTGCCCTTGTCTACATTAAACTGCCAGTGGTGAACACTTTTAGTAGTACCATCTGCTTGTTTAATGTGGTCGTAATCGGTACTGTTATTAACACATGTAGAACCACCGCTTTGGTGACTAAATGACCCAATGCTGATGTTGTACTTCTTCGCCAACTCGTCAACTGTTACTTTCGGATTAACGACAAATTGCCAGTAACGGTTATTATCATTTTGAACCATAACAGGCTTGTTGTCGTTGACATACTTGTCAACAGCGGCCTTCCACAAATCCTGGGTACGCTTGGTATTCAAAAACAAAGCACGTTCCCACAAGTTTTCAATAGCATCGGCTTCTTTAGCCAAAACTACAGTCAACGCATCATTAAGCCCAATCATCTTAGATTTAATGGCTTCGATTGTTTGAGGAATGTATGACAAACCTTCACGTGACGCTTGGAAATCCAATTCGCCAATAGCAAAGTGCAATTCCAAACCACATGACAACAATCTACGCAAATTACCCAATACGTTGTCAGCGATAGGAACATCAATAGGATAAGCAATATTACCCATAATAGCAACGCTACGGCTAGTGTTCTTATAAGAATGAACCCCAGGAATGATGTCCTTAGTTTCGTATTCTACATCCTTAAATTCAAAACCAGCACATCCAGAAATAATAGGACGCAGGGCAAAATAAGTGTAAACATGACGAGCCTCGTCGCGGAACTTATTGTAGTCATAGCGATCATTAACGGCAAATTTAATTTCAACTCCGCTTGGATCTGTAGTTTGTTCTTCCATCATCAACGCAATGCTAGGTACGCCGTCACCGTTTATGAACGCTGAGTAGATACCTTTGCGACCGTCTTTAATCGCAGTAACAGTAAAATTGTCAGTGTAACTAAAAGGAGACTTTGATCCAAGACCAAGAGCACCAATAAACTCGTTGCTATTAGTTTTAGTAGATTCAAAGTAGGTTGTATAAATGTTAGTAACTTGATCATGTGTAAGTCCTGTACCGTAGTCACGGATACTAAAGTGTGGTTCCAAATCATTTGGAAGATGAACATCGAATGGAGTATCTTGCTTGCCTGCGGCCATATGGCTGTCTACGGCATTACAAGAAAGTTCACGGACAATAGCACGAATTTTATTCGCATACAATCCAGAACTCAAAATGCTAAAAGCCTTAGCACTATTACGGATACGAAATTCGCCAATTTCGCCAACGTTGCTCAAAACTGCTTCGTTTTGGGGAGCGTTACTAAGAATCATTTGCTACCTTTCTGTGTAGTGTTTGTGTCTGTATGTATTAATTATACAGTGGTTTTACCACTGTGTCAACCTATTTTGGACGAATTTTTAACTTAGAATAGATATTTTGGACGCCTACACTTTGGCGAATTGCGTCTTGTAGGGCATCGTGTTTACTAGCCTGTGGCATATCTGGATTCCACCCCAAATCAAAGATTGTACGAGTATCACGGATTTGCCAATATTGCCACGGCGGTGTACGCTCTAATTGACGATACAAATTTTCCAAAATAGCAATATCAAATAGACTTCCGTGTGCCCAAAATGCGTCACAACCCCAAGCAAATTTATGGAATTGGTCAATAGCATCGGAAACAGAAACACGATTATCTGGGCTGAACGCTTCTTCCATTACAGCCTTATCTTGTTTGGCCCACCAATCTAATGTATTCGGATCGATTTCTCTACCTAATTTATCTTGGTCGTCCAAATCAAAACGAATGTACAGTTTATCACCATATCCGTTTCCATAGGGGTTGAAATGTACAGCGCCTAGGGTTAGGACGACTGCGTTAGGGGTGACCGCCATGGTCTCCAAATCTACCATTAAATGTTTACTCATACAACTAGTGTAACATCTTTTATTGAACTTGTCAAGTATGTTGTTTAAGTAAATCTAAGAATAAATTGTGATCTAAGCAATTTTGGTAATGTTGCTTTGTTCGTTTTTCGTGCTTGTATTTTTCTTGCTCAAAAATTTCTTTTCTATACCCTTGAGTTTGAGAAAGAAACAGTTCTTTGGCAATTTTTGGATCGTGTATCCTTGCTCCGGCGATTACATAGTACCACATACTAGGAGAATAATTTCTATATTGCCCAAAAAACTCTTTATCCGGAATTGAATATTTTAACTCATCTAACAAAATTTGGATGCGCTCTGGATGTTTATTTTTCTGTCTAAACGTTGTCCAAAATTCGCTATCATTTCTTTTGGTTAGATAATGTAAATGAATAAACTCAAGAGTATCCTGATTCATTTCTTTTACAATTTGGTTGTATCTAGTTCTTGCCATTTTGTCGTCAAGAGTAACACCGCTGATATGTTGTAAGAAATATCTTAGAGACGCAATTTGTATCCAAATACTAGTTGCCTCAAGTGGTTCTACAAATCCGCTCGATAGGCCAATGGCACAGCAATTATTGATCCATGTTGTATCATACGACCCTGGGTCAAAACTAAGTGTACGAGGACTTTCCACTTCAAATCCCATTAGTTCATCTACTTCTTGTTTTGCCTGTTCTGGAGTAATGAAATCGCTGTCAAATACATAACCGCAACCATAACGATCCTGTACAGGAATCTTCCATACCCATCCATATTTCATTGCGATAGATTCTGTATATGGAGCAATAAACTCGCCATCGTGTTTTATAAAGAACGGAACTGCTTTTTTAACGGGCAACGATTCTCCGTAGGATTTCCATGAAGATTTAAAATGGTTACCTATAATTAATCGACGAAATCCTGTACAGTCAAATATAAAATCACAAGGAACAGTTGACCCACCTTCTAAGGCAATATTAGTGATATTACCGATTTCATCATTTTCAAAACCTGCTACTTTAGCATCAATAAGTTTAATGCCTCTACGGACTCCTATATTTTGTAAGTAGTCGGCTAACATATTGGCATTAAAATGTATGCTAGTAGATGCTAGTGTAACAAACCCGTATTGATTATCTGGTTTATTATTAAAGAACCCGTTACCTGCAGAACGTTTAAATGGAACTTTATTTTCTTCGCTTAGGATATTTGATAAGGACAGGTCATCTAAAGATCTGTCTTCGGCCATTCTTTCTAAATCAATTAGACTAAATCCGGTCCAGATGTCGCCATTTTGCATGTGCTCAATTTCTGGATTTTGACTAAAAGGTTGATAGAAGTTAGTTCCGTCTCCATTCCAATTAGTAAATTTGATACCATTCTTAATAGTTGCGCTAGCCCCTTTAACAACTCCGGATAATGGAATATCAATTTCTTTTAAAAATGTAAGTAGATGTGGTGTTGAACCTTCGCCCGCACCTAATATGCCAATTTCACTACTGGCTATTACAGTGACTTGTGCTTCGGGAAAAAACTTTTTGATGTATAAGGAGGTTATCCAACCACTAGTTCCACCTCCTACAATAACAAATTTAAAATTGCTATCAATTGATTTCATTAGTAGAACTTTTTAGGTAATTGTTGATCTCTAAGTTGTTTGCGCCAACGTGCTTTGGCCGCACCTTTTTTACGCTTGCGTTCAGTAGTAGGTTTTTCATAGAACATACGTGCTTTTACATCTTCTAAAAGCCCACTATCATCTACTTTGTTTTTAAACTTTCGTAGAGCCTGATTAATGTTTCCATCTTTTACTTCGACGAATAATCCGCGAACGGAAGGTTTGTTATTATACGGTCTTGACATTGTCCACTTTTTCAAAAATTAGTTCGGCTGATTCTCCCATAACCGCCTTTTTACTTATTACAAGTTTCTTAAGTCCACGTGATTTTAGATCCACAGCATCAAACTGATATTTTAGAAGGGTTGATTCTAAAATGTTTTTAAGACCACGGGCATTAGTTTTAAGTTCTTTAGATTTTTCGGCGATTGCTACTAACGCATCGTCTTTAAATTCTAATTCGATACCATCTAGTTCGAATAGATATTTATACTGTCCAATTAAACTGTTGCGGGTGTCTTTTAGAATGGATATTAATTGTTTGGTGTTTAACTCATTTACGTTTGTAATAAGTCCAAAACGACCTACAAATTCTGGAATTAGGCCAAAAGAGATAAGATCTTTTGTGCTAACTTCGTCGAAATATTTGGTAGTTTCGTTGGTACTTGATACGTTGGCAGAAAACCCAATAGAATTATTTTCTTTGCGTTTTCCAATAATTTTATCCAAGCCAACGAACGCACCACTACATATAAACAAAATGCCTTTAGTATCTACTTCAAGCATATCGGCCTTAGGGTGTTTACGTTTGTCACCTGCTGGCACACGGCATACATTACCTTCGATCATTTTGAGTAATGCCTGCTGTACACCTTCTCCACTTACGTCTCTAGTGATACTGACATTTTCGCCCTTGCGAGCGATCTTGTCAATTTCGTCAATATAAACGATTCCACGCTGTGCTTTTTCGATATCACCGTCGGCGGCATTAATAAGTCGAGTAAGAACTGATTCTACGTCATCGCCTACATAACCTGCTTCAGTTAAACCTGTAGCATCACATAAGGCAAATGGGATATCCAAATACTCGGCAAGTTTACGAGCAAGATATGTTTTACCGCAACCAGTAGGACCTAACATAAGTACGTTAGTCTTTTCTAGTTCAATATCTTTGCTGGGATTATTAATACGTTTAAAGTGTTGGCATACTGCTACACTTAAACTGATCTTTGCTTCATTTTGACCAACAATAAATTGATCAAGATATTCCTTAATCTTTGTTGGGTTGAATAGTTTCTTAGTTTCGTCGGCAGGAAAACGTTTGATCTTATCGTCTTTTAGAATGTCAACGCATAGATCAACGCATTCATTACAAATTGCGAAATCGTGTCCGTGTCCACCTACGATAAGTTTTTCAACATCTTCTTTATCCTTACCGCAAAAATTACATGATGGCGTTTGTTCTTTCATCGAAAGCCTTTCTAAGAAACTCTGTTATATTGCCGACTGATTTTCGATTAATGTAACCAAAAACCTCTTTTGTATTTACATTAATCGTTTTGTAATAAACATTTGACTTTGATATTATATAGCCTATTAGGGGTTCTGTCACTCCCATTAGGTTATCTACATTTACGTAGACAAAATCACTTCTTTCTAGTGCGTGAAGTAGCCAAGGAACATAAGGCTCCCCAGTATACACATACAGATTAACATCAAAATCCTGTTCAAATTTTTCAAAATACACATTTACTTCTTCTGATTCTTTTGGGTCTATATTAATAACCATTATAGATTTATTTGAATTTTCAAAAAAATCAGGAGAGGTTATTAGCGTGATGTTGTTAGCCATTTAATCTTGCTCTAACAGATTCTCTTAGATCATCTGGAATTTGCTCAATCTTTAACATACCAGACATTACTTGGCGTGCCAATCCTTCGATGATAGAAAATTGTTGATCCAGATTATCTTGTTTGTTTTTTTCAACTTGGGCAAGAACATCTGCCCTCAATGACGGAATGATATCATCAATTGATAACTCACCGGCAATAACTTGCTCGGCAAAATTATAAATTTGATGCTCCTTGGCCACTGCTTGATATTCAGATTGTGTTACTCCAGAAATTTCTTTCCATAAAGTTGTTCCTGTAGATTGTTCTTCATTTTGAACATAGGTATCTGGCTTTGATACATAGTCGCCTGGACGTTCATCCATTACATCAGGTACAACCTCTTTGGTTATTTCCTTTTCTGCCTTAGCCAGCATACTATTCCAAGCATCGATATGATCAGGTTCGTGATCATCATCTAATATCTTGTATTCTGGCACCCGCTGTTTAACAACAGGATCTGGTTGTGCGTCTTCACGGTTAATACCATAATCACTAGGATCAGGAGCAGGTTCTAAATCTGCGTCTTCTTCAATATGGATTTCTTCTGGCGTAGGTTTTTCGCCAACAAATGTATCTAATTCGGCAATAGTAGGATAATCGTCTTCGTCACGAAAACGTTGGAAACTATATTGACTTGCCAATAGCAAAATAACAGCCATTGGATCTAGCACAATAACAATTAATACTGTTACCCAGATAACTGCTTTTTCTAAAAGTGATGAGTCTGGATTCGCCCCGTAGATAAAGGCAGCGATATACTTAATTGGGCCAACTTCGGCTTCGACCTTACGATTTTCTGCACGTATTGGAGCCGCTTCGTCGTTAAGACTAGCAATAAGCCTCTGTTGGGTTTCAATATCTTTGGCAAGCGAAGCCCTGTCCCTTTGTTGACTCTTACGTACAGCGTTGGCCTTGTCGGCACCTTTTTCGTCTGTTGAGCGACCCATGATCTGGTCCACTGCTTCATCCATCTGTTTAAGTTGTTTGCGGTCGGCGTCGATATTCTCTTTGGCAGTTTTAATCTTTTCATCATATATTGCTAGTTTACTTTGTACGTCACCTGACACTAGACTTTGATCTGAGTGTGCTTTACTTAAAAATCCAAACACACCTAAGGATGTAATTAGCATTAGAGCAATTACAGCAGGCAGTATATAAAATTTAAGAAAACGAGGAGCATAGTCCCAGTTTTGTTTTAGCCAAAGAGTGGCACTTAACTTGCCCAATTCTAAAACAACACCCATGACTACGATAGGTCCGACACTTGCCGGATAGATAGCAGTAAGGCCAACTACCGAATAGTAGATGGCCACTGCTGAAATACTTAAACCGCTTATTAATGCTAGGTACGCAATTATTTTATCATTTATAGTTGATTTCATAGTTCAATATTTATTGTACAGTTGTCTGACTGATCACAGCCCCTGGCTTCTGTAATGCCTCGGCTCTACGAGCAACGTACTCTGGATTATCAACTACAACAGGAGTAACCTGGCTTGCTGGTTTAAACTCACCGTTAGTTGAAGATACTTTTGCTGGCGGAGCGATTGGCGTCACAGTAGGCTTAGAGTCTTCATCCATTTGGTTGAATAACTGTTTAGAACGTGTGTCTGCGTCAGTTGCGGTTCCATCTGAACGAGCATCTTTGTCTGCCTTGACAGTATTATTTTCACCTAATGGCAAACCAACTAACACAAAACTACGGTAACGGGCACCTTCCGGAAGACGTTTAATTTCAACAATTTCTATACCAGCAACATCAACGTTCTTACACATTTCTCGAATAGCAATTTCGGAACGTTCACTAGTTTCCTTACCAGTGTCTAAACGATAAACATCACCACGCTTGTTAACTTTACCAGCATAGGCTACGCAAATACGACCAATGGCCATAATACGTGCTTTTTCATCTGCCATACTAAAATCAACGCTTACAGCAGTACCACTACCATAAATCATAGTAGGATCTTTTGGCAATTTGTTCATCCACTCTGGAACATGATTTAACGTGTTGTTAATTTCTTTTTCACGCTGAGTCAACAGTCGTTGTGTTTCCATTTGTGCCTGTGTGACTGGAAACTGTGGAGCAGGTTGCTCTACTGGTTTAGTAGTGCTACATGCCGCTAATGTCAGTATTGACATAATTGTTAAAATACGTTTCATACTACCTCCTGTGTTTGTGTGTGTTAAGTTTAACATGGTTTTACCTCTTTGTCAATATCTATCGACGCATTTTGGAAATATCAATTGCTTCTTCGTCCGAAAAAACTGGGACAGCATTTGACTTGTGCATTGTTGCGATACCTTTTACTTTGGTACCAGTATAAACTTTGGCAGGAGCAAGTGTGGCATTTCCGCCACCTGTGTCTCTGCTCTTGATATGAGCAGTTGTATTTCTACCAATTGGTATAGAAAGGCTGTAACCAGTTTCGCTAAGATTACCGGAACTCATAGCACGTTTACGGCGCTTTTCTTCAAGTTCAATGCCTTGACGTTTAAGAAGTTCTTTCCAACTTTCTTCTTGCTCACGTGCCTTTCGAGCATGTTCAGCCGAAGCAAATTTACGTTTGCTTTTTTTCTTGCCTGTGGTTGTAAGCCAGGGGCCTTCCAAATGCATACTCATACGGCTTCCAGTACCTTATCTTTGGCAATAGCAGTGATCGCCCCAACACCTTGTAAGAGTTTTTGTTGTTTTTTTGGCATACCTGTGAAACGCTGAATAGTTCCATCTGCGCCAATTTTAATTGAACCTGCTACAGTCCAAATTTTAGCACCATTGTTATCAATGCCTGCTAGTTTACGTACAACACCGTTTACTGTACCATCGGAGGCAGTCTTACCTCGATTCCAGTAATAAGTTGTACCTTTATTTTCCCAAATTTGTTCATCATTTGAACTTTTCTTACAGAACGCCTTGAGAGCGTCCAACGTGTTTTCTACTGACATACTACCTCCTGTGTGTGGATTGTTAGTATAACTATAGCACGTTTCTTAAAAAGGTACAACCACTTTTTTTACCAAATTAAAACTTACTCAAAAAATCTAATTGAAATTGCTTTTTGGCTTCTTTGTAATTAAAATTGGTTAATTCTTTTCTTTGGATATTACTATCTGGTCCAACTACAATGGCCACTTCACTAGTAGGAATATTTTGGGCTTCGATATGCCCTTGCCCAAATCTAAGATACTTCTTTAGTGTTTCTTTACTAACAACGGCGGCACCGTTTACATCTACCAATACTAAAAAATCTGCATAATTATCTGGAAGGGCAGTTCGAACGGTATCGCTATTGGTGTTTACCAATCTAATACTTCCAATTTTATCTTTGAGTATAATCTTCTTTTCAGTTTTTGGCTTTCTAACATGATATAGTCCGCCAGAACTAAATTTCATTTCAAGATTGGTATTGATTTTAGGAAGTAAATGATCAACACCGTTTTCATTAACATATTTGATTTCTTGATTTTTACTATAGGCTTCTAGAGCACCTTCAAATAAATCACTCTTTTCAAAACGATCTTTTGCGCCATTTAGACTTTTGCCGATAGTATCGACAACTGAATAAAACTTATTCCAATCTACGGTTGTACGTAGATAATCTGCTACTGTGTATATTGTATTAGTCATAAAAACTCCTGTTGTGACTATTATACCACAACAGGATTAAAGATGTCAACCATTCAGTACTTTTGCTACCGAATTCATAACACTGGCAATACGTCCAATATCGCGGAGGTTTTCTACAGAGTAGCCTTCCTTCTTGAGTGTTTCGTAGTGTGCCTTAACGCAGAACTCACATTTTCCAACAATACTAGCGGCCAAACTAAATGCTTCAAAGTTGCTCTTAGTTGTGCCGCCGTGTGTAGTGATGGCGTTCATTCTTAGTTGGGCAGGTAATCCTTTAAGGTGAGGATCAGCCGCCATTTCAACATAGGGATACCAAGTATTGTTCATGGCCATCAGGCTTGCGGCAGTCATTGCTGACTCAGCAAATACAGGAGCATCTGCTAACATTACACTTAATACTTTACCGTTACCAGTTGCGGCCAATGCGGCTACAGCACAACCCATAGCCACATCAGCATCTAATGTACTACGCAAAAGAACAGCATCAAGATTTAACTTGGTGTCCTTTGCGTAGTCTGGCAACGCTTCTTTGATAGAATCGTTGAATGCCATATTATAGAGTCTCCCCGCCTACTGTACGGTTACAAGCACATAGTTCGCCAGTTTGAAGAGCGTCCAAAATACGCAATGTTTCTTCTGGGCTACGACCTACGTCCAAGTTGTTTACAGTAACGTGTTGGATTGTATTGTCTGGATCAACAATGAATGTAGCACGTAATGCCGCACCTGCTGGAGCATAAAATACGCCCAACTGTTCTGCCAAACTCAACTCACCACGTTGTGTATCAGCAAACTGATTGTGTGTGATCTTGATCAAGTCTTCGTGTGACTTTTGCCAGGCTAGTTTGCAGAACTCGTTGTCTGTTGAACCTGTTAGCAATACTGCATCACGATCTTCAAAATCACTGTTTAGTTTATCGTATGCTACGATTTCTGTTGGACATACAAATGTAAAGTCCTTGGGATAGAACACGATTACTTTCCACTTACCTTCGAAACTAGTTTCATCAATATTGAAGAAAGCATCTTCTGGTTGTCCTGGCTTAACGCCTGTAACTACGAAATGTTCTAACTTATCACCGATTGTTTTCATTTTAATTCTCCTGTGTGTTAAATGAATTATTTTTGCGATTTGCAATTAAAGCAGATTACTTCTAAATTTTCTTCTTTATTATTGTACGCATCACTATCCTTTTGTGTTACGGTAAGCGGAGCAGGGTTTCCCAACCACTCTGTAATTCCGCATACTTCGCACTTATGACCACGTTCCTCTAAAAGATAATCTTGGATGTATTCTGGAACTTCTTTCCATACATACAGTCCACATCCTGACTTCCATTCTTCAATGCGTTTTTCTGCGAGTAGGGTACGACGGTGTTGTTGCTGGCAAAAATTATTACAATACTTGTTTGAATAATTTGCGCCTTTAACAGGGTTATCTCTACCACAGTTCAAACACTTAAAAATACTAGCCATTTTGTCCTTATCCTTTAGAGCAATATATAGAGTACTTGTTTAGAGCAATCATATACTTTTACTTATGCTCTAACAATTATAATACACTTAAATGTGGCTAAAATCAACAGTTTTTGGTGATATTGCTTTTAGACGTTGCTCAGCAGATTTTTCTTTACTCTTAACACGTAGTTCTAGCATAGATCTTGCTTCCGCACGAAGTTTGTGCCATTGTCCGAATATTTTGTAATAGTCCATATCCCAACGTAGTGGTTTATCGTCAATCATGGGTTGGATGTACTCCCACGATTTTCCTTGGTTTACTATAGCATAGGTTACCTTGCGCTGTTCGCCTTTGTAAGCGTTTTTGGCACTTCGGATATCTGCCGACAATTTTGCGTATGCGGCACGCCATTCTTCTCTCCATGCTAGGTATGTTTCGCGATCTGTAAAGTTTAGTTCTTTCATTTTATTCTCCTTAGGTTATGAAATTTTAGTCAAAAGAAAACCCGAGCGTAACCACAGATGTGGCAAGAGGCTCGGGCCGTGTTTTTGAATTGTGTTTAATCTACATCATAATTTTATTTATGCGTATATTTCTAAAGCGGTGCCACATTCGGAACAAAACTTAGCGGTTGCTTTATTCTGCTTACCGCATGTAACACATTTTGGTTTGGCTTTAACTGTAACAGGTTTTTCAACCGGTTTATTATTGCCCAAATCTCCAACAATTTTTAATACTATATTATGAATAGTCGGATCTAGTGCGCCAACGGTAGTATGTTGGAATCCTTGTGTTGATTTGCTACCTGGAACTGTAATACCAACTTCATTTGCATAACTGTCCATTGTAGCCATGCCGTCATGTAATTCACTAGACTGGGGTGCTACTTGATTGATAAAGGCTGAAGCACTTGCTCTAGTTGCTTCTCCGGCACTAAAGTCTACACCACGCATTACGCCGTTCACATTGGTAGAATAACTTGCGCCACTGGCTGTTACTGTAAACTTGTCAGTAACTCCTGGATATTGACTCCATAGATTAGTTTGGGTAACTTGAAAGATAGGACGTGGAATTTCAAACTGATATTCAACACGAATTAATCCGTCTTCTTGTTTGATACCACGTGGGCCATCTTCGATTGCGGCAGTACGTTCAATGAATTTAAACTTATTGCCTTCTTTAAGGTTGCCGTTCTTAATCCAGCGCTCGAGGTCAACACTCTGACCCGGGTCTATGACCAGTCCGCCGGGAACGGCATTCTCGCCGTCAATGTAAACATTAACTATGGCTCGAACTGTATTAAGATTTTTGAGTAAAATGCTATATTCGCTTGAAAATGGAATATAAACTGTATCCTTGAATTCACGAAGGATTTTGCCTTTTGATTTGATAGAGGCGACTAACTTTTGATTGTACATCATTTTTCTTCCTTTTTACGGTACACACTCTAAGTACCTGTTAATTAAAGAGTGTCGGTTTGCGGACCTTCCGCAATTTTATTTATACTGGTACTTCTACCAGTTGAAAAATTCTCCAATCTCTGCGATCGGCACGTTTGTTTTTCTTGTCTTGTTCTTGTACATAGGCTAGAAAACTCTTAGCCTCTTCCATGGTACCATAGAAGTGTTCGTTGCCATAGGCATAACATCCTACTGAGCCGCTTTTGCCTTCCCAGTAGTGTCCTACAGCATAGTTAAATTTTTTGTCTTGTTTCTTCTTTGGCATGAACTAACTCCACTGGCGGGTTAAACGCTTTCCAACTATCAGGAGTAAAAAATTTAACTGGTTTCCAATACTTATGGATAATGTTGTTAATAACTACAACAGTCACCACAAATACAATAAATGCTAATCCTGTTAAAATGCTTCCTGCTAAAATTTCTGCCGCTACATCTACATCCATTATAATTCCTTTTAAAACTGGTGCGCTAGGCAGGAATCGAACCCGCTATCTCAGGCTTTAGAGACCCTTGCTATACCAGTTAGCCTCTAGCGCACTTTAACCTTACTTACCTAAGTTCAAGAACGGAACTGCTCCACCTGCCATTGTGTTAGGCAATTTACCATCCCACTTTTCAATCGCTTGTAACTGAACATACTGTGCGCCACCATTTGATTGGATAGCCTGTGCTTGGATAGCAATAGCCTTAGCCTCACCATCTGCTTGAGCAATACGTTGTTCAGCCTCTACTTTGATACGAGCCAAGTCTTGTTCAGCCTTTTGCTTGTTCTGTGTAGCAATAACTTTCTGTTCAACAGCCGCTTGATACTCGGCACTGAATCCAAAGTTAACTAAACTGATTTCACTGATGTCCAATCCATACTTGCCCACTTTGTTTTGTAGTTCGCTATGGATAGCCGCACTAACTTCATCACGCTTGGTTACTAATTCTTCACTGTTATAGTGAGCAGTGACAGCCTTAAATGATTCGTTAATAGCCGGCAACAGAATCTTAGTTTCCAAATCCAAACCAAACTCCTTGTACATGGTAGCCGCTTTAGCGCCATCGATACGATAGTTAACCACAATGTCTGTATGTACAACCTGCAAGTCTTTAGTACCCGCTTGAGCACCTTTCAAGTCTGCTTTTACAACACGAACTTCAACTTCCTTAACCTGACTGATTGGGTTTACAAAATGTAAACCTTCAGTTAGTGTTTCTGGATTAACAGTACCTAGTGTAACCTGTACACCAATATAACCTGCTGGAACGATTGTAAATGACTCAAACGCTGTAAGCAAAATTACTGGAACAAACGAAACAAGCCACAGTCGTTTGAGCATACTTGGATACTGTTTAATGCTGTCTGTATCTTCCTTGTAGCGTTGTGCCCTCTCAATATTATTTTGATAATTTTGCTTGTTGTTATAATCAACAACTCCGAGGACTACCAAAATACCAATCCCCAACAATACACCCAATACAATTGAAAACATTTTTTCCTCTTTCTTTGTTAATTAAAACGCATCATAGTAATAAGTTTGTTTTTCAACAATCTTTGTCAAGGTAAGAGCATTACCTTCATCGTCAACGAAAATGAACTTGCCACCATCGCTGTCAATCTTCTTCAACTCTTGAGGAGTGAAACGCAAGTCGCCCCATTCCCATTCGTTGTCTTCGCTAGCAATCACACCAAACTCAGTGTCATTGTTTTCTTCATATTCCTTGTAGTTGATTTGAATAGTTGATTGAAGTGGGTTACCCTTCCATTCTTGTTTGTTCAACTCTTCCTTTTCCAATGGAACACCTTTAATTGCTACTTCAACTTTGTAGCGATTACCACCACTGTCAAACTCTGGTTTAGCGTTCAACATCTTCAACGCTTCTTCAGGTGCTTCGTTGTAACGATTCATTTCTTCGACAAGTGCTTTAAGCATATCAAAATTGAACTGTGAGAACAAACTAGCGATTTGAACAATCTTGTCAGTGTATTTTCTAGCCTTCAAGTTATCATTACAGTATTCACGAATGAATTGTGAATCCAAACCTTTGAAGTCGATCATGTAGTAGATACGACCTGGACGGTTGCGCATGTGTTGATCCACACGCCACTTGTCATTACAGGTCAACATAAACAATTTCTTACTGGGGAACACACCATCCAACAGGGTTAAAATGGCTTCTTGTTCATCGCTAGCATAAGTCTTTTCAAACTCGTCAAACAAGACAATACAACTCTGTTCGATAGTTTGAATGAAACTGTTAAATTTGTCACCATGAAATGGTGCGTTGATAACAATAGTTGGAATTCCTTTCTTAGCACCATTCATACTAACCTGCTTGGCCAATAGGCTCTTACCAGATCCTTTTTCACCAGTAAGCATAACACCTGTAGTGTTTGGACGGTCAAGGAATGTACGCAAGATACGATCCGCATTACGAGTGTGGTCACCGTAGGTCTTACCTTTGATCTCGAAGTCACCGATATGTTCCAGGAACAATTCCCCGCTCATAGGATTCTCTTTGATAATGTAGTTACCTGCTGGCAATGCTTCATGCAAATCTAATGCTTCTTTGGCACTGATGCGAAAAGTATTACCATTCTTAAGGAAATAAGTCATTTGTATCTTTCAAATGTGTAGTGTTGATAAAACTATTATACAGGGGAACTAGTCCCCTGTCAACTATTACTTGTTGCTGTTTTGGCGAACTTGCTCGAAGGTATATTCTTTAACCAATTTACCATCGCGGTAGACTTCAAACATAGCATCCATCCAATCAGGAATCATTGAAATTCCTTTGTCTGTCCAACGCTTAGGTGCTCTAACTGCACTTTCAAATTCGCCACCACTAGTCCAAAGGTTAACACGACCTGCTTTAGATTTCTTGCCACTGTCAGTAATTGGATCTTTTTGTACATCAATCCATTCACCGTTGATTTGAGCACTAGAGCATTTCATCGCAAACTTTTGGGTATCGCGATCAAGTTGTTGTAACAAAGCACCGCCCATACCAAAGGCAATGTTATCAGCACTAAAGCCATGTACCAAGAAGTCGCCTAGGATCATTCGGATAGTGTGTTCGTTAACACCGTCACCTTGGATCAATCGAACATTGTTCAATACTCGGAAACCTTTAGCGTTTGTAGTAGTGCCAAACTTGTCGGCAAGTTTTTGTACAAGTTGACGACAAATTGTAAGTGGGTCACCCGAGTCAGGACGGATTACAACTGTAGCGCCGGAGTCGATGATTTGTTGTCTAAGTTCTTCTCCCCAGAGTTTGTCGACGGCGTTGAAGACGTCGTAGGAATCTGACACAATAGCAACAATAGATCCTGGTTTTGCGAAATTGGTGAGCATATTACGGTAAGCGTCGACTTCTCCTGCTCGTCCCCAACTTGTGATTGTCGAGTGTTCTGCGGCAGGAATTGAAAAGCCAGCAATCCCAGCGTTATAGTACTCACGAGCAAACAACAGACCGGTAACAGTATCGGTGCCCATGAAATTAACGAGGTGTGCCGCCCCTCCAATTCCAGCACTTTCCATGCTAGAGACACCACGAGCACCAAAATCGTGCAACTTAAAATCAATAGTAGTAGGATCACCTGTTTTCTCCAAATAGTCTAGGATTACAGTCTTAATAGACTTTGATTGAGTTGCTACTGTGGTAGGATACCAAATAGCACGAAGTAAGGCTGTTTCCAACCATGTAGTTAACCAATAGCAGTTAAAATCTGTGTTTTCAATTGTTGCCAAAACGTTCTTGACAGGCACTACTGTACCTTCAGGTACTGCCCTAATAACCACGGGCAAGTAACCGCCGTGTGTATCAAGAATGTACTGCCAACCTTCTTTGTTAAAAGGTTCACCGTGCGCTGTCCAAATTTCATTTGCGATATCGATATCAGCCTGTGTAATTGGATCGAGCAAGTACTCTTTGATAAAAGCCTGTAGTCCGAAGAATACAGTTTCGTCATAGCGTCCGCCACGTGATTCAATGTAACTATAAACACCTGTGGTGCCCATAGGATATTGTTTGAACATACTTGCTTTGTATGAGTCTGTGTTGAGAATAATATTTTTTGCGAGTTTCATTTTAAAAGTTCCTTTTAATTTAATTGCCTTAGGTCTATCCTTAGGACTTAGGCTCCAACGAAGTTCTGGAGTATTTCATAATGGTCTTCAAAGCAGTCCTCACTACGGACTTCTGCAATAGGCACCCATCTAGCCTTTTCAGCGTCATCAGCACCTTTTACCTTGGGCAGTTCGCCGTCCGGTAATTGGATATGAAACGCATGAGTGATAATACGTCCTCGTGGACTACGGTCAATAGCATCGAACACTTTACTGCGAACGATACTGCCACGTAGTACAGGAGCAGGTACTTTGATCATTGTTTCCTCACGTAGTTCACGCAACATAGCATCTTCTACTGTGCGGTCTGTAGTAGAGTTTACATAACCACCTGGTAATGCCCAAAGGCCTTTGCCTGGCTCTGCACGGCGCTTGATCAACAGCACATGGCCTGATTGGATAACAACAGCATCAGCAGTACTAAAGATCGGAGGATACTTTAGTCCAGCATATTGCTTTTTGTATTCAATAACAAATTCACGTTCACGAATTACTTGTTCGTATTCTGGTGTATCTTTAAATTCATCAAGGAAATCATAAGTGGTTTGTGGAACTACACCTTTGATAAACTTCATGTTTACATCACGTTTGAAATACAATTCACGGATGTCTGTTGCGTCCAAAGGCTCGAGCAATTCTACTTCTTCAAATCCCCATTGTGGGAACATGTCTAGATAGAATGAGCTTGGATCTTTTCTATGTCCAATAATACCAATTTTGTCACCGGGTTGTGTATGTTTGGCTACCAAGGCCTGTACACGAACCGCCCATGCTTGATCATTGTAAATGGTATCTGGGTTTGGTTCAATACTAACTGTCAATGTACCGCCAAAGCCTCTAGTGGCTTCATAAATCATTGTACGGCGTTCTTGGAACGTAAATGGGTTTTTATATGTACGTGGCTGGTTAGCACTACCACAAATAAAAACTAAATTTTTGGCTAATGCAGTGGCACGTGATGCCAGCAATAAATGTGCATTGTGGAATGGTTGAAAGCGTCCAATAAGGACTAGGGTATCGTATTTCTTAGACATTGAAAAATCCTTTCAATAATGTCAACTTTGCGTCTATCGCATCGTTATATTTTATTTATGTCTTAAGTATAACACCTAAGACATAAACTGGTCAAGATAGTTTGGCTCTCAACTCCATATAGAACTGATGGTATTTTGCCATTCTAGTAATGTCCTTTTCAGTAACACCTTTGAGTCTTCGAATATCTGTGTTGTGGCGCAGATCTGCCATCTTAACTCGCATAGCATCTTCGTTACCAAAAACACCTTCCTTGTACTCTTCGTATGTTTGGCCTGGTTGCTTAGTAAGAGCACGGATACCAGCAATGACTCGTTCACTCATTCCGGCTTCACGTAAGTCTTTGTAAGTAACGCTGGTGTCTTCAATGACATCATGCCCTAGTGCCATACACATCAATTCTTCGTCATCGGACTTCAAGTAGTGCATAACTTTGAGTGGATGAAGAATGTAAGGATTTCCACCTTTGTCAAATTGACCGTGGTGGGCAGTAGTTGCGATGTGCAACATTTGAGCTAACATTTCGCCTCTTTTCATATCTTCCTCCTATTACTTACTGTACTTATAGTATAAGGTATTTTGGGCAAAATGTCAATCTAAGCTGAATGTTTTAATATGTACCAAGTCATATCGCTCGCTTCTAGTCTTACTAGATCTTGCGGATACTTGTTGGTATTTTTGTAGATTGGATATTTGCTTACAGCAGGAACTACTCCTACCATTTTGTTGTTTATTTTGACTACCTTACCAAACTCTAAACTGTTATGGCTAGGATAAGCAACAAAGTCGTCAATATTAATTGTACGACCAAGTTTGTCTTTATGGACAGGTAATTCTTTCATCCTACCGTTCTCCGCAATATTTTAATATTATACACGTTGCAACTAGCACATTGACGAACTTGATAGTCAACATGATATACGCTTTCTTTTCGGCTCTTAGGAGGACCATACTGTGTCCAACGATGGAATCCAAACAAACACCAACGGCTTTTAATCAATAGTGTTTGTTCCGCTAGTGTACGAAATGTATTTTCTTTTTCATTCATACTGCATCTTCAATTCCAAAATGTACATCGTGCAAACACTTGGCCGCATCAGTGTAGCCATTATTGATTAGGGTTTGGATGTTATCCTTAATAATCATGTCAGCTAGAACTTGTGCTCTCTTGGCAAGTTCAGGAGCCG
>Ga0316221_1001865_pt1 | contig 20657 bp, 28 predicted proteins | sample TBH18007metaG_FD_206003 | JGI IMG/M metagenome (GOLD analysis project Ga0316221, IMG submission 206003) | Freshwater microbial communities from Trout Bog Lake, Wisconsin, USA - TBH18007 | ecosystem: Environmental > Aquatic > Freshwater > Lake > Hypolimnion/Profundal zone | place: USA: Wisconsin... | reverse complement strand
CGGGCTCAACGCGTCTTCCAACTCCATGCTGGCTTTAGCTGCGACGGCATTGGGGTCACTGACCTTACGGCCGTCAGCATACTTTTTAATTTTGCCGCCTTTTTTCTTCGCTATGGAAGTTCTAGCGTTTTCATCATCGCGCCCGCGACGACTCATATTTTCAGCTTCAATTTCGTTATAATTGGCTAAAGAATTCGCTGCGTCATAATTTGCCCTAGCACCGGCTTTATTTGGTGCTTCATAGGATTGCAAACCGTAAAAAGGCGCTTGGTGTTTAGCCAGATAATTGTCCTCGGGCGTATTATCCATCGCATATTTATGGATTTTTGCTTCTCGGGCATACTTGTCGCGGTTTACTTCGGCTTGCAATGCTTGATAATAAGGGGGGCGATCATCGACTTTAGCGCCGGGATCACCACCCCCCGCCAACTTTTTTACGCCACCACCCTTCTTGTACTTGTTGGGCATTTCTTTTGCGCCAGAAGCAGCTTCGGCTTTTTTGTTGCCGGTGGGGGGAACTTTTTTGATTTTTTCAGCATCGCCGGCAGGCTTGCTTTTTTCTTTGGCCACGTCCGAACCCTTCATGGCGGGTTTTTCTGCAGCCTTAGAGGGGGCGGCAGCTTTTTTGGGCTTGATGTCTTTGACTTTTTCGATGTTGTCCAAGTCGCCGGAAGACTTTTTGGCTTCATAGACGTTCTTAACTTCGCCACCAGCTTTGAATTTTTTCACGGTGCCTTTTTCCTTCTTGGATCGGCCACCTTTTTTCAACTTGATTTCTGTAGGCTCTTTATCGTGTTCAGCCTTATCATGCTGCTTAAAAGCCTTTTTAATCAAGGCCTTATCTTGTTTCATGTCAACGTCGCCGCCTTCTTTCATCTTGGTCATGCCGCCGCCGCAGTATTCTGCCTTAGCGTGGCCGCCTTCTTTGAAGTGCTGCATTTTGGGTAGTATTTTGAATCCGTCCATGGTATTTTCCTAGGTTAAATATTGAAAAGGGTGATCAATCCCTATTTCTATTAATGCATAAAAACAGGCAATTTAGCCCTAAATTCCACGTAGGAATAGGGCTCGTTCTTTTTTGCGACGTTCGGTCAATTCTTCTGGTTTATTCCAGCGGAGAAACTGATCGGCCGCTTCCTTGTAATTGCCGTTATTTAAAACCCGCAATAACGTGGATTCTTCAAAATGTTCTTTGCCGATGTTAAAACAAAGACTAAATAGCGCGTCTTTTTGATTTTGGGTAATTGGTACTTTTACATTATTATTAATGCAATCTTCGCACCAAGCCGCGTCTTTTTGGAATAGATTTTCAACCTGCTGATCTGTTAATTCAGCAGCAATCAGATATTCCTCGTTAGGCAGTATTAAATGGCCTATGCCAGTCGTCCATAAACCCTTCGTGTCTTTGTAGGCGCGGCGTCTTTTACCCTCAAAATCAACAATCACATCGTACGTAGACTTTGCAATAGCCATTATTTGGCTGCCTCAAACGCCTGCAAGTCGCGCAGTTGCTGCGCTACTTTGTTGTATTTGATGTTGTTTTCTGCGATGGCGGAGAGTAGGGTAGCAATGTCAACTTCGGAGGGGGTTCCATCATCGCCGCTGGGGCTTGAGGTTTCACCACTTGCACTGGCGTTGAACAGCCTGACAAAGCCATTAGAAACGACACAACCACGATCGTCATCCACAACCACTGATTCAGCATTGCTTGGAGACAGGGGCTTTGTTGGGTCAATTGGAACTTGAACTGTTCGAATAATTTGGACAGCCTTGGGAACTTGCTTTTGGATGCTGGCAAGATTGTCAGATAAAACATTAAGCTGGCTAACGTATTGCGCAACCAATTGGTCGCCTTTTTGCTGAATTGCATTCTTTTCCCTTTCTGCTGCTAAACTGCTTTGTGCAATTTTATTCTGGTAATGCTTAGATGTAAAGTCATAACCTAAAAAGCCTCCCAAAGCTAGGGAGGCTATAAACACAATAAGGTAAGCGTACAAGTCGCTTACCGCACCCGTTAAACTTTCAATTAAGTTTTTCCACATCTTTTTGAGTTGCGGCCTTTCCACCGATCATAACGCCAGCGCCGCCAAGCAACGAGCCAATCCCAACCCCAAACTCAGAGGGCTGGAACTGGTGGTTTATGATGACGTGGGCAATACCAAGCGCAATAAATGAAACAACCGATATAAATGCAGAAACCCGGGCAATACACCAAGTGTTATTGTCATCTTCAGTAAACAGATCTATAAAGAATCGCTTAAATTCAGTCATTTTTTAATTGAATCTAGTTTGTCTTCAATTCGGTGAACGGCTTTCAGAACCTCATCCCAGCGGTCAGAAAAATCTGACTTATGCATATAGTTCTCTGCCAAATGGGTGCGTAGGTCGCCAAGGTCACTTTTAAGATCTTGAACAGCATCCCAGAGTTCTTTACAAAACCAGCCCATTGCCACACAGACAATCGGGAGGACCGTGTTGATAAGGGTCTGAATGTCCATTTTATTTAGCCGTTTCCCGCGCTAGGCGTTCGGCAGCTTGGTCCAAAACCAACTTGCGCCAAGGAGCCAATTCTTCAACTGGTGCTGTTACCACTGGCGCAGGAGCCTCTTCCACCACGGGGACGGGTTCGGGTTCAACAGCTTTAGGCAGAGATTTTAAAACCTCTAATTCTGATTCAATGGATGCAACAAGGTTTTCTGTGATAGTGGGCATGATGGTTCCTATTTTAAATGTTTCAAAACAATTTCTGGTTCTACAAAACGTTCATTCTGATGTTCAGTTGCCTCCCACCAAATAAACTGATCTTCAACCAAGTAAGAGCGATCCTTTAACAGGTTAATGTTTTCAGGATGCCCAAATATTAGTGGATCTGACGGGCCCCACAACACAATTCCTTTTTTGCCCAAGTCCCAAGCAAAATGCTGAATAAAACTGTCGCAGGAAATCCAGATCCGGCACTCTTTGATTAAAGAAGCCAGCTCAACCATTGATAGATTTTTACGAAAATCCCCAACAAGCTGCTCTTCTCCGTCAACCCCCACCTGAACAATTGGCTCATCAATTTGAGCAATCAATTCTTTCCAGTAAGGATAATTTTTTGGGTTTAACTTACCCGTTCTTAACTTTTGCGAAAATGGAGATATTAGGATCATAGGTACAACTTTCTAAACGCACCTTCCAAATTACCCTTCCACTTCCACTGGCCCATCTTTTTATACAGACTCCATTGGTCAATGTCGCCAAAATAACTAATTGCATCTTGAATGCTTGAACCCGGAACAATTTCTGGATAGCAAGAAAACACAATGGGGTCTTTGATTAGTGGGAGAACCCTCTTAAATACCACATGATCACCGCGGCCACAATTAAGAACAACAATCGTTTTACCAGCGCACCTAACGAAGTTCTTAAATATTTCTTCATCGTGCCGGTACATATCCATGTTAGTTTCACTACGAATCCCGCCTTGGGGATTTTTCATGTGCCAAGTTACAGCATTCGGAACCACCAAAATTTTGTAACCCTTTTGCTTTAGGCCCCATGTAAACAATGTTTCTTCACGGTGCGCTACACGCGATAATCCTAAGTTGTAGTCATACACGCCTGCGCGGTACAAAAACGAACAGTGCAGGTGGTCTACCTGCTTGAGCCCCTTAATAACATTCCACTGAATATTCGGCTCTGTAAAAATATCCTCAATTTTGCCGGTTACTTTTGACGTGTCCGACAAATTTGGCGGGGTCAAAATTGAACCGCCAACTGCACCAATATTTGGTTCGCTTGTTGCATATTTATACAACGTTTCCAGCACATTGGGCTCTGGAATAGCGTCATCATCTACACGCCAAACCCAATCATAACCCGCCGTGTTGGCTTCTTGATGAATGTGGTGCTGGCCCTTTTTATTAGCCTCATTCCATTCCCAAAGCACACCCTTAAAATCCAGCATTTGGAAAAAATACTGGTACACCAGTTCGCCGCGCATGTCCTTGAATTCGTCGTTATCATCATAGATAATCAACTTATCAGGCAGCTTGGTTTGGCTAATAATCGCATTCAATACCAAAGGCAGCGTTGTATGATAACGGCCGCGGGTGGCAACAGAGCAAAGTACTTTACTCATTGTCGTACATGCACAGCATTAGGTTTGCGGGGTTTTCTTCCGATACGGCTTTTAGCGTATTTGTTATGTTGCCATCAAAGTCAACATACGAAAACTTAAACCCCGGAAAGTCCTTTTCGGTCAAACCATGCAGTTTGTGGTGCTCACCCCAAAATCCCTTGGGTTCATTATACGGCACCGTAATTAATAACCGTTTGCAATGACCTTTTAGCTTTTCGACAATTTCCAAGCCATTATCTAAATGCTCAACTACCTCAAACGCAATAATTGTGTTATACCTACCCAACTCAAACGTGTTGATGTCGGCGTGGTAAAAAGTTGCGTTGTCAGACCATTGCTGCTCCTTTGCCACTTCCACAATTTGCGGGTCATAATCCAGCCCCATGTACGTAATATCTTTGGGCAAAAACTGGTAACCATAACCCGTGGAGCATCCAATCTCCAAAACTTGGCCGCCTTTTAGGTTACTTGCAGCCCATTCATAACGCTGTGTTTCTCTTGGAAACACCGGGTCACCTTTAAGGAACACAGCGCGTTCATAATTGTTTGACAAGTACCAACGGTACCAGTCCATGTTGTTATACTTTTTTGCCAGCTTGACTTCGTTCTCTGCAAACGTTTTTTGCCAGTCCTTAACCAACGTTTCGTCATGCACTGTGCCTTCGGCCGCATGGTAGATTGGGAAGTCACCTTTATAACCCACATCAACCAGCTTAAAACCCGCATCTAAGGCACGTTTGCAAAAATCAATGTCTTCACATCCACCAACACTAAACTGCTCATCTAGCAGGCCAATTTGGTCAAACACCTTTTTCTGAATCATTACACAGAAAAAGACACCAAATGGCTCGTTTGTAATCTTGGAATGCTGGGTTAAAACCGCCGAAACATCGAAAGCATCCAGCCGTTCCAACCAATTATTTTTAGGCTGTTCCAACAATACCGTGTCGTTATTTAACAACACAATTTTGCCAGTTGTGGCGTTTTGGACACCCCGATTAATTGCCTTGGCAAACCCGATCGGTTTGTCATCCCAAACAGTTACAAAGTCCAAGCCGGTGGCTTGCAGGTAGTCCAAGTAAGCCTTGGTGACATCTGTACAACCATTTGCTGAGATAATCAACTCGACATCTGACATGTCGGTGTATTTAATGATCGACTCAATGCAAGGCTTGAGGTATCTTTCGCAGTTGTTGTAAGTTGGTATTACAACGCTATATTTTTTAGGCATATACTTTACAGTATAAAAGTTTGAGGAATTTTTGCTTAACCGTCACCTATATTAATGCAAAAATTCCTCAGAACCGCCTTGCAGTTTTGGTATTACCAAGACCAAATAAATACAGCGCCATCGCCACCAATACCGCCTGTAGATGTGCCAGACGTGGTTCCAAGACCACCTCCTCCACCTCCACAACCGATGCCGCCTTTTCCTCCGTTACCACCAGCGCCAGCAGTATTTTTACCGCCGCCACCAGCACCGCCAGTTCCTAATAAGAGTGGCTGAGTTAAAAAATAACCATCTCCACCGTTACCCCCCACTGTTCCTGCACCACCAGTAACAGTTGGATACCCATATTTTGTAGTTACATTTGAGCCAGCAGTTGTAGTTACTAAAGCACCGCCAGCGCCACCAGATAAAAACGTAGCTGTAGATGAAGCAATTCCACTCCCAGGATTAGAACCTGATTGACCTGCTATTGAATTAAAAATCCCCGCTGCGCCAAAATAATTGTTTGAAATTAAATTTCCCCCTGTTTGACCCGGCGCACCATTGGCTGTCAACAATGTATATCCCGCAGTTGCTGTTGGGCCTTGCCAAATAACAGAAGTGTTGCCGCCAGTACCTCCGTTTGAAGCGCCACCTGCCCCTATAGAAATTCTTAATTCATCAGGAATAAAAATGGCAGGGCCAATCCAAGTGGTTATAGCGCCAGAACCGCCGCCAGCACCAACAGCAGATGTTGATCCATTCGCACCGCCGCCGCCAGCGCCTATCAACAACATACGCACCATAGATGCGCCACGGGGTTTAATCCAATCTTGTGTAGTTCCACCACCATAAAACGCTTGGTAGTTGGCTGTCTGGGGTGAAGCAAAATTAAATACGTCTAACATAAGTTCACCATGTAATGATTACTACGAGGCCGTTGCCTCCCGCGCCACCGTTTACATTTCCTAAAGAACCGCCGCAACCTATTCCTCCGGGTTTATCTGCGGTACTTGCGCTACCGCCCATCCCAACAATTATTGGTTGAGTTTGGAAAAATCCACTACTATTATTATTAAAAGAATATCCATAATTACCAGTTGGCGACCCGTAACCTCCTCCGCCTAAAAATGTTGTCGGAGAAGCTGTGACCACAGTACTAGAACCATTTTGTCCTGCAATACTTTGGTAAAACCCCATGCAAGAAAAATAATTAGATGAAGAAGCATTTCCGCCATTACCGCCATTTTTGCCCCCATAACCGTAAAGTGCAATCAATATATTGTATGTTCCTTTTGAAACATAATTAACAAAAGAACTTTGTCCATCGCCGCCAATACCGCCTTTCCCAACTTTAATTTGTAATTCATCTGGAATTAAAAAAGCTGGAACCATACAATTGGTAACTGCACCTGACCCGCCACCAATAACATTGGTGTTAGGGTCTCCTCCACCTCCAGCACCAATCAGGGTAAACCAAACAAATGATGCGCCTTGTGGCTTAACCCATGTTTGGGTTCCAACTACTTCTCCAGCATTAAAAATCTGGATGTTTGCGCCTTGCGGTGTAGGATATTTAATAGGATATGACATTACCAACTCGCAATCAAGATTAAACCGGGGCTGCCAGTGGTTCCAAGACCACCTCCTCCACCTCCGCAACCAATGCCTGCGGTTGAAGATCTATCACCACCAACTCCAACAATAATTGGTTGCAACTGAAAAAATCCGGCTCCCGGAAATGATGATGATTTGGCATAACCGTAATTTCCTGTAATAACTCCAACACCGCCACCGCTTAAAAAAGTAGTTTCTGACGCCGAAATACTAGCGGCTGCGCCGAGCTGACCTAAAGTATTTTGATAAAACCCACTATTAGCAAACTGATTGGCTGCGTCTGCTGTATTTGCACCAGCAGTAATATTGCCTCCAGATGCTGTCAACAAATTTGTTAAAGAAGAGCCTCTATATTGAACACTTGAGGTTGAACCTACTGTATTTGCACTTGCACCATAACCAACACTTGCGATTAAGTTGTCAGGAACATTTTGGGCTGCACCATACCAAACAGTTATATTTCCAGAATTTCCGCCATAAGTGCCATCTCCCCCACCGCCTCCTCCTATAAGCATCATGTAAACATGACTAACTCCAACAGGTTTGTTCCATGTTTGATTATTATTTACAAGAGAAGGAGCCGCAGGCCCGTAAAACAACTTTACGTCAGCACCAGCGACTCTAAATTGTTGTTGCGGTTGTTGAGGAAACATCTTTAAGGCGTGTTAGTAGTTGCGTTGTACCAAGAAGGTGCAGCCACATCCATACTTGTGCAGGTGTATTCAAGTGGTTGAGATTGGTCAACCACTGTTCCTGTTGCCGTATAAATGTTTTGGCAAACTCCGTCCAGCATTTTCATGTACCCAGCAGCGCCGCTAGGAATAAATGTAATGCTCCACCAGTTGTATGTCGGCATATCAATAGTCTCCAGCAATAGTCACAACTGAGTAGCCTGTACCGGCAGAACCAGTAGAAGTACCAAACGTGATATACAACAAGTAGCTGGCTGGTAGCGCAAAGTTCATGGGCAACTCGAACACGCTAGATGCAGCAGTTTGAGACAGAGTCACAGCAGGCAATGTAATTTCATCATAGAGCCACGTCACAGTTGAACTGGTCGTAGAACTCGAAGAAATAAACACACGGGCCACAGTAGCAGCAGGTGAACCTACAGGACGAAAACGAATTTTCTGGACGTACGAGCCGTTAGAGCCGGCCGTAAACATTTTGTACAACGTGCCCGAGCCGTCTTGTGCTGTGTTGGCGGTTGGGCCAACAACTAGGCCAGAGTTATTAGCGGCGACGCTGGTAACGTCACCTGCTATCGAATAAATTGGGGCGGTATTTGCTGCCATAAAAACTCCTTAAGGGAAAATACAGTTGATTGCGATTGCTCTGACAAGACCAATATTAACGCTGCCAGAACTTGTTGACCATGTTGGTGGTGCGCTGGGGCCACCAGAAGTTAAAACTTGTCCGGACGTACCATAAGACACAGATGCAGTTGGGCCAATACCAAACTGCCCCGATGTACCAATTACAAAACGGCCTGAACCACCATTCCATAAAGACAAAGGTAAATAAGTGCCCGTGCCATTAATACCAGACACCAATTGTACATCAGTTGAACCGTTTGTGGCAATTAAAACTTTGGAGGCATTGGTCGGATCTGCTGCGTTAGTTGCTTGCCATGAAGCTGCTGTGCTTGTACCATTTGGTAACGCATAGATGCCTGTTGTACCGTTTGTTGTACCAGTTTGAAATGCTGTACGGCTAGGCAACGTAGCATTACTAAAATCGCCCTGAAACCTGCCGCTAATGCCTGCGTTACCTAATGTTAACGTAGTACCGTCAAAGGTATGATTGGCGGATCCAGCAAAACTTCCAGAACTATTATATTGAACCTGTGTGTTTGAACCTCCGGGGGCTCCGGCGCCCTTAGATGCCAACACTTGCACAGTGCCTGTGTTATCTTTATAAAACAACTTACCGTCGGTGTAGTTGACTGCCAATTCAACACCGTTTGTGTTGCTTGTCAAATTAGCAGCGAGGGGTACACTTCCTACCCCGGATGAACCATAATGAAGAATTGGCGTAAATCCACTTTGTGCCATGTTAAATTCCTTTTGTTCTAATTATTCTTAAAATGCACCGCTACTAATTCCAGACACCGCAGTAAAGGAACCCGTAACATTAATAGATGGAGTATTAAATACTTTGGTTGATGCGTTAAAGTAAAGTCCATCAGTACTAAAACCATACGCAGTTTGGTTAGAACCAAGCGCAGGAACTGCAACCAAGAAGTAATTAGTATTTGCAACGGTATCAGCGGCATTTATTAAGGTAGAAGGTCCCGCGGTTCCGCTGTAGCCTGAATAACCTGATATACCGCTGAATCCAGAATAGCCCGATATGCCGCTAAATCCTGAATAGCCCGATATACCGCTGAATCCTGAATAGCCCGATATGCCGCTGAATCCAGAATAGCCCGATATGCCGCTGAATCCAGAAATTCCACTGAATCCCGAATAACCAGAAACACCAGAACCGCTATAGCCCGAAATACCAGAATAGCCTGATATTCCGCTAAATCCCGAATAGCCAGAAACACCCGAACCGCTGTAGCCTGAAATACCAGAGTAGCCCGATATACCGCTAAATCCCGAATAACCTGACACACCAGATCCGCTGTAGCCGGATGTTCCAGAATAACCCGATAGACCGCTAAATCCAGAATACCCCGACGTACCAACTTGGCCGCTATAGCCCGAGGTTCCGCTATAACCTGAAATACCAGAGCCACTATAGCCTGAAATACCAGAGCCGCTATAACCCGAAGTTCCGCTATAACCCGAAATACCAGAAACGCCGCTATAGCCTGAGGTCCCAGAATAACCCGATAACCCTAAACCGCTATAGCCGGATGTGCCCGAATACCCGGATACGCCAGAACCCGAATAGCCCGAAGTACCTGAATATCCTGAAATACCCGAGTATCCTGAAATACCAGAATATCCTGAATAACCGGATAATCCAAACCCAGAATAACCAGAAAAGCCAGAATATCCCGATGTACCCGAACCTGAGTACCCAGATACGCCAGAACCTGAATAGCCCGAAGTACCTGAATATCCTGAAATACCAGAATATCCTGAAATGCCAGAATAGCCGGATAATCCTAAACCGGAATAACCCGAAAAGCCAGAGTAACCTGATATACCTGAACCTGAGTACCCAGATACACCAGAACCCGAATAGCCAGAAACACCTGAATAACCAGAAATGCCTGAATAGCCAGATAGTCCAGAATAGCCAGATAATCCAAACCCAGAATAGCCCGAAAAGCCAGAGTATCCCGATGTGCCTGAAGATCCCGAGCCACCAATCGAGCCAGAATATCCCGAAGTACCTGAATATCCTGAAATACCCGAGTATCCCGAGGCGCCGGTAACTTGGCCGCAATCAATAGTTGCGCCAGTTGTTTCAGTTAAAATCAAATGACCGTTGGAGTCAATTGTTGCTGAAACAAACCCCGGAATAGGCCCAACTTGCGACGTTGTTCCATCGCTATAATAAAAAATCAGGTCATAATTTGACGGATTAAGTACGACGTTGGTAATCAGTTTACCGGGCGAAGCTGCGTTGGCGATCTGTGAAACAGACGCCTGCTTAGTAACCCCGTTTTGCACAACCGGAACTTGCTCATTACCCGTAAGGTTTAAAGCAACTGGCAGTTGTGTTATACTCTGATCAGCCATTTATTCTTCTTATGATACGTAAGTAAACCCGCCGTAATACGTGCCGGTTCCAAATGGAGATATAACAGCCACGTCAACAATACCATCAACGGCATAGGCCGGCGACGTTGCAACAATAGTTGTCGAATCGATCAGGTTAAACGTTGCCGATGTGCCGCCAAACCTAACGGTGTTTACAGCCGTAAAATTAGCCCCGGTAAGGGTAACCGTAGTTCCGCCAGCTTTGGGGCCCGTATTGGGCGTTATAACCTCAATGTAGGGGTATAAAACCATTGGCGAAGGAACTACGTTGCTGTTTTTATTCAGGTCGCCTGTTCCGTTGGCATACGTACCACTTGTACCTTCAATAAACAACGAATTGCCGTTTTGGAATCCGTTTTCCGTCGTAATCTGGTCACCACCAATCGGGCCCGTAGCCACAGACACGTCTGGCCGCGGGAAACGCAATGCAATGTTTTCTGTTTGACGTGCGGGCAGCCGCCATGGATCAAAGTTATCCAAGTCATCTTGACACACCCGCATACCCGGAAAATTCGGGTCAGGCATTAGTTCTACATACGGAAACTTTCTGTTGCAGCGGTCACAGACCGCTACAGACAGAACCGAGTAGCTACTGGTGTCAAGGTAGACTGGCATTTAAGCAGTTTGACCGTCGAGCTTAATCAACTTACCAGTTACAATAACACCAGCTGCAATAGTTCCTGTACTTGCAGAAAGTTGCCATTGAATATCGGTTTTTTGTGTATACGCAAAAGGATCCGATGCACGATTAGCTGAATACAATGAAACAAAAGGTTGTTGCAACACAGTTAATTGAACACCGGTCACGTTGTTTAACGCTTGAACACGATACGTAACAATTGTACTGCCAGTGTAGCTATTAGAAGTATTGACTTCTGCCAAATCTAAATAGAAAGTATAGCCATTTGGCACAGTAAAAACTGTACTTTGTGATTTACCAACGCCAGCGTTAATTTGAGCCAAAGTATTAGTGCTTTGCTTGATGGTAATAATACCAACATTTGTAACTTGGCTAGTGCCTGGAGACACCATAACCAAACTATTAACACGCAAATAACTATTAACCGTAGTGACACCCGTAGTTCCATTCAAAAACAACGTTTCTGAAATGGGGTTAAAATTAGCATCTAAACCACTAATAAGGACCGATGCGCTGGTATTATCCGACGTAGAAGTACTAACTAGAGTCAGGGTAGATGCTGATGTGGGAAAAGTATAAGTGCTGGCGTTTTCCCAAATTGGAATTGGTGTAGTACCAACAGACGCCTGATAACCAAAAATGCTAACAGTTTGATGACCAGCAATTTGGTTACGAGCAACTTGTAAATCAAACGGCTCATATGCGCCCTGCATGGTAACAGAGGGCATAATTGAAGGATGCTGTTGGAGATTTGAGACGAGATTCGATGCCATAATTAATTCCTTATAAGTTAAATCGGGGGCACAAGGCCCCCAAGGTAATTAATTATTGGTTGGTGTAGCCTTGGCCGACGTTAGTGATCGAACCGTCAAAATTACGAGCAGCATAGCTAACATCAAACATACCAGCCAAAGTGCCAGTCACGCCAGAAGTAGTGCCAACAGTGAAGGTAACTTGAACGTCGCTAGTGCCCACGTTGGCCAACAATGCTGCAACAGCTGCAGTAGCAGTGAAAGCAATAGAAATCACGCCGCCAGTGGTGGTGGGAGTGATAGTACCAACAGAAGTGCCGTTAACAGCAACAGTAATAACCATGCCAGTAAAAGCCGAGGGAGCGGTGGTTTCAAACAAGCGCACGTTGGTGATAGCAGCACCAGCGGGGATCCACACGGGGTCTTGGCTAGAAGCAGCATTGCCAACACCGTAAGTGGTGATAGCACCAGCAGCATTGACGCCAGAGAAAGTGACTTGTTGGCTAACTGCTACAGCGCCAGTGTTGTCGGGAGCGATGACGCCGTTGTTCGTGGGGTTGTTATATTTGTAAACACGAATCGGCTGATTAAAAGTAACTGACATTTGATTTTTCCTATCAAGAGTTTTTAGCCCCACTCAGTCGCTTGATCGTAGCCCCGGGAAGCGACGGGGCCCTGTTGGGGGCGAACTTCCTATTCCTATTAATGCAAACATTTAGATTATATCGCCCTAAAATAAAAAACCCCCGACCTTTTAAGTCGGGGGTTTGCCGGGATATTAATCTTTTAGATTAAACGCCTTGTGTACCGTAAATATTACGGGCATCGTGCCAGCCAGTAGCATAACGCTCGGTGGCTTTGTAACGCATAGAGTCGGTTTCAAAATCGCCTTCCATGGATTTTTCCATGGGGCGACGCATAACCAACATCAAACCGTTTTCAGCGTCGGTTTGAATCCACCATGCTTTAGAAGAGCTCAAACGAGTCACGACGTGAGTGCCCTTAGGCAACATGCCGGTAGACTTGATCGGGTTCAGATCGTTGTCGGCGGTGCCGGAACGCAGAACAGACTTCAGGATCACTTCAGCTTGGAATTCCAAGGCAGGAGGAACCACCAGTTGTTCGGCCTTCAGGCGGATACGCTTACCGTTATTGTCAACGGCGCTACGGATTTGAATCAACAACTGTTCAACAGAAGTTTGGCTCAAAGAAGCAGCGGTAGACAATTGGTTAGAGTAAGAACCACCGTTAGCGATGGGGTGAGCGGTGTTGATCAAAGTCACGCCGTCGCCGCCGATGTAGCCGCTGGTGAACGCGAAGTTCAACAAGTTAGCGCACAAAGTTTCCTTGGTTTCAATCATCGATTGAGCCAAGTGTTTAGCGAAAGTGCTACCGATACGGATGTGGTCACCGTCTTCCATCAACACTTTGGTCAAGGCGTAAGCCAAGCCATAGATTTGATAGATGAAACGTGTGATGTACAGAGTACCGCCTTGATCATAGCTGACAGGAGTGCCGTCAGGCATAGCTGGGGCGGCATTCATGCCGTACAACATCACTTCTTCGTGGTAGTTACGGGGAATACCTTGGATTTGTTCAACAAATCCTTTCCATTCGTCCGCACGTTGTTCATAAACACCGTCAAAGACTTCGTTGATAATCGGTTCGACTACCGCACGAAAGTCCGTACTGCGCATTGGGGTTGCCATGGCTTATATCCTTTCGTTAATTAATTAAACCGATACCGAAGCGGCAGCGAATTGGTTATTGCAGATTTGAACTTGCACGATTGTGTAAGCATCACCCCAAGCGTTGTTATAACCGCCGGGATAAGCCACTTCGCGGCCCAAACCAACAACACGAACTTGACCTTGGTTGCCGGTACCAACGGAAGTTGCCAACAAAGCAGTGGTTGAGAAACCAGCGCCACCGTTGCCAATTGCATAACCGTCAGTCACTGTAGAACCAGTAGTCGTGTCGAAGTTGTACTCTGTACCAATAGCTGCAGTAGTAGCAGAACCATTGACTTGAGCTTCATACACCAATGCGGGATCAGAGAAGATCCAGAAAATGATGTTGGTAGAAGCGTCCAAAGTTGTTTTGGATGCATACTTAGCAACAGAACGACGACCGTCAGAGTTGGTGTACTCGACGCCATCAAACACGCCGAACACCTTGCCGCTACCAGCGGTTTGGTTGGCGATTGTCAATTGACCAGTGGTAGTAATAGCCACGGGTTGGAATTGCCAGAAAGATTGGCCGGAGGACAGTGAGTACGGAGCGGTATAGGTAGTGCCGGGATTGTAGGTATTAGTACCTGCAAATGCCGTAGCACGATCCAAACCACTTGGATGGTACACTGGCTTCAGACCAAAGGGTTGAAATACTGTGGACATATTTTCCTTTGTTATTTTGAAGTTGTTATTGGAAACGAATATTGCTATTCGCCTTTCGAGTTTCCTTTTCCATTTCCAAAATTCCGCCTTCAAGAATAGAACGACCGCCTTTTCCGTCTTGGGCCGTATCACGAACCGCTGCGGTAATATTGCGCTGATGCTCAAGGGGATCCTCTAAATGCATCATTTTCATTACTTCTTGATAAACTTCTTCTGGCAATTTGAAAAGAATCATCTCGTTGCAAGAAACACAGCCTTCAAACTTGCCTGAATTCATTTTGCCTAGTCCCTCAAAGCCTTGTCCTAGTTCACTGGCTTTAACTGGCTCATAACCCAACGCCATACGTTTGTCGATACTGTCATATGTGTTGCTTGTAGACAACCAACACAAATGCATTCCCGGAATTGCGTCCCGAGGAATATCTGGCAGTGCACTATTCTGCCATTTGTCACGGAAGGCCTCAAGACGCTCCCGTTGTGCCTTAGCGTCACCATTTAAGGCCTGACGCTCATGAACTGCTTGTACGCGGTCGGCCAAACGGTCTTCGACATCGCGTTTAATACGTGTATTTGTCATTTCATTTATCCTTTATTTTGACGATCGTATGCGGCATATGCGCGGATCATCTTATTGCGTTTGTTAACATCATCCCAAGCCCCAGCCTCTTTAATGGCCTGCACACGATCACGACTTAGCGTAATCTGGCCGGGTTTCGTACCCTGCGCCTGTGCAGTACGGCTTGATGCCGTGGGGTTGGCTCGTCTAGCACCCTTGCCGGCATACCGGTGGGGCAGACGGGTTGACAAACGACTATCTAACTCGTCCCAATATTCTGGATCTGCTGGGTCCCACCCATCGGCAGCGAGTTCGGAGTCAATTACTTTGGCAATCCTACTATCTGTGTCACGTGCTTGGGGATCGTACCAAGAATTCTTCTTCAGCCAGCCAGTGGCGTTACGTTGAATCTCCGACGATGCCACGTTAGGCACATTTTGTTTGGGAGCCCTTGCGGCCTCCACTTGTTGTTTCTTATAATGCTGAAGTTGCTGCAGTTTTTGTTTGGATTCTGTCAAAGCCTCCAAATAATCAACCTGAGCCGCTGCATCACCATTACGTGCAGCCTCCATCATTTTCATCTTGGCGTATTCAACCCGAGTTGCCTCGTCTTCAACCGCCTTATCAATCTGCGCAAACTGGTATGATACAGCCGTGTTCTCTACAGCAGCCAATCGTTTTGCCAGTTCTTCATTCCGTCGCTCCAGCGCCGAAATTTTATGTTTGGCAGACACTTCACGTTCTTTTTGCAGCGCCTTCTTTAGGCGACGCTCTTCGCGTCTTGCTTCCCGGATCTTCTCGCGGTCATCTTCAGTATCGCCTTCGACATCTTCGTCGGCGCTGGCTTCATTATCGCCCTCAGTATCCTCATCGTCTACTGAACCACCTTCCGCCTTTTCGTCCGTATCCTCATCATCCAACACATCGTCGGGATGGGTGCCGACACTTGCTAGAACTGTGCCGTCTTCGCGTTCCTTAATCGGAACATTATCAATTTTTTCTTGTTCGCTCATACTTTTTCCAAAGTTAATCCACAAAGGCCTTCATTTTTTGCGCTGCATCAAAAGATTTAATCTTAGAGATAATCTCTCGTGCTTGAACGGTAATAAACACTACCGGTGCGCCTTCATCATCTGGTTGAATTACATAACGATCGCCGCCGTATTTAATGGTGCGTACCAGATCACCTTCTTTACACCAAGGACCTTCAATCCATGGGCTCAAATCATCTGGGCTCTTATACGCCAAAGGTCCAACTTGGATAACCTTGGCTACTGTCTCATTAAATCGGAGCGTTTGTTTAGTTTCATCAACTAAAATAATGCCGCCCTTGCTTGTTGTCTTTTCGCGTCGCAGTTGAACCAAGACACGATCACCTAAAACTTCGATACCACAATCTACATCTGGAAAACATTCTTTTTCCGAACGCAGATCAGGCTCGTCGCCTTGCTTAAAGTCAATCACTTTACAGTGCTCCTCACACCTTACGGTGCTTTTTAAATATCCTCTTCGTCTTCGCTAAGGATTTCGTTTATAATATCCAATGCATCTTGGATACCTGCTTTTTGTCCAACTAACCTCTGGTAAGAGGCAAAATCGTGAACATTAACACCTGACGAAATAGCTAGGGTTAAATCTTTATCAGCGTTTTTCAAACGCTTTATCATTTCAGATATAATATCCTTCATATCTTTATTAATACACAAGGCGGAAAATACCCGCCCTTAATGCATCAATAAAAATTACCGCCGCCGATGTCTTTCAGATTTTTATCTGGGCCAACCTTTGAAGGTTTGGTCAGTTTTGCCTGAGCAGCGCCGATTTTCCAATTATTGTCGCGGTGTGAACCAGCGGGGCCGGCATCAAGGCCGGTTTCGCCGGGGCCGCCAGCGTAGCCCATGTTACCGGTTTGTTGGTAGGTCTTGCGGAAGCCCAATTCGCCGCCGCTTTGTTTTTTAGTTGCCATTTTGATCCTCGATTGGTTGTTCGGGTGGTTGTTGTGGTTGAATTTGTGCCTGTTGGGCGTTTTGTTGCAGTTGGTTATCGTTTTGCTGCTGGTTTTGGGCCAATTGCTGGAAGTGCTGCTGCCGTGATTGAGCCGCTTGCGCCTCTGCCTGAGCCTGTTGTTGCGCTTGTTGCTGCACCATCTGGGCTTGGGCTTGGAAATTCTGCTGTTCAATCGCTAAACCATGCTGGCGGATGTCTTGTGTGGCTGCATCAATTGCTTGAACCGCCGACAAGTCCTGTTCGTGCTCAATTTGGGCCTGTTGTTGGTCCATTTGGGCGCCAGCGGTAATGGTGGCAATACGTTCCTTAGCAGAATTATTGATATTTGCCATGGCAATCGTTGTTGCGTTGCGTTGGTTATCAATACTGGTCTGCGTTTGGTACTTAGTTTGCAAATCTTGCACTTTTTGCTGCAATTCAGCGACCTTGATTTGATAATCTTGGTTAGCCTGAGCCATTTCGGCTTGCATTTTGGCTTGAAACTCTTGCGATTTACGTTGAGTCTCAGCCATTTGCGTTTTAAGCAGCACTTGTGCAGTAGGATCTGCTCCGGCAGCACTTTCTTGTTGCGACTGCTGCATTTGCTGCACGTTTTGCACCAAAGCCATGATGTCTTGCATATATGGCTGCACGATTTGCTGCGACTCTTGGTCGACAATTTTCGAAGCAATAGCCAAAGCCTGTTGAGATTCCCAGTCCAACGTCTTTTCTTCGTGCAAATCCAGCACATCTTTGCCGCCAGACGCTTTTGCCACAATGTTTCGCATGGATTGGAGATAGAAAAGCATCAAATGTTGCTTGATGTGTTCCAACGCCACCGGCGCAAACGTAGGTCCAATTATGGGGTTAGAGCCATAAATGGGGTTTTTGGCGTATTCCAAGTGAATTTGGATGTGCGCAATGTGATCTTGGTCAGGATAAGCTGCCGCAGGTCGACCCATTGTCATGGAAACGTTCTCCAGCGCAGGATTTGACTCCTTAGAACCTTCAGGATTTGGTAAAATTTCTTCAACTTCAGGAATTTTTAGCTGGTTGACAATGCGGTTATACACAGCACGAAGGTCAAACATGCCCTGAGGGGCGCTAGTTGCCATTTGCAACAACGCTTGGTTCTGCGCCAAACGCTGTGTTTCGGAAAAGATGTTGGGATCCGACACCGGGCGCACGTCACTGTTGTACGCAAAGTCACGAACCTCAATCTCTTCGCCCGATTGGTTGTCCATTTCCTCCAAGTACCAGTTATTGATACGGGAAATGATCTTGAGCGACTTAGCCTGCGACCGGTGCAAACGTGCATGGATGCTAGAGAAAACCTTAGCGCCTTGCTCGATCAATGCCTGCGTAGTGCCCACAGGCATGTTATTAGACGCGTCACCGATCTTTTCTTCGGCGGTGGTCACTACCCCCTTAGCCGCGTCTGTAAGCCATCCTAGGAGGTTATAGAGGACGCTAGAGGGGCCGGGGAATGGCAAGGGCATTGCCAGCTTGCGCACATCATCCACGCCCGGCGCGCCTTCGATCTCTACAACCTGCGTAGGTTCAATGCGATCCGACTGGCCGCCAATTCGGCCACCCTTGAGCTTGAGAAGCGTTTGGCTATTGGAGATATGAGCCGCGTCCATAAGAGCACGAAGGGCGCCAGTAAGAGCAGCACTAAGCCCGCCAATAAGATGAGGCAGGCCGATAGCGTATGCACCGCGCCATGGAATAAACTTGAACTCAACGTACCAGTCCAGTTTTTCAAATCTGTCGTCCCCATCAGCCCAGTTGCGGTACAAAGCCAGCACTTTGCTGGTCGATTCATCAATGGTTAGAATGTAAGGCGCCCGTTTACCATTGGTTTGGTCGTCATCGTCCAAACGCATGAAACAGGTAATTTCATAAATACGGCGCATGCCGTCAATGTTTTTACCAGAATACTGTTTGCCTTCAATCTTGTTGTTGGCTTTTTCAGACTGCGTTTGGTCGTCGATCGGCGCGTCTGACGTGTAGGTTGAGTCGATGTCGCGGTAAATACCTGCATCCACACGCTGGAGGAACTCATCCTCTGTAATGTCCTGAACCTCAGTTACACGTTGCGACGTGTAGAAGTTGGTCGATGCGTATGGCAACAGAATATTGTCGATCGGAATCCATTCGCACATTGGGCGACGTTGTTCCGAATCCCAGCGCCATTTTAAAAACTGCGAACCGCCAAGTGGCAGTTGGGTCAGCAGTTGTTCCATTTCATCGCGGTATTCTGGAACTTGCTCGGTCAACTGCCAGTTTAGGAAACTGACCTTGCGTTCGGCCACTTGCAGTTTGGCTTGGTCAACAGAACCCTTGATGTTTGTTTTGGCAATGCCTTCAGGAGGCAATAATTCTTTTGCCGAACTAGCAGCAAAGTCTACACACGCCTCTGCCATAACAGGATGCACAACTTTAGAAGCACCATCAAAAGTAGCACCGCCCGGAGCATCCTTACCCAAACCAGTGCGGCGTAGACCCTCCTCATACTGTTTGTCGCGTTGCTTACGAGCTTCTTTGTCTTCATCAATAAAGTCCAAGTAGTCAATTGCCAATTGATCCAAGGAACCTTCATCAAACACCTCTGCCAAGTTCGCGTAGAACTTAGGGCTTTCTTTCGGGCCTTTAGTTTGTTCAAGATTAACTACAACTGAGCCGTCTTCCAACTCAATAATCTCGCCTTCAGCTTCGTCTTCATCCAAACCCAAGCGGTCCTCAAGTTCATGAATTTCGTCTTCTTGAAGTTGACCCTTTTCAATCTCTTGATCGCGCTTAATATTCAAAGACGGCAAATTGCCACCTTGCTGGATTGGTAATGTTGGGTTTGCCATGTATTAATCTATGTTTTTAGTTCTTACCGTATAGAGGGGTAAGGTATAAATATTGCATCAGAAGTGGCACTAGGAACATCTTCAGGATGGTTCACAAAATGTTGGGTAGCACCTATTGCTGCGTTAATTGGGATTGTCATGTGCGGAGCCAGCATTGAAGCCCCCGCATTAATAAATCCTAGATTTCCACTAAGTTTGTCACCACTTAAATAATCTTTAGTTGCTTGAGCTGCTTGAGCTAAAGGAAACGCTTTGCTTGCCCATTGGGGAACAAAACCCCCAGCGGTATCTAATGCATGTGTTGCGGCATCCAAATAATCGCCGCGCTTTAAGTCATCCGGAATTGAGCCTGCTTCAGTCACACCAATTGCACGAAATAAATTGTTAACCGCGTTGTCTTTTCTAATTGCATTAATTGGATGCCGAACTTCTTCTGGCAATTTTTCAAAATAACGCCCAATTTTAGACAAGATGCCTTCGTTTTGCGCTGTTGCGCTTCCACCGCCGGCAAGGTGTTGAATCAACGGATGATCATGCGGCAAATCTTCTTGGTGTACCTTGTGCCCGTTAATCATCAACTCCACGCGCATTTGTTCCGGTGACACCGAGCGGCCTTCCGCATAACTTGGAAGACCGGCCTGCTCCATGAGCAACTCGTGTGGGGATTTGATTAATGAGTTCATAATGTTTCTAATCCTATTAATGCATGATATTAACAGGGTTCGCCCTATTGTGCATAGGGATTTGAAAACTTGCGGTTTAGTTGGTCATCAATATAACTATAATCCCTTGCCGGCAGT